>Ga0316222_1003905_pt1 | contig 14132 bp, 5 predicted proteins | sample TBH18011metaG_FD_206008 | JGI IMG/M metagenome (GOLD analysis project Ga0316222, IMG submission 206008) | Freshwater microbial communities from Trout Bog Lake, Wisconsin, USA - TBH18011 | ecosystem: Environmental > Aquatic > Freshwater > Lake > Hypolimnion/Profundal zone | place: USA: Wisconsin...
CGTGCCCGCCAGCGAAACCCCCGCCATGCCCGTGTCATCAAACGACACATTATCCAGCGAATAAAACTGGTCCGGCAAGCCCGTGCCCGAATTCAGCCAGTTGGTCACCGCCGTGTTCCACGTCAGCCCGTTCGTCCCCTGCCACACCAGGTTCGCCGCCGCGCCGCCGCTCACCGTCAGCGTCACCGCCGGCGCCGCCGCCGCCAGCGCCGCCGTGCCGCCCCGCACCACCGTGCCGCTGAACGCCAGGTTCGCCACCGAACCCGCCGCCAGGCTGGAAAAATTCGTGATCAGCGTGTACACCCCGTTGTTCAGCCCCAGATTCGCCTGGATTGTCGTGACCCCGCTCAGCGACAGCGTCCGGCCCGCGCCGCTCAGGGCGATCTGATCCGCGCCGACCCCGAAGTCATACACCAATACCCCGCCCGTCAGCCCCAGGTTGCCGTTGATCGTCAACACGCCGTTCGTGCCCGACCCCGCGATATTGTTGGTGCCGCCGCTCGTGTAATTGCCGTTGATGTTCGTGACCGCCAGCTGGCCGTTCGGACTCCCCGCCGTCAGCGTCTGCGCCGAACCCAAGGTGAACGGGCTGCTCATCCCGGACCCGTCCAGCAGGGCGTTCGTCGCCACCACGATCGCCGCGCTGCTCGCGATCCGCCCGCTCCCCGTCAAAGCCAGCGTTCCGCCACTGACCGTCGTGGAACCCGAATACGTGTCCGCCGCCGAGAGCGTGAGCGTCCCCGTCCCCGTCTTGATGAACGGCAAACCGCCCAGGCCCGAATAATCCGCCATCACCCCCGCGATCGTGAGGTTCGTCGCCGCATTCACCGTCAGGCTCTTGCCGCTGGTGTTCACCAGCCACATCGGTGCCGAGATGAGGGAATTGGATCCCGTCACATTGATTATCCCGCTCGGATGCGTGTAGCCCCACCGCGGCCCCGCGCCCGTGCTGCTCGCCATGGTTCCCCCGTTCAGATTGAGCGTCCCGAGATAGCACCCATCCGACGGCGACGACCCCGTCAACGCGAAGTTCAGGATGCCGCCTGTGTTCACTGTGATGGTGTTTTCCTCGGAAGCCCCCAATTGGGTCGTCGTGCCGTCCACTCCGCCCACGTTCAGCGTCCCGCCCGCGTTCACCGTCACCGTGTTGTTCTGCCCCAGCGCCGTGTTGCCGCCCAGCGTTCCCATCGCCGCCGTCACCGTCCCGCTGTTCACCGTCAGCAGGCCGGCAAACGTGTTCGCGTTGCTGAAAGTCTGGTTCCCCGTGCCGTTGTAGGTGAGCCCGCCGCCGCCGCTGATCACGTTCGTGTAATTCCCCGCCCCCAGGCTCCCGCCCGGCCCGATCACCAGCGTGGACCCGGAATCGATCGCCGTGCCGCCGGTGTAAGTGTTGGCCCCGCCCAGGGTCAGGTTGCCCATCCCCTGCTGCTCCAGCGTGCCCGGACCGGAGATCACCCCCGTCAGCGTGTCCGTGGCCGAGCTCCCGTAAATGAACGCGCTGTTGTTCGTGAGGTTCCCCGCATAGGTCCCCGTGCCCAGCGTCCCCGCCCCGCTCACCAGCAACGTTCCCGCGCTGATTGTCGTCGGTCCGGTGTAGGTGTTCGTCCCCGTCAAAATCAGCGTCCCTGCGCTCGTCTTCGTCAGCCGGTAGCCGCCCGATACCGTCCCGCCCACCATCAGCGTCGTGTTGGACGCCACGTCAAAATTCTGGTTCGCCGCCAAGGCCACCGGCACATTCCAGAAATTGTTCTGCGCCGCGTTCGTCAGCCCGCCCGCGAGCGTCAACACATTCCCGCCCACCGTGAACGCCGCGCCCGGATTCAACTGCACCCACCCCGCCGACGTCAGATAATCATTCGTGTTCACCGCCTGGGTGCTCCCCGAAAACAGCAGGTTCGCCCCGTTCGTCGGCGCCGTGTTCCCCGCCCAATTCGTGCCCCCGCTCCAGTTCCCGTTCGGGTTCGCCCCGCCGGACCACCCGATGAAATTGGTCCCGATGAACAGGGTGTAATACATGCTCTGCGTCACCGACTGGCTGGTCACCGCCACCGTCGCCGCATACGTCCCCGCCGCCAGTCCGTTCGCCACCCCGGAATTCAGGCTCACCGTCACATTCGTCGATCCGTTCGTTGCCATCGTCCCGCCCGTGCTGGAAACCGTCAGCCACGCCGACGTGCTCGCCAGCGACCAGCTGAACGACGTCGTCGCCGAAATGTTCGTCAGGCCGTAGGCCTGCGCGTTCACCGTGAACGGCCCGCCCGGCCCGCCCGCCGAATTGAAGCCTGCGAACGGCGAGATCACCAGGGCCGTCGGCGGCGCCAGCGCATTGATTGTCGCCTGCCCCTTGGGCGTTCCCCAGCCCGTCGCCAGGTCATAACCCGCCACCGCCGGGAAATTCGTCGGACTCGCCGTTTTGAAATTATTGCCCGTGGTGATGTCATGGAACGCGGCGGAATAACCCGCGCCCTTGCCGATCGCATACACCGCCGGATTGAACGACCCCACCGGCGGCAGCCCGACGCTCGCCCCCTGCTGATTGACCAGCGCCATGAAACCCGCCCACAGCGGCGCCGCGCAGCTCGTGCCGCCGTAATCCCCCCAGCCGCCGTTGTAATACACATCGATGTTGTCCGCCGTCAGCGACACGTCCGGAATGTTCCGCATCGTGGTGGAACCCAGGTTCGCGCCCATGTTGATGCCCGTCTGCCAGCTTGGGATCGCATAGCTCTGGCTGATGCCGCCGCTGCCCCCCGTCCCGCCGCCCCAGTTCCAGACCTTTTCCGAAGTCCAGGTCCCGCCCGGCCCCGTCGTGCTCAGCGTCGTCCCCCCCACCGAGATCACATACGGCGAACTGCAGCAGGCATCAATGCTCGACCCCACCGGATACGCATCGCTGTCGCCGGCCGAATTGAAAAAAGCGATCCCCTGCGCCGCCAGCTGCTGGAACAGCCCGTCCGTGCTCCCGTCCGTGCCGTACAGCCACGAGGCGCTCACCTGGTGGACCGTGTTGTCGCTCGCGATGCGGCTCAAGATCGTATCCGCCGAACCGCCGAAATAGTAATACAGCGACGTCATCCCCGGAGCCATCGCGATTTGCATCTCGATATCCAGCGCCTCTTCCCCGCCCGCATTGTTGGTGATGTTCGATTCGCCGCTCAGCAGCTCGTTCACGATCGGCACCTGGTTGCCCGACTCAAACGTGTTCTCATAAAACACGATGTCGTTGCTGTAATAACCGCCGAACTCAAACAGCCCGACCGACTGCCCCGCGCCCGTCAGCGTCACCCCCGGCGCATATGCCGCCCGGAAATCCTTGCCCGCAAACGTCCCGCCCGAACCCGACCCGCTCTGCGGCACCGGCGCGTCCGCCGCGACCGCCCCCGCTTGCGGCCGGGCCTTCCGGAACAGCCCCGCCGGGCGCGGCACCACAAAATTGTCCAGCCCCCCGATATCCTGCACCGGCACCGCCAGATCCAAAGTCGGTTCCGCATCCGGCGCGAAAAACTCCCGCGCCTCCGTCGGATGCTGATGTTTCCGCATATGCACATGCCACGCCCGCTCCACATCCGCCACCTTCGCATGCACCTCCACCAGCACCCGGCCCGGATCCGGCGCTTGCACCGCAAAACCCTGCGCCTGCGCATACGCCACGACCGCCGCGTAATCCGCCTCCGTCGGCCCGAACCGCGCCGTGAACTCCTGCGGCGTCAGCCAATGGCGGTAATTCGGACTCGCCGGGTCATACAGCTCCCGCAATAGCTCGTCCAACCCCGCCTGGTCGCGCAGTGGCAAACCGATCGTCAGATCCAGCTCCTGCGTCGCCGCCAGCCCGCCCGTGACCGCCGCCTCCGGATGCGTATGCCGCCCGTGCATCAGGGGACGGCTTGCACTTTGGGCGGAAACCGCCAGCACAGTCAGACTGGAGAGAACAGCGGATACGAAAGACAGCTTGAGGGTGTTCATGAGGAAAGAGGTAAACGACGACTTATGTTGAACGCAGCTAATAATTTCAGCTTGAAAACAGTATGACAGCTTTCCCCATCCAGCAACCATACCTCATTCGGGGGAGATACAGTCTTTCCGCCCGCGCCGGAACCGTCGGAATGCCGGTCGAACCCGGTTCAATATCCGCCCCACAACCCCACATACCACTCCAGCGGACGGTCCACTGCCGGTACTTTGTCATACAGCCAGATCAGCGGAAGGTAGATATCTTTGACGGCTTCACTATGAGGAAAGCAAGCCGCCGCCGGCCCGATGCTCAAAATGTAAAGCAACGGCAACACCGCTGCGAACAACAGCACGTAGCCGCTTAGCGGGCGGGACCCGTCTTCATTCATAACCTGACAATGCCCTGAACCCCGGGCCGGAGGGAAGAAAAATCATCCCTCCCTGCGCCGGCCGGCCGCCGGCCAGCCCCCATGGTTTTCTCCGCGAGCCTCCGCTTGCCTCTGCGCTCTCTGCGTTGATTCCCCCGTCTTATTTCACGTCCGGCCCGTTCTTGCGATTGGCCAGGAACGAATAGAAATCCCACCGCTTGCCGGCCTCGGCTTGTGACTGGTCGAAGAACTTCTGCGCCTGGTCCGGCTTGCTCTTCGCGAGCATCTTGAACCGGTTCTCCGTCATCATGTAATCCTGCACGCGCGACTTCGCCGCGCTGGAGTCCAGTTGCAGCGGATTCTCGCCCCGCTCCGTGCGGCGCGGGTCGTAGCGATACAGCAGCCACTGACCTGATTCCACCGCCAGCTTCTGCTGCTTCGCCCCAATGCCAAGGTCCAGCGCGATGCCGTGCGCGATGCAATGGCTGTACGCGATGATCAGCGACGGTCCCGGATACGATTCCGCCTCGATGAACGCCTTCAGCGTCTGCTCGTCCTTCGCCCCCAGCGCCACGCTGGCGACATAGATATTTCCGTAGCTCATCGCGATCAGCCCGAGATCCTTCTTGCCCGCCGGCTTGCCGCCGGACGCGAATTTCGCGATGGCCCCGCGCGGCGTGGATTTCGACATCTGGCCGCCGGTGTTCGAATACACTTCCGTGTCCATCACCAGCACGTTCACATTGCGCCCGCTGGAAAGCACATGATCCAGGCCGCCATAGCCGATGTCATACGCCCAGCCGTCGCCGCCCACGATCCACACGCACTTCTTCACCAGATAATCCGCCATGGTATGGAGCGGCTTGGCCAGCGGATCCGTCAGGCGCGCCAGCTTTTCCTTCAGCGCGACAATGCGTTCGCGCTGTTCGTAAATCCCCGCCTCGTCGGTCTGGTCGGCCCCGAGGATCTGCGTCACAAAATCATCCCCCAGCGCCGGGGCGAGCTGCCGGAGCAGTTGCGCCGCGTAATCCGCGTGCTGGTCCAGCGAAACGCGGAAACCGAGCCCGAATTCCGCGTTGTCCTCGAACAGCGAATTGCACCACGCCGGCCCGCGGCCCTGCGTGTTCTTCGCATAAGGCGTCGTCGGCAGGTTGCCGCCGTAGATGGAGGAACAGCCCGTCGCGTTCGCGATCACCGAACGGTCGCCGAACAGCTGCGTGAGCATCTTCAGATACGGCGTCTCGCCGCAGCCCGCGCACGCGCCGCTGAACTCGAAGAGCGGCTGCATGAGCTGCATGTGGCGGAGCGTGGCCGGCTTGAGGCGGCGGCGGTCCATCTCCGGCAGGCCCAGGAAAAAGCCCCAGTTGTTGCGCTCGGTCGCCAGGATGGGCGGCTGCGGGCGCATGTTGATCGCCTTCAGGCCGTCGCCGGTCTTGCTCCGCGCCGGGCAGACTTCCACGCAGATGGTGCAACCCGTGCAATCCTCCGGCGCGACTTGCAGCGAAAACTTCATGCCCTTGAACTCCGGCACGCGCGCTTCCGAGGCCTTGAAGGTCTCCGGGGCGCCGGCCAGTTTCGCCGGCTCGTACACTTTCGCACGGATGGCCGCATGCGGGCAGATGGCCACGCATTTCAGACACTGGATGCACATCCCCTCTTCCCACACCGGGATCTCCAGCGCGAGATTGCGCTTCTCATATTGCGATGTCCCCGTCGGGTAGGTGCCGTCCGTGGGGAAGGCGCTCACCGGCAGATCGTCGCCGTGACCGGCGGCGATGGAGCCCAGCACTTCGCGCACAAAATCCGGGGAGTCCGCGCTGATCGGCGGCAGCAGCGGGCCGGTGCCGTTCAGCTTCACGGCATTCAGGTCCACTTCGTGCAGATGGGCCAGCGTCTGGTCCACGGCCTGCAGATTCTGGGCCACCACCTCGTCGCCCTTCTTGGCGTAGGTTTTCTTGATGGAATATTTGATCGCGTCCACCGCCTCGGCCCGCGGCAGCACGCCGGACAGCGCGAAGAAGCAGACCTGCATGATAGTGTTGATGCGCCCGCCCATGCCGCTCTCCTGCGCCACGCGCGTGGCGTCGATCACATAGAACCGCGCCTGCTTCGCCAGCAGCGACGCCTGCACCGGCGAGGGCAGCCGCGACCAGACTTCGTCCCGGCCGTACGGCGTGTTCAGCAAAAACGTTCCGCCCTTCACCAGCGCGGACAGCATCTCGTACCGGTCCAGGAACAGCGGCTGATGGCACGCGATGAAATTCGCGCTCGTGATCAGATACGTCGAGCGGATCGGCTGCGGCCCGAACCGCAGATGCGACACGGTCATGGACCCGGATTTCTTCGAGTCATACACGAAATAGCCCTGCGCGTAATTGTCCGTCTCCTCGCCGATGATCTTGATGGAATTTTTGTTCGCCCCCACCGTGCCGTCCGCGCCCAGCCCGTAGAACAGCGCGCGCACCACGCGGTCGGATTCCGTCGAAAACTCCGGATCATACAGCAGGCTCGACAGCGAGACGTCGTCGTTGATGCCGATGGTGAAATGGTTCTTCGGCTCGGCCGCGTCCAGGTTGTCGAACACCGCCTTGACCATGGCCGGCGTGAATTCCTTCGAGGACAGGCCGTAGCGGCCGCTCACCACCTTCGGCAGTTTGCCGACGGGATAGCGGGCGGACCATTCCTCCATCAGCGCCGTGAGGCAGTCCTGGTACAGCGGTTCGCCCGCCGCGCCCGGCTCCTTCGTGCGGTCCAAAATCGCGAGCTTGCGCACGCTCGCCGGCAGCGCCGCCACAAACCGTTTGCCGTCGAACGGCCGGTACAGCCGCACCTTGAGGACGCCCACCTTCTCACCGGCGGCCAGCAGCACCGCCACCGTCTCATCCGCCGTCTCCGCGCTCGAACCCATCAGCACGATCACGCGGTCCGCGTCCGGCGCGCCCGCGTAATCGAACAGGTTGTAGCTGCGGCCCGTCAGCTTCGCAAAATCATCCATGATGCCCTGCACGATGTCCGGGCACGCCGCATACACCGGGTTCGCGGCTTCGCGGCCCTGGAAAAAGGCGTCGGGATTCTGCGCCGTGCCGCGCAGCACCGGTTTTTCCGGCGTCAGCGCCCGCGCGCGATGTTCCGCGATCAGGTTGTCATCGATCATCGCCCGCAGGATCGTCTCGTTCAGCATCTCGATCTTGGAGACCTCGTGCGAGGTGCGGAAACCGTCGAAGAAATGGATGAACGGCAGGCGCGCTTTCAGCGTGGCCGCCTGCGCGATGAGCGCGAAATCCATCGTCTCCTGCACCGAGGCCGCGCCCAGCATGGCCCAGCCCGTGGAACGCACCGCCATGATGTCGCTGTGGTCGCCGAAGATGGACAGCGCGTGCGTGGCCACCGTGCGGGCGGTCACGTGGAACACCGTCGGGAGCAACTCGCCCGCGAACTTGAACATGTTCGGGATCATCAGCAGCAGCCCCTGCGACGCCGTGAACGTGGTGCTCAGCGAACCCGTCTGCAACATGCCGTGGACGGCGCCGACAGCTCCGCCCTCGCTCTGCATTTCAATGATGGCCGGGGGCGCGCCCCACAGATTCTTTTTGCCTTCGGAGGACCATTGGTCGCACCATTCGGCGATGGGGGAGGAAGGCGTGATGGGATAGATCGCCATCGTCTCGTTCAGACGGTAGGCGACCCACGCGGCCGCCTCGGTGCCGTCGATGGTTTTGAAAACCCGCGCAGTGGATTCGGACATAAGGATTCGGTCAATAGACGTATTTGGCCAGGTAGCCACCCCCCGCGGGATCCAGCTCCACCTTGAAGCCGACGGTGCGGCAGATGTGCTGCATGGCATGGTTGTCGAGCAGGATCTGGCCGGTCACCTGGTCGAGTTTTTCGTCGCGGCCGATCTGCACCAGCCGTTTGAGCAGTTCCGTCCCCAGCCCCTGCTCCTGATAATCATCGCTGATCAGCACCGCGAATTCGCCCTCGTTCACGCCGCGCAGCTTGCTCAGGCGGCCGACGCCGAGGATCTTCTTCTCCTCGCCCTTCGGGGCCGGCAGCTCCGCCACCAGCGCGATCTCGCGGTCGTAGTCGTTGAAGCAGATCTTCGTGAGGCGCTCGTGGGTGATGCGCTGGGACAATTTCAGCGCGCTGAAATAGCGGTGGTAAACGCTTTCCTCCGAGAGCGTCCCGTGGAACTTCACCATCAGCGGCTCATCCTCCGGCTTGATCGGGCGGATGACGATGGGCGTCTTGTTCTTCAGGCGCCACGGCAGGACATACTGGACCGGATACGGCCGGATGGCCGGGCGCGGCAACTGGTTCACCGGCGTGCGCGGGTCGTGCAGCACCACGCGGGCGTCGAGGGCGAAGATGCGTTCGGACGAGACCAGCAGCGGATTGATGTCCAGCTCCGCGATCCACGGCTGCTCCACGATGAGCTGGCTGAAGCGCACGAGCAGCTGCTCGAGCGCGAGCAGGTTGGTGGCCTTGCGGCCGCGCACGCCCTTGAGCGCGGTGTAGATCTTGGTGCGCTCGATCATGCGGCGCGCCAGGGTGGCGTTGAGGGGCGGCAGCGCGAGCGCGCGGTCCTGGAAAACTTCCACGAGCTGTCCGCCGGTGCCAAACAATAACACCGGGCCGAACTGCGGGTCCACGCTGCTGCCAACGATGGTTTCATAGCCGTCCAGCTTGATCATGGGCTGCACGGTCACGCCGCCGAAGTGTTCCCGGCCGGCCTTGCGGACGACCGAGCCTTCGATGGCTTTCCACGCCTGCCGCACCGCCGAGGCCGTGCGGAGGTTCAACTGCACGCCGCCCACATCCGTCTTGTGCGTGATGGTCTCGGAATGCAGTTTCAAAACGACGGGGAAACCCAGCCGCGCCGCCTGCTTCACCGCCTCGTTCTCCGTCAGCGCGATGTGCGTCTCCACGGTGGGGATGCCGTACGTGGCCAGCAGATGCTTGGATTCGAATTCCGTCAGAATCGTGCGGCCGGAGGTGCGCACGGCCTCGATGATGGCCGCCGCCTTCTCGCGGTCGATCTCGCCATGCTCGTCCTCGGGCGAAGCCGCCGGGGTCTCATACAGCGCGCGCAGATTCTCGCTGTAGCGCCACATGTAGTAGAATGATTTCGCCGCGCGGTCCGGATACTTGAAGGTCGGGATCTGCGCCGCGTTCAAAATGTCCTCGCCCTTCTCCACCGAGCCCGCCCCCATCCAGCTCGCGATGATGGGCTTGTCCGTGATGTGCGCGAACGGCTTCAGCTGCTCCGCCGTGGCGACGGGATCCGTCATGGCCTGCGGGGTCAGGATGACCAGCAACCCGTCGGTCTGCGGGTCCTTGGCCACGGTCTCCACCGTCTTCGCATAGAGCTCCGGCTTGGCGTCGCCGATGATATCCACGGGGTTGCCGTGGCTCCAGGTGGGCGGGAGAAAACCGTTCAGCGCGGCCAGCGTCTCGGGCGAGAGCTCGGCCAGTTGCGCGCCGCTGCCGATGAGCATGTCCGTGGCCAGCACGCCGGGGCCGCCGGCGTTGGTCACGATGGTCAGGCGCGGGCCCTTGGGCCGCGGCTGCTTGGCGAGCACTTCCGCCATGTCAAAGAGTTCGGAGATCGCCTCCACGCGCAGCACGCCCACGCGCTGGAACGCCGCCTGCAACACCTCGTCGCTGCCCGTGAGGGAACCGGTGTGCGAGGCCGCGGCGCGGGCCGCCGCTTCCGTGCGGCCGGGCTTGATGACGATGATCGGCTTGGTCAGCGCCACTTCGCGGGCGGCGGACAGGAAGCCGCGGGCGTCGCCAATGCTTTCCATGTAGATGACGATGCTCTTGGTGTTCGGATCGTCGCCGAGATGATAGATCAGGTCGCCCCAGCTCACATCGAGCATGGAGCCAAGCGAAACGAAGGCGCTGAAGCCGACGTTTTCCTTCAGGCTCCAGTCCAGGATGGCCGTGCAGAGCGCGCCGCTCTGGCTGATGAAGCCCACGCTCCCGGGCCGGGCCATGTCCGCGGCGAAGGTGGCGTTGAAATGATTGTGCGGCACCATCACGCCCAGGCAGTTCGGGCCCACGATGCGGATGTTGCCCCGCTGGGCCTCGGCGAGAATCTGCCGCTCCAGCTCCACGCCGGCGGCGCCGACTTCCTTGAACCCGGCGGAAATGATGATGACCCCGCGCACGCCAAAATCCGCGCAGTCGCGAACAATCCCCGGCACGGTGGCCGGCGGCGTGATGATGACCGCCAGGTCCGGCGCTTCCGGCAGGGATTTGATATCCGGATAGGCCTTCAGCCCGAGGATGCCGGGCCGCTTCGGATTGACCGGGTATATGGTGCCTTTAAAACCGCCCTTCTGGAGGTTTTCCACCACGGTGCGGCCGACGCTGCCGACGGTTTCCGTGGCCCCGATGATGGCGACGGTCTGGGGGGAGAAAATGGGGTCCAACTGGCGGCGCAGCGGGCGCAACAGATCGTCAGGGGATTTGACTAGGCCCGGAGGCGTTGAAATGGTGGTGCTCATGCTCGATTCGTTCAATAACTGACTAGACCATGACAGCCGCCGGGGCTTTCAACTTCACCTATTTTGCCAAATGCCAGCCAATAATAGCCTAACCGGGGTCGGAAGCGGGCCGGACTGGCCATGGATTGGCGGGGACTGCCCCGGTCAAAATCCCGCCCGGAAGCCCGACGGGAGCGCCCCGCAGCTCAGTAATAACGGGCGAATCTTGCCACCGCCCCGGAACTTGACCTTCAGGTCACTTCGACGTCCGCAACAACCGGGTGGTGAAAACAATCACCCGGTTTGGTCTGGTTAGACTCAAACGGCAAGCGCTCCCCCTTCGCCGTCAGCTCATACAATCAGGGTTGCTTTGAACAATCCAGGCCGCAGACTGTCTGGGATTTATGTTTGCAAAGTCCCGGGTCCCCGCGAAACCTTTGGCCGCCGTCCGTCGCTTCCCCACCGGCGCTCTGATGCTCCTGATGACGGGCATGGCTTCCGTCGGCCTTTTCGTCGGCACGGCGCCCGCCCAAGGCCGGCCGGAGCCATTGAATCCGCCCCCGGTGGCGGCCGTCACCAACCTCGCGCCGGAAACCAATGTCCAGGTGCTCGCTTCGGTGGAGGTTGTCGCGAAACGGCCGGTCCGTGACGACGCGGCGGCGAAGGCTTGGAAAAAACTGGTCCAGCTGCATGAGCATCCGTCCATGCCCATCGCGTCCATCATCGGTTTCGCCTCCGGCGAGGCTTTGAAATATGTCCTGCACATTGATGACCGGGAAGATATGACCACGAATGTGGTGCGGTATTTGGGCGGGATCATCCTCCCGCTCGAAAACAAACTGGCCGACCAATCGCGCGATTTCTACACCCGTTTTCCCGGCAGCACCAATGCCATCCGGGCGCAGGTCTGGGAATACAAAGCGCTGGGGGATTCCGCGCTGATGGAGCAGGGTCTGGCGCGGATCGAACGGGCGCGGAAAATCGCGTGGCGGGTCACCGCCCAGAAGATGGCCTACACGAACACCCTGGCCCGCCTGCTGCCGGCGGAAGCCGCGTTGGCAGCCGCCACGAACCTGCCGGCGGACAGCCGGTCCGTGGTCCGCCAGTGCCGGCTGGACCGGTTGGCCGCCGGCCCCGTGGCCGGGTTTCTGAACGCACAGCCGTCCTTGCCGGCGGAGATTCCGACCACCGGTCCGCTGGCTGATTTTCTGGACCAGGTGCTGGCCTTGCAACGGGACTACCCCGCCCAGGCGGGTTCGTACAAATATCTGCCATGGCTGATCGAATGGATGGACGGCAACCGGGCGCGCACCCTGGCCACCAATCTGCTCGCCGGCCCCGCCCCGGAAAAAGCCAAACAGCCGTTCCGGGATTACCTGCAACGCACCGGCTGGCAGGATAAACCCGTGACCATTCACTTCCCGATGGCGGATGGAAAAAAGGTGGACAGCTCCCAAATGAAAGGGAAAGTCGTGCTCATCTCCTTTTTATCCCCGGGTGATGTGGAATTCCGCGGACCGGAATTGAAGCTGGAGCAGGCCGTCTACCGGAAGTTCCATGCCCGCGGATTCGAGATCATCGACATCTGCCTGACCAAGACGAATCAGGTGGAGGATCTGGCGGACGAATTCAAGCAGGCAAAAATCCCCTGGCCGGTCGATATCGATGGGGATGGCCGAAAAGGCGCGCTGGCCCGGCAATTCGGAATTTTCAAGACCCCGACCCTGTTCCTGCTGGACAAGCAGGGGGTGCTGCGCGAAACCCGCATCCGGAACGGCCCGCGCGGTCTGCGCGATGCGCTGAACTGGGGAATCTCGGATGTCTCCGACTCCGACTTCGAACCCGTCGATTTTCTATACAGCCCCCAAACCGTCCTCTGGGATGGATTGGAAGACAAGATCAAGGAACTGCTGGCGAAACCGTGAACCGCCGCGACTGCGCCGGGTTGACCCTCACCCCTTCGCCTGCGCATCGGCCCAGCGCACGGCGAAGCGCACCAGTTCGGTGGCGGTCTTGAGGCCGAGCTTTTCCTTGATGTTCACGCGGTGGACCTCCACGGTCTTCACGCTCAGGTGCAGCCGCTGGGCGATATCCCGGGAGCCGACTCCCTGGCCGACCAATTGAAAGACCTCGAACTCGCGATCGGACAGGCGCAGCACCGGGGAACCATCCGTCTCCGGGCGGCCGCCGGAAAAGTTTTCCAGGATGCGGGCGGACATTTTTTCGCTGACGTAGATCTGGCCCGCGAGCACCTGCCGGATGGCATGGAGGAATTTCTGGCCGCCTTCCTGCTTCATGATGTAGCCGCGCCCGCCGGCGCGCAGCACGCGCTCGGCATACACCAGTTCGTCATGCATGGAGACGACGAGCACCGGCAGTTCCGGCCGCACGGAACGGATGTCCTTGAGCAGTTCGAGGCCGCTCTTGTCCGGCAGGGAGATGTCCAGCAGCACGAGGTCGAAGTCCTGCTTGGAGACGGCTTCCAGCCCCTGGCGCGCGTTGTCGGCCTCGCCGCAGACCTTGAGGCCCGGCTCGTTGCCGATCAATTGCGCCAGCCCGGTGCGCATCATGGGATGGTCATCCACGATAAGCACGCGCCGAACGGTGGATTTACTTTTTGCGGGCATGGAAGGGACAGCCGCCGCCCGCCGGGGCGTGGGGAATGCTGGAAGGTTTGACCTTGGGGGCGGTGAAGATGACGCTCGCGCCGGTCTTGGCGTTGCGCTCGATGCTCAATTGCCCGCTGACCATGCCGATGCGCGTCTGCATGATGCGCAGCCCCATGCCGGCGCCGCCGGTGAAATTGGCCGGAAACCCGATGCCATCATCGGTCACGCGCAAGGCGAGCTGGTGCGGCTCCTCGCGCAGCTGGATGGTGATGTTCCGCGCCCGGCCATGTTTGATGGCGTTGGAGACGGCCTCCTGGGCGATGCGGAAAAGGTGGGTGGAAGCCGCGTGATCGGCGAACTCCACGGGGTCGGTGAAATCGAACCGGCAGCGGATGCCAAAAATCTTTTCCGTGTTCAGCGCCAGTTCCGTCAGGGCGGACATGAGCCCCTCGGATTCCAGGGTGACCGGCGAAAGCCCGCGGGCGAGCAGGCGGGTCTGGCTGATGGCCTCGCGCACGCCGGCGGCGATGGTGTTCGCGCGGGCGGCGGCGCTCTTGGAGACCGGCTTCAATTTCTGGGCGAGCACCTGGCTGAGCATCTCGAGGCCGGCGAGGTGCTGGCAAAGGCCGTCATGCAAATCCTGGCCGATGCGCCGCTGCTCGAGTTCGCTGATCTCGAGAATCTCCTTCTCCAGCCGCTTGCGCTCGGTGATGTCG
>Ga0316222_1003906_pt1 | contig 14127 bp, 16 predicted proteins | sample TBH18011metaG_FD_206008 | JGI IMG/M metagenome (GOLD analysis project Ga0316222, IMG submission 206008) | Freshwater microbial communities from Trout Bog Lake, Wisconsin, USA - TBH18011 | ecosystem: Environmental > Aquatic > Freshwater > Lake > Hypolimnion/Profundal zone | place: USA: Wisconsin...
ACTCTCCACCGGCCTGCCCACCACGGCAGACGTGCTGGACCGCCTGAACAGCCAAATCCTGCGCACGCTGATCGATGAGCATCTGCGTCTGCAGGAAGCCGAGCGTCGGCATATTCAGGTGCAGGACAAGGAAATCGCCGCCGCCATTGGGGATGTTGAGAAAAGCAACAACATGCCTCTCGGCGGTCTGGCCAAACGCTTGGCCGCCGCCGGTGTTGAGCCGCGTACGCTGATCGACCAATTCCGCGCACAGATCGCCTGGAGCCGCGTGCTGCGCCAGGAAATCGCCGAAAAGGGTGAGCCGACGGCTGCCGATTTCGCCGACCAGGAAGCGCAGATCAAGGCGCAGACCGGCCAGCCGGAATTCAACCTGTCGGAAATCTTCACCTCCGTCAGCTCGCCCGCGCAAGATGCCGAGGCGCTGCACTTCAACGACACCATCATTCAGCAATTGCGCAACGGCGCCCCGTTCCCGGTCGTCGCCGCGCAGTTCAGCCAATCCCAGACCGCCCTTGAAGGCGGTCAGCTTGGTTGGGTGCAGCCGAACCAGCTCGACCCGGCCGTGCTGCGTGTGGTGCAGGAAATGCCGGTCGGTGCGGTGAGCAATCCGATCAAGGTGGCCGGTGGCTATCTGATTGTCACCCTGCGCGCCAAGCGTGAGATCGGCCGTCAGATGCTGACGATCGTCAATCTGCGACAGGCTTTCCTGCCGTTTACCCAAACCCTCAACCCGCAGGCACCGACCGAACAGCAGCTCGCACAGCTCGCCGCCGGCCATCGCTTGCAGCAATCTGCACAGAATTGCGGGGCGATCGAGGCCGCCAACGCGGCGGCGGGCAATGTGCAGCCGAGCAATCCCGGCCCGGTGCGGCTGGAAGAACTCTCCAATCCGCCGATGCGCCAATTGCTGACGCAGCTGCAAATCGGCCATGCCAGCGATCCGCTGCCCTCGCCGTCCGGCATCGTGGTGATCATGGTCTGCTCGCGTGAGACACAGAATGTCGGCATCCCGTCGCATGCAGAATTGATGGACAAGATCATCGCCGAACGCATCGATCTTGCCTCGCGTCAGCTGACGCGCGATCTGCAGCGTCGTGCGTTGATCGACCTGCGTGGCTGAGCTTCCTTCGCTCTCCGAGACGATTCGCGCGCATGGCCTTGATGCGCGCAAATCGCTCGGGCAGCATTTCCTGCTCGACGCCAATCTGATTGCCCGCATTGCGCGGCAGGCCGGGGATCTGGCCGGTCGCCATGTGGTCGAAGTCGGCCCCGGTCCGGGCGGGTTGACGCGCGCCATTCTGGCCACAGACGCTGCCGATCTGACGGCGGTGGAAATCGACCGCCGCGCGATTGCGGTGATCGAGGAATTGCGCACGCACCATCCCGAGCGGCTGCGCGTGGTGGAGGCCGATGCGATGGCGCTCGACCTCACCAGCCTGACCCCGGCACCGCGCCAGATCATCGCCAACCTGCCCTATAACATCGGCTCGCCGCTTTTGGTCGGCTGGCTGCGGCAAGCGGCGCAGTGGGAGCGGCTGACGCTGATGTTCCAGGAGGAGGTGGCTGATCGCATCTGCGCCGCCCCGGATTCAAGCGCCTATGGCCGCCTTGCCGTGCTCGCCCAATGGGTGGCCAAGTGCGAATTCCGCCTGCGCATCCCGCCGCAAGCCTTCGCCCCACCGCCGAAGGTGTGGTCTGCTGTCGTCACCATCACCCCGCATGCCGAACAACCGCCCGAGCATTTGTTCCGGGCGATGGAGAAATTGACGGCAGCCGCCTTCGGGCAACGGCGCAAGATGCTGCGCGGCTCGCTGAAATCGGTCGGCGGTGAGGCGTTGCTGGCCCGTGCTGACATCGCCGGAGACCGTCGGGCGGAAACGCTGTCAGTGGCGGAATTCGACCGACTCGCCCGCCTGCTCGACGTCGGGCCGGACGCGGTTTAAAGCAGCACGATGCGCATTCTGGGAATCGACGCAGCCCTCGCCCGCTGCTCTGTCGCCATGCTGATCGACGGTGAAGCCGCCGCCATCCGCCAAGCGGAAGCCGGGCGCGGACAGCATCATGTGCTGCCGCAGATGGCGGCTGAATTGCTCGCCGAAGCGGGGGCTCCCGATGCGGTGGCGGTCAGCATCGGTCCCGGCAGCTTCACCGGATTACGCGCCTCTCTCGCCCTCGCCCATGGCCTTGCCGCCGGGCGTTGTCCGGTGGTGGGGGTGACGGTGGCAGAGGCGCTGGAGGAGCAACTGGGCGATGTCGGCGGTCGCGCAGTCTGGACGGCAATTGACAGCAGGCGCGGGCGCATCTTCCTCAGCCGTGGCGGCCAGATCGTTGCCACCGACATCACCGACGTGATCGCGCCGGGCTTTCCGGTGGCCATCTGTGGCGACGCCGCACCGGCCTTGATGGCGTGGCTGGCCAGTTGGGGGGCGAATGTGATGCTCACCTCCGCCCGCCACCCCAACGCCATCTCGGTCGCCCGCGTGGGGGGGCTGCGTTTGGCCGGTGCATTGCCCCCCTGCGAGGCACAACCGCTTTATGTCGATCCGCCCGAGGCCAAATTGCCGCAGGGTGGGCTGCGACCACCGCCGGTCGGATGATCAGCCTCACCGCCGCCCGCCCGGCCTATGCGCAGATCCTGGCCGAACTGCATGCCGCGGCCTTCCCGCCGGAGGAGCGTTGGGATGCCAGGGCGATGGCCGAGATGCTCGCCATGCCGGGCAGTTTTGGCTGGATCGCCGAATCCGACGGCTTCATCCTCGCCCGCGTCGCCGCCGATGAGGCGGAGATTCTGACGCTGGCCGTGCTGCCCGATCGCCGCCGCCTTGGCCTTGGTGCCACGCTGCTGGCGGAAGCCATGCGCAGCGCGGCGGCGCGCGGTGCGCAGGCGGTGCTGCTGGAAGTGGCCAAGCGCAATGTTGCCGCGCGTGGGCTCTATGCCAGTTTCGGCTTCAAGGAAGTCGGCCAGCGGCGGCAATATTACCCAGATGGGTCAGACGCGCTGGTGCTTCGCTATGATGTCGGCACCGCGTAGGGCGAACAAGCAAAGCGCCGCCCTATGCCTTGCGCAGCCACAACAAAGTCGCCCCATCCGTATCGATCTGACGATGCATTTCCGCATGGCCGAGTGCCACCGCACTGCGTGGCACGTTGCGCACCGGCTCCTCGCCACGCAGACGCACCAGCAGAATTTGACCGGTTTGCAAGCTGTCCAAGGCAAGACGGGTGCGCACGAAGGTCATCGGGCAGAGATCGGCGGTGATGTCGATCTTGCGGTCAGCATGTGGGGCGATGCTCTGGCGTTCGGTCATGTGTCTTTCATCGCATAAGGTTTGTGTATTGCGAAGCTGAGGTTGTGTTCTTATGAAATTTCAAAGTCGGAGCGCGCCTCCGACGGGCATTTCACATGGAGAAAAACACAGAATGAGCGACGCCGGCCAAACTGCCGACCTTCTGGCCTTGACTGCGGAAATTGTAGCCGCCCATGTCGCGCGCAACAGTGTTCCGGTGGAAGCTCTGCCCGAGCTGATTCGCAGCGTGCACCGCAGCCTGCTCGGCACTACCAACCAGCCTGCGCCGGTTGCTGAAAAGCCGAATCCTGTTGTTCCCATCAAGAAGTCTATCTTTCCAGACTACATCATCTGCCTCGAAGACGGCAAGAAACTGAAGATGCTCAAACGGCATCTGAAGACCGCTTACGGCATGAGCCCGGAGCAGTATCGCGAGCGTTGGGGGCTGTCGTCGGATTACCCGATGGTGGCACCGAATTATGCCGAACGCCGCTCATCATTGGCCAAGCAGATCGGCCTCGGCACGCAAGGCCGCCGCAGCGCAGGCTGAATCGACATCGGGCGCTGCGGATTGGACAGCAGCGCCCGAATTCGGCTACGCCATCGACCAAGTGCTGCACGACATCGACCGATCGGCGAATGCGGGGGCACATGGAGCGACAAGCCTGATGGAAAGCCGCATCGAGCGTCTGTGCATCGAGAAAGGTCTGAAAATGACCGGCCAGCGGCGCACCATTGCTCGCGTGCTGTCCGAGCCGGGCGATCATCCCGATGTGGAAGAACTCTATCGCCGTGCAGCGGCCCTGGACGGCCATATTTCCATCGCCACCGTCTACCGCACCGTGCGTCTGCTCGAAGAAAAGGGCATTCTGGAACGCCGTGATTTTGGCGGCGGGCGGGCGCGCTATGAGCCCACCGAACATGGGCACCATCACCACTTGATTGATGTGGATACCGGCCGGGTGATCGAGTTCGAATACCCGGAGCATGAGCGCATGTTGCGCCAAATTGCCGCCGATCTGGGATTTGATCTGGTATCGGCCAAACTGGAATTGTTCGGCCGCCGCGCCGAAACCATCACTCCCCGCAACGGCAGCAGCAATCGCAGCAACGGCGTGCCGTCCGATCAAGCCGCCAAACAGCGTAGTCTTGCGCGATGAAAGAAACGCTCTCCCCCATGCCCGACCAGTTGCCTCCCGATAGCCCATCCGACTTTGAGGAGCTGCGCGGCGGCACTCTTGGTGTGCGGCTGGCCACCAGCCAGGCCGAAATCGATGCTGCGCAGGCGCTGCGCTATCGTGTTTTCTATGATGAAATGGGGGCACGCCCCAGCGCGGCGGCGGCGGTGTCACAGCGCGATGTCGATGATTTCGACGCTGTGGCCGATCACCTTCTCGTCGTCGATCACCAGCTGGGCGAAGGCCCGCAGAGCATCGTCGGCACCTATCGCCTGATCCGTCGCGCCGGGGCGCAAAAGCTCGGGCGCTTCTATTCGGCCGATGAATACGACATCTCGCGGATTGTGAATTTCCCCGGCGAGGTGCTGGAACTCGGACGCTCTTGCATCAGCCCGGCGCATCGCGGCATGCCGGCGATGCAGCTGATGTGGCGCGGCATTGCCGCCTATGTCTTTCTGCACAAGATCGACCTGATGTTCGGCTGCGCCAGTCTGCACGGCACCGATCCAGATGCGATTGGTCGGGATCTGACCTATTTGTGGGCCAATCATCTGGCACCGGAAGAAATCCGCCCGCGCGCGCTGCCGGATCGCTACGTGTCGATGCGCCGGATTGATCCTGCCACCATCGACATGCGCCGCGCGCTCGCTGCCCTGCCGCCCTTGGTGAAGGGCTATCTGCGGCTGGGCGGTTTCGTCGGCGATGGTGCGGTGATCGACGATCAGTTCAACACCATTGATGTGGCTGTGGTGGTCAAAACCGATCTGATCACCGAGAAATACCGAAGCCACTACTCCCGCGAACAATCGGAATAGCTGCGTGACCCAACGCTTTGACGTGGTGATGACCTCGGCCTTCCTGGCCGAGCCTGCGGTGGCCATTCTGGAGGCGGCAGGCTGTCGCATTCACTATATGCGCCCCTACCCGTCGGCCGCAGACGTCGCTGCCCGCACGGCCGAGGTGCAGGCGCACGCCATTCTCACCCGGCAAGGCCCGGTGACGGTGCTCTCTCTCGACGCCTCACCCAATCTGCGCGTCATCGCCCGCCATGGTGTGGGGGTGGATGATGTGGACGTGGCAGAGGCCAATCGGCGCGGCATTCTGGTCACACGCGCACCGGGATCGAACGCGCTCGCGGTGGCCGAGCACACGATGGCGATGCTGCTCGCCTTGGCCAAGGAATTGCGCCCGCTCGGTCATGCCATTGCACAAGGCGGCTGGCGCGATCCGTCTGGTCGGGTGCGCGATCTGGCCGGTTTGCGGCTCGGCCTCATCGGCTATGGCGACATCGCCCAAAAGGTGGCGGCGATGGCCCGCGCGTTTGATATCAAGGTCTCGGCATGGTCGCCGCGTCTGACCGCAAGCGACGCGGTGACGGTGATGCCGTCACTGGCGGCATTGCTGGCCGAGAGCGACGCGGTGTCGGTGCATTGCCCTTACACGCAACAGACGCATCATCTGATCGATGCGGCGGCGATGGCGCAGATGCCAAAGGGCAGCTTCGTCATCAACACCGCGCGCGGCGGCATCGTCGATGAGGCGGCGCTGCATGCGGCCCTGGACTCCGGCCAGATCGGCGGCGCGGCTTTGGACGTGTTCGAAGGTGAGCCGCCGGTGGCCGATCATCCGCTGCGCACGCATCCGCGCGTGATCTGCACCCCGCATGTCAGCGGTGTCACGGCTGCCTCAATGGTCAATATGGGCGTGATGGCAGCGGAATGCATTGCCTGGGCGCTGACCGGACAGAGCGTGCCGGATGCCCGGATTGTGCGTGGTTAAGCCTTGCGTGTCGGCGCGAGCGAATGGGTGATCAGATGATGCGCGGCTTTTTCCAGTCTCTTCGCACCCTGCAAGGACGCCGCGCATTATGGACGGCGGGCGGTCTCGGCGCGCTCTCCGCCCTCGCTTTGCCACCGCTGCATGTGCTGCCGGTGCTGCTGGTGGCGATTCCCGGCCTGATCGCCTTGCTCGATGGCGCCTCACCGAAAGAGGCGTTCCGGCGCGGCTTTTGTTTTGCGTTCGGGCACCATCTGCTCGGCCTGTATTGGATCACCGAGGCGATCCTGTTCGAGGCCGCCCGGTTCTGGTGGCTGGTGCCGCTGGCGGTGCCCGCTTTGTCGCTGGTGCTGGCGAATTTCATCGCCATTCCGTGTTGGCTCGCCGTGCGCCTGCGCCCCGGTGTGGGACGCATTCTGACGCTGTGCAGCCTGTGGACACTCGCCTTCATCGCGCAGCAATTCGTGCTGACCGGCTTTCCGTGGAATCCGATCGGCAGCGTCTGGGCGATTCCTGGCCCGGTGGGCGATGTGCTGTTGCAGCCGGTGGCGATCATCGGTGTGCATGGGCTGACCTTGCTCACCTTGCTGCTCGCCGCAGCCCCCGCCATGGGCAAGCGCGTGCTGGTCAGCGCGCTGGGCATGCTGGCGATTGTGATCTCCTGGGGCGCCGCGCGGATTGCAGAACCCGCACAACCCGCGCCGGATCTGACGGTGGTGCTGGTGCAGGGCAACACCATTCAGGGACAGAAAGCCAACCGCGCCGCCTATATCGACATCTTCAAACGCCACCTCGCCCTCACCGAAGCAGGCGTCGGTCAGGCGGCGGGAAAGCCGAGTGTGGTGGTGTGGCCGGAGACAGCCAGCCCGTTCATGATGGATAGCGACGCCGGAGCTCGCGCCGCTGTCGCCGAAGCTGCCGCTGGCCCGGCCTTCATCGGTGCCATCCGCTATGATGAACACGATCAGCCGCGCAACGCACTCATCGGCGTCTATGGCCCTGGTCCGGTGGCGGGGATCTACGACAAACACCATCTCGTCCCGTTCGGCGAATACATTCCCGATTGGCTGCCGCTGCCGGTGAAGATTTTGCCCGGCGTGGGTCTTGCCGCCGGTGATGGCCCAAAGACATTGCGTCTGCCCGGCATCCCGCCCGCCGGTGCATTGATCTGTTATGAGGCGATTTTCTCCGGCCAGATCGTCGATGAGGCGGATCGTCCGGATTGGCTGGTCAACGTGACCAATGACAGTTGGTTCGGCAATTCCACCGGCCCGCGCCAACACCTCGCCGCCGTGCGAATGCGCGCCATCGAGGAAGGCCTGCCGATCATGCGGGCGGCCAATACCGGCATCACCGCTGGCTTCGACGCCCATGGCCGCGAACTCGGGCGGCTGGAGATGGGCGAGCAAGGCGTTCTGCTGGTCAAACTGCCCGGCAAACTCCCCACCCCCCCCTTCGCCCGCTTCGGACTGCTGCTGCCGCTGGGGTTAACTCTTGCCTGTCTCGGCATCGGATTGTGGTGCGGCAGGCAACGCCGCGCGTGATTGTGACAAGGTTGCGTTAACTGATCATTGACGATTTAAGGTTGCAGTCTTAATGTCTGCCTCAACCGCAGGCAATTGTCTCCAAAGTGTGACCGACCTGCGCGGCATCGTAGAATTTTGACCCGGCAGGCCTTTATGGACCCGTATGATCCCGGCATCGTCTCCGCGCACAGCGTGCCCGAGGCGGCCAAGCACAACCCGATCGACGGCCATGTCGGTGCCCGCATGCGGCTGCGGCGGACCTTGATGGGGATGTCGCAAGAGCGTCTTGGCGAGGCATTGGGGCTGACATTTCAACAGGTGCAGAAATACGAGCGCGGCGTGAACCGGGTGAGTGCGTCGCGTCTGTATGACCTTGCGCGCGTTCTTGATGTGCCGATCAGCTTCTTTTTCGACGACATGCCCAATGCTGTCACCGCAGTCTATGGCCAGACACCGGGCGGCTATTCGGCGCGACATGTCAGCGGTTTTGCCGACACGCAGGACAGTTTCGGCCACCAGGACGATGCACTGAACCGGCGTGAGACGTTGGAACTGGTGCGGGCCTATTACCGCATCCCGGATGCAGCCGTGCGCAAGCGGATGTTCGAACTGATCAAATCGCTCTCCCCCGATCCAACCTAATCAGACGACGCCCCGCGCAACTGCGGATTGTCGAACACCGGGTTGCGCAATCGCTCCAGCGCCTCGGCCAAGGCGGCGGCGAGGCTGCGCTTTTCATCCTCACCGAGATCGCGCGCGATTTCCACCTGACGCCGCCGCTCAGTGGCCACCAGCAGCGGCGCGCGGCCGGGGCGATCTTCCAACGAAAGCCGCAACCACGCCGGTTGCAACACCGCCTCCCGCCGCGTGCCGTCGGGGGCGATGCGCAGCACCTGCAACCCGCCATGGCTGAGCGAGATGATTTCCGTGCTTTTCGCAGCGCGGGCGTTCATCCGGAACAGCACGGCGGCCAGGATGAGTTCCACACCGGTGAAACCCGCCACCGGCCAGGCACCGAGCAGCACAAAAATCAGCGCGTTCAAGCCGCACAGCAGGCAGACCGCCCACAACAGAAGATTGAGCCCCCGCGTGCTCAGGCTTCGATGCGGCACCAACTCGGCACGAAACAAAACTCTCCCCTCCATGGCCAAACTCTACCTCCTGCCTGCCTGAGATGCATCACCCTCGGGGGGCGGTCACGTCCAGATCGTCAAGGCGTGAGTAACGATAGATCAGCAGGGACGCGATCCAGGCGAGGATGAACACGCCGATGATCACGAAGCCCAGCCCGTTGAAATTGTCGTTCAACGTGCCGACGCCACCCCAGAACCATCCCTCCAGGCCGAGCTGGCTGCCGATCAGGCCCAGCCCCTCAATCCCACCGATCAGCACGGCCACCACCACAGAGACAGCGGTGATGACAAGATTATAGTAAAGTTTGCGCATCGGCTTGACGAACGCCCAGTTATACGCGCCGAGCATCAACACGCCGTCAGTCGTATCGATAAGCGACATGCCGGCAGCGAACAGCGCCGGAAACACCATGATCGACCAGATCGACATCCCTTGCCCGGCCTGGGTGGCGGAAATGCCAAGCAGGGCAACCTCGGTGGCGGTGTCAAAGCCAAGACCGAACAGAAAGCCGAGCGGCAGCATGTGCCAGCCCTGGGTCACAAGTCGGAACAATGGCCGGAACACCCGCGCCAACACACCACGGCTGTTGAGCAAAATATCAAAATCCTGCTCTTCAAACGCGCCCCCTTGCTGCACGTGGCGGAACGTCTTCCACACGCTGCGCAGGATGACGATGTTCATGGCTGCGACCGCGAACAGAAACAGCGTCGAGACAGACGTGCCGACAATGCCGCCCACGACCTTCCATGCCTCGAAATGATCTGCCAACGCGGTCGTCGTCACTGCAATGGCCAAGGCGGCCAGCACAACCACGGTCGAATGACCGACGGAGAACCAAAATCCAACGCTGATCGGACGCTTGCCCTCCTGCATCAGCTTGCGCGTCACATTATCGATGGCCGCGATATGGTCGGCATCCACCGCATGGCGCAGGCCGAAACTATAGGCCAGCAGCGCGGTGCCGAGCATCACCGGGTAATCGCGAAACAGGTAGAGCGCCCAGCCCCACACACCGAGATTGACGACAATCAGCAGCGCATAGAGCACCGACAGGCGATGACGCAGTTCCGAGGAATGATCATCGAAAGCGTTTCGGATCAAACTCAACATCGATGTCCCTTTCACCCGCGCAGACGGGACCCACAACACGCAACACTAACTGCCGCACGCCGATGCTTGCCAGCCCGGAAATGCTGCGCCATCTGTGTGGCATGGTCACGACATCCGCAAAACCACGCAAATCCCCACAGATGAATCTGGCGGACACCCGCCTGTTCCTCGAAGCCCTCGCCCGCGCGCATCCGGATGCCAAAAGCGATCTGATCTACACCGACAATTTCTACCTGCTGGTGGCCGTGGTGATGTCGGCGCAGACGACGGATGCTGCCGTCAACAAAGTCACCCCCGCTCTGTTCGCAGCCGCCCCCACCCCGGCGGCGATGGCGGCATTGGGGGAGGAGAAGATCGGCCAGTTCATCCGCACCATCGGGCTGTGGCAGAGCAAGGCGAAGAATGTGGCGGCGTTGTCCCGGCTTTTGGTTGAGCAGCATGGCGGCATCGTGCCGCATGATCGTGCGGCGTTGGAGGCGCTGCCCGGTGTGGGGCGCAAGACCGCCAACGTGGTGCTGAACGTGGCGTTCGGCGAGTCTGCGATGGCGGTGGACACCCACATCTTCCGCCTCGGCAATCGCACCGGCATCGCTCCCGGCAAGACTGTGCGCGAGGTGGAAGACAAGCTGGTGAAGCGCATTCCGCCCGATCTGCTGCGCGATTCGCATCATTGGCTCATCCTGCACGGCCGCTACGTCTGCAAAGCCCGCACGCCGGAATGCTGGCGCTGTGTCGCCGCCGAATGGTGTCGCTTTCCAGACAAGTCACCACCACCCCTAAAGCCTCTCCCCAGGCGGTGAATTCGGGTCTATTCCAGCAACAGTAACCAAGGAATACCGCGTGACGCCTTCGCCCTATTGCGCCTGCACCGTGCTGGTGATCGGCGACATCATGCTGGACCGCTATGTCTATGGCGACGTGCGCCGCATCTCGCCCGAAGCACCCATCCCCGTCCTGCGCGCCCAATCCGCCCGCGCTGTCCTCGGTGGCGCTGCCAATGTGGCCAAGAACATCGAGGCGCTCGGCGCAAAAGCCATCCTCGTCGGCCTGATCGGTGACGACGCCGCTGGGCGCGAAATCGCCGCCCTGTGTCCGCCAGACGGTGGCATCGCTCTGCGCGCCGTGGTCTCCGCCTCCAGGCCCACCACGGTCAAGACCCGCTTCATGTCCGGCGCGCACCAATTGCTGCGGCTGGATGAGGAAATCTCCACCGCCGTGGACATCGAAGCCGAAGCCCTCCTCGCCGCCTATGCCGACGCTTTGCAGAGCGCCGATGTCGTCGTGCTGTCCGACTATGCCAAGGGCGTGCTGCCCGATGCCGTGCTCGCCCCCGCCATCGTCATGGCGCGCGCCGCCGGCAAGCCAATCATCGCCGACCCCAAACGCCTCGATTTCGCCGGTTACGCCGGGGTAAGCGTGCTGACGCCGAATGAGCTGGAGGTGCAAGCCTCCACCGGCATCTCGCCCGCCACCAATGAGGGTGCGGTGGAAGCAGGCCAAGCCGCCCTCGATGCCTCCGGGGCCGACGCCGTGCTCGTCACCCGCTCGGCACGAGGACTGACTCTGGTCCGCCGTGGCGCTGCGGCCGTGCATCTGCCGACGCAAGCCCGCGAAGTGGCTGACGTCTCCGGCGCGGGCGATACGCTGATCGCCACCTTTGCCGTGCTGGTGGCAGCCCGCGCCGATCTGGAAGAAGCCGCCCGCGTGGCCAATGTCGCCGCCGGTTTGTCGGTGGCCAAACAGGGCACCGCCACCGTCAGCCATGATGAACTCGCCGGCGCCCTGCACGCCCCTGCCGAGACACTCGACCGCAAGATCGCCACGCTGGAACAGGCGGCCATCCAGGTACGCGCCTGGCAGGCCAAGGGGCTGCGCGTCGGTTTCACCAATGGCTGTTTCGACCTTATCCATCCCGGTCATGTCCGCCTGCTCAGCCGCGCCCGCGCCCGCTGCGACCGGCTGGTGATGGGCCTGAATTCCGACGCCTCGGTGCAACGCCTCAAAGGTCCCACCCGCCCGGTGCAGAACCAAGCCGCCCGTGCCACTGTGATGGCGGCGATGGAGGCGGTGGATCTGGTGCTGGTGTTCGACGAAGACACCCCCTTCAACGTGATCTCCCACCTATTGCCCAACATGCTGTTCAAAGGCGCCGATTGGGGCAGCATCGACCAGGTTGTCGGCAGTGACGTGGTGATCGCCCATGGCGGCGAAGTGGCCTTGCTGGATTTCGAAACCGGGCATTCCACCACCACCCTGATTGCCCGCGCGTCACTCGGGGAGAGCGCGGGGCAAACACTCGGGGAGAGCGGGTCATGATCGTCGTCACCGGCGGGGCCGGCTTCATCGGCTCGAACGTGCTCGCCGCCCTCGAAGCACGTGGCGAAGGGCCGTTGGTGTGCTGCGACTGGCTGGGCAGCGAAGGCAAATGGCGCAACATCGCCAAACGCCGCCTCACCGAGATTGTCACCCCTGAGGATCTGGACGGCTTCATCACCGCCAATTTCCATGCCGTCACCGCCGTCTATCACCTCGGCGCAATCTCCGAGACCACCGCCATTGATGGCGATCTGGTGGTGCAGCGCAATTTCCACTTTTCCAAAATGCTGTGGAACCACTGCGCCCGGCTCGACATCCCGTTCATCTACGCCTCCTCGGCTGCCACCTACGGCGATGGCGAACAGGGCTTCACCGACACCAACGACATCGCCGAAAACGCCAAACTCCGCCCGTTGAATCTCTATGGCTGGAGCAAATGGCTGTTCGATTCCTGGGTGCTGGAGCATGGCGTGAACGACGCACCGCCCGTCTGGGCGGGCTTGCGCTTCTTCAACGTCTACGGCCAGAACGAATACCACAAAGGCGCGATGCAATCGCTGGTCTCCAAGATCGTCCACGCCCACCAGCCCGGCCAGCCCGTTAAGCTGTTCAAATCCCACAAAAACGGCTTTGCCGACGGCGAGCAATTGCGCGATTTCGTCTACGTGGATGACGTGGTGGACGTGATGCTCTGGCTTGGTGCCCGCGCGGATTCCGGCGGCATCGTCAATGTCGGAACCGGCTCGGCCCGCAGCTTCGCCGATCTGGCGCGGGCTGCGGTGCGCGCGTGTGGCGATGAGCCGATCTTGGAATTCATCGACATGCCGGAGAGCATTCGCAACGCCTATCAATACTACACCCAAGCCGACATGAGCCGTCTGCGCGCCTTGGGCTACAACCGCGATTTCACGTCACTTGAGGACGGGGTGACGAAATACGTGCAGCAGTTTTTGCGGGCCGAGGATAAGTTTCAGTAACTCAACAACACCACACCGTCATTGCGAGCGAAGCGTCGCAATGACGAAAAATAGCCCACCAGACTATTTTGATCACAACCCGGAACAATCACCTCAGCATTCCACGGCCCGTCTCAAACCATTTTTCCGAAACCCTGCCTCCGCGCCGCCGAAAGCACCCCGCGCGGCAACGGAATCCGGAACGGCTCCGGCTTCGGGCGTGGTTTACGGACGCGCTTTGGCCGCTCGCCCGCTGCCACAGGGCGCGAAGCCTGCGAAACCTCCGGCACCTCCACCGCCAACGCCCGACACAAAGGCCGCAAAATCCGCCTTGCCTGCGGTGACGCCGCGAGCAAGGCGCTCATCTCAGGCGTAATCAACACCGCCTGCAACTGACAGCCGAACCCAGCCGCCTGATACCCACCCGCGACCACCAGCCAGCCAAACCGACGCGGTAGGGCAGGTCCACGACCCGCCACACGCCCGCGCGTTCCCACAACCGCGTCCCGCCGCGTCACCCGCCACAGCCGCCCCTCACGAAACCGCACCAACATCCGCTCGATCCGCCCCAGCGTGCGACTGATCCGCCGATACACCACCACAGCGCGCGGCCCATCCAGCCGCCAGCCGCCAAGGGCTGCCAACAGCGCGCACAGCGTCGTCCGCAGATTGGCGGCGACGATCTCAAACCGGGCGATGTTGGGGGATGAATCCATCAGTTAGTATAACTCACCACCCCAAGGTGGTCGCAACCAAAATCCGCGCGTGCGCCCAAAAAAGGTGAGCTGGCGTAGGGAGGGTCCCGCAGGGTCCCACCATCGTCGCCCCCATGGTGGGACCCTGC
>Ga0316222_1003910_pt1 | contig 14110 bp, 15 predicted proteins | sample TBH18011metaG_FD_206008 | JGI IMG/M metagenome (GOLD analysis project Ga0316222, IMG submission 206008) | Freshwater microbial communities from Trout Bog Lake, Wisconsin, USA - TBH18011 | ecosystem: Environmental > Aquatic > Freshwater > Lake > Hypolimnion/Profundal zone | place: USA: Wisconsin...
TGGTGGGACCGGTAGTTTCGCCGCAGCGATTCCCACGAGGCGATCGGTGGCGGCCACCCGCCGCGGCTGCCTGGCCGTGCATCAGTGAGTGAACAGACCGCATCGTGACTGCCTTTCCCTCACGCCAATCTACCCTTATAGTTCTTGCGCCAATTAGGGTTGCGGGGTGACCAATTCTGAAGAAGGCCGTGCGCTTCGCGACGCGGCAGCCGTCGAACCCCTAGGCCCAGGGCGCTACGGCGTCAACCTGTCCGAGTACTACACGGTGGCGGGACATCCGAACGGTGGTTACCTTCAATGCGTCATGGCCAATGCGGCCCTCGCAGCGGCGTCCGACGAAGGCGCCACCCACCTGCACACCACGGCTATCACGACGAACTACATCGGGGCGTCAGAGGTGGGTCCCGCCGAACTCCACACCGAGGTGCGCCGCGTGGGTCGCGGCGTGTCATTCGTCCACGTATCACTGGTGCAGGACGACATGGTCAACACTGAGTCACTGGTCACGTTGGGCACGCTTCACGAGGACTCGTCCGCGCGCTACATGGACGCCACACCGCCAGAGCTCGCGCCCTTGGACGCGTGCCTCTCGTCGCCGGGGAGCGATGAAGTCAACATCATGCGGGTCGCGGACTTCCGCCTCGATCCCGCGAGTGCCGGTTGGTGGAGCGGCGAGCGGTCCGATCGTGGTGAGGTCCGTGGCTGGATGCGCCTCAATGACGGGGACGCGCAGTGGGACGCGTGGAGTCTGTTGTTCGCAACCGATGCCATGCCGCCGGCGACATTCCCGTTGGGGTCGTCGGGTTGGGTTCCCACACTGCAGTTAACGTCGTACGTCCGTCGCATCCCCACCAGCGAATGGCTTCGCGCGCGGCAGTGGTGTGTGGTGATCGCCGACGGCATCGTCGACGAACGCTGTGAACTCTTCGACGCCCGTGGTGAACTCGTGGCCAGCGCTACCCAACTCGCGATGGTGCGGCTCCCCACTGTCGTCTAGATGATGGTGTCGCGCGGCCCCCACGTTCAAGGTGATGGGTCGCTCTATATTCGCTCGCGCCTGATCATCCCAGAGAATGAAGTGGTTCTTCGCGTTACGACGTCGGGCGGGCCCGGGGGACAGCACGCGAATCGGGCCCTGACGCGAGTAGTCGCGTCCTTTCACGTCAACACGTCGCTCGTACTGAATGAAGCGGACCGGGAGCGTCTCCTCGAGAAGTGCGGCACCGTCGTGCGATCCAGTTCGAGCCGGTTCAGATCGCAGGGTCAGAACCGGTCAGCGGCCCTCGAACACCTCACCGAGAAGATCGCCGCTGCGCTCTATCGCGAACCTGCGCGACGAGCCAGCCGACCCACGAAGGCGTCCAAGGTCCGCAGGGTCGACGAGAAGAAGGCACGCGGTCGGGTGAAGGAACAGCGCCGTCGCCCGAGCGACGACTAACGCTTGGAATCCAGGTGTCGCTCGATCGCGGCGAGCGCCGCGTAGAGATGCTCGTCCAAGCCGGTGTCGGTGTCCTCACTCGGTCCGCGCAACGGGGTAAGCGTGGCGTAACCGGCCTCGATCAGGGCGCCATCCTCGTCAGCGTCCTCATCGCTCACGTCACCGACCTCGGGTGTCGCGGCACCGAGTCGGAGTCGAAGTTCGCCCTCCTCGCCCAGCGGCTGCGCGACGAACTCGGCCCTCGGGTCCTTGATCAAGCCCGCCGTCGAGATGCGAGCTCGTCGGACACCCTTGAGTTGCGTCACCGCCACGTTGGGCACGTTCAGATTGAAGAGGGTTCGCGAGGGAGCGTTCGAGAGCTCCTGGAGGACCTCGATGGCCACGTCACCGGCGGTCTCGAAGTGCACGTCCTCGCCCCACTGGACAGAGACGGCCAGACCGGACATCCCGAGTTGGGCTCCGGTGAGAATCGCTCCGATGGTTCCCGAGTGCAGGACGCTGCGGCCGATGTTGGCTCCGGCGTTGATGCCCGAGAGGATCATGTCGGGCCGGAAGTCGAAGTAGCCAATGGCGCCCATGATCGTGCAGAGCGCCGGCGGGGCTTCGAGGGAGTAGGTAGGAATCGATTCCGCACCTTCGATGACGTAGCGCTTGTAGGGAACGCTGGGGCGAGCGAAGATGTCGCCCACCGCCGACGACATCCCCGAGAAGTTCTCGTGAGGGGCGACGACGATTGCTTCGCGAACCTCACCTTCGGGGCACCGCGCAATCCATTGGGCCACGCTGCGCGCGAGCACGGCTATGCCGGGGGCCGCTACGCCGTCATCGTTAGTTATCAGTATTCGCATACCGACCATGCTAACTATCGTAAGTTACATGGCAGTGAGTAGAAGGAAAACGAACTGATGCTTCCCTCCGGCGAACAAATTGCCATTGCGCACGGCGACCAGCGCGCGGTCATCACCGAGGTTGGGGCGACGCTACGGACCTACGTGAAGGGTGGGCTGAGCGTCATTGAGGGTTTCGCCGGCGAGGAGGTGCCCACGGGGGCCCGTGGTCAGGTGTTGTATCCCTGGCCGAATCGCATCGGCGATGGGAAATGGTCCTTCTCCGACCGAACGGCCAACCCGACGATCGACGACGCGCAACACTCGACGTCAATCCACGGACTGGTGCGGTGGCGTCCATTTCGAATCGACGCGGTCAACCAGAACCGCTGCGTTCTCTCGTTGCTTCTGCACCCGACACCTGACTACCCGTTCCTGAGCGAGATCAGCGTGGCCTACCATCTGGGAACCCTGGGGCTCACCGTCACGACCACCGTCACCAACCGCGATGACGTTCCGATACCGTTCGGTGTCGGTTTCCATCCCTATCTGGCGGTGACGACACCGACCATCGAGGGGGCGCAACTCGAGGTGCCGGCCAAGGCGTTCATCGCCGTCGACGAGCGGCAACTTCCGATGGGCGAGATCTTGCCGCTCGCCGGGCACCAGTTGGACTTCTCGCGCCGTAAATCGCTCAGCGGGCACGAACTCGACGTGACCTACACCGAGTTGATTCGTGATGATGGCGGGCTCGCCACCGTCGTGCTCGTCGACAGTGCCGGAGGCGAGATTGAACTCACCGTCGATCGAAACTTCCCCTACATTCAAGTCTTCACAGGTGACACGCTCGAACGGGGCCGCCGCCGAACCGCGGTGGCCGTGGAGCCGATGACGTGTCCTCCCGACGCCCTACGAAGCGGCAAGGACGTCGTCGTGCTCGAACCTGGTCAACACTGGGCGGGTTCGTGGCGGCTGCGAAGGAGAATCTGATGAGTGGACGTGTTGTCTTGGTGACGGGATCGACGAGTGGCATCGGTGAGGCGACCGCCCTCTTGTTCGCCGACGCCGGGGACCAGGTCGTCTTCAACTCCGCCCACAGCGTTGAGGCGGGCGAGCGCCTCAGCGAACGGACGCCGGGTTCGCTCTACGTACAAGCCGATATCGCCAAGCCCGGGGACTGCGAACGGTTGGTGCGCGAGGTGCTCGATCGCTACGGACGCCTCGACGTGCTCGTCAACAATGCTGGCACGACAAAGCGGATCGCCCACAGTGACCTCGCTGGTGCAGATCTCACCGTGTGGCGTGAAATCTTCGAGGTGAACGTCTTCGGAACCTGGTCAATGAGCGTCGCCGCGATGGATGCACTGCGCGAAACCGGTGGCACGATTGTGAACGTCTCGTCGATTGCGGCAACCAGTTCAGGTGGTTCGTCAATCCCCTACTCGGCGTCCAAGGCGGCACTCAATCACATGACGGCCTTGCTCGCCAAGGCGGTTGGCCCCGACGTACGGGTCAACGCGGTCGCTCCTGGCCTGGTCGCGACGCCCTGGACCGAGGCCTGGCGCGACACTCACACGTTCGTCGCCTCGATCGCACCCCTGCGCCGATCGGGGATGCCGGGCGATATCGCCGAGGTGATCTTCTCTCTCGCGACGTCGTCGTCGTACGTGACGGGTCAGGTCGTCACCGTCGACGGCGGTCTTACGATCTGAGCGACTCGGGCTCGGCCGGAGGGACGAATGCACGAAGGACCACGCAGAGCACCCGGGTCGCCCCACGGACCATGACCCGTCGAACAACGGTCGGACGCGGTACGTCGAGCCTCTCGAGAGCCCAGGGCTGTAGCAGGTCGAGTGAACTCGCGATGAGCAGACGGTAGACGAGCCGCTGCAGGGGCTTGTCGAGGAAGCCGTCGATGACGAAGTCACGTGCGGCAACGCCATAGTGACTCAATCGAAGCTCTGGGCGGAATCGTTCGAGTTCGGCGCCCAATTCGGCGACCGACCTCGGAGGCTCCTCGACGCCGAGGTCGGTCGCGAGTTGCGCCATCTCTCGTACGTAGGTGTCGGCGTCGCGCGGCGAAAGCGAGCGTCGGCCGTAACGCTGGTAGCCACTGAGGAACATCGACATCTCGGCGCTGTGCACCCAGGCGAGCAGGTGGGGATCGTTGGCGAAATAGGGCTCTCCGTCGTCGGCGATGCCGCGGACGCTTTGGTGCACGCTGAGCACGCGCTCTATCGAGGCGAAGGCCGAGGGGATGTCGCCGTAGGTCGTGGCACCGATGAAGTTCGCTGTCTGTAGCAGCCGCCCGAGGGGGTCGTGCTGATAGCGCGAGTGCTGCGCCACGCCGGCCATGGCGTGGGGATGCAGCATCTGGAAGAAGATCGATGCCAAACCGCCCACCATCATCGATGAGAGATCACCGTGGACGAGTCGCGCGACGCTGTCGACGGGGAAGTACGACGTCGCGGGATCGTCGCAGCGTGGAGGCGGATCTTGGTTGAGGCCGACGGCTTTGCGGATATTGAGGTTGACCCGTGCGCGGACTTGTGTGGGCACCTGGCGCAGGTTTGAGACGCGTGACATGTTTCCTTCCGGGACTCTTTTCAGCCTATGGCTCTCTGTCGCCGACGCGTCCAGCTACCTGCGACACTGGATGCATGGGAGCAGTCAAGCCAATGCGCCGTTTGACCACGGAAAGTGACGTCACCACGGAGAAATTTGTCGCGACTGAACGTCCATGGAATGTGGTGGTCTGGGACGACCCGGTGACGCCAATGTCGGTCGTCGTACTGGTGTTCAAGAAGATCTTCGGATATTCGAACAACAAGTGCACCGAACTCATGTTGAAAGTTCACCACGAAGGTCGAGCCATCGTGTGGTCGGGCCAGCGAAACCGAGCTGAGAGCTACTGCGTCAAACTCCAGGTGGCCGGCCTTCAATCGACGATTGAACTGGACAAGTAGTGGCTGGCAACCGGCTCTTCGTTCGCCGCCGTGATGGGCGGATCGAAGTTCGACTCAACGAAGCAGGACGCGAAATCGCCCGTGAGGCATTCGGACGTGTGGTCATCGCGGAACGCGATCCTGACCACGTGTGGCATGCCGGTCTCAACGCTCCCATCGATCCGAGCAGTGACGTTGACGATCCCGTCTCGACGCTGAGTCGCCAGAACGAGATCGCGACCAACGCCGAGTTGGCAATCATGACGCTCAACGAGCAGTTTCTCAACGAGGGTGAGGCGTGGGCGTGGCTCAGCACCTTCCAACTCGCCCTTCGCTCGACCGCAGTGGCGAATGGACTCGTCAGTGACGAGAAGTTGGATGCGGCGAGTCCCGTGGTGCTCGACTTCGTGCGCACCCTCCAGCAGTTCCTCTTCTCGCTCGCAGAGTGCCTCTAGATCGTTGGTCGTGGAGTGACGTCCGTACGGATGTGGCGTAGCGTTCGCGACGATTCGCCAGCTTCTGGTGACGCCTCGCCAACCAGCAAAGCGTCGTAGCCTTCAAGCATGCGGTGTCAGTTGCGTGTGGTGACCGGGTTCGTCGTGGTGGGAATGATGGCGGCGTCAAGTGTCTGGGCGGGCGCGTCATCAAGCGCCACCACCACATCGACCTCGCCAACATCGACCTCGCCAACGACGACCTCGCCAACGACGACCTCGCCAACGACGACCTCGCCAACGAATGCGAACAACCTCACCTGTGCGACGCAAGAAGTGTCGACGTGGTCACTGAGCCAGCTTGCGAACATAACCATTGTGGTATCGGTCAACGCGCAGAACATCGCTGCCATGGTTCCAGCGGCGATGGCCGGGTACGGGGGCATCCTTCTCTTTGGACGAAGTGCACCCACCACGATGGCAGCGATTATCGCAAGGGTGCAGTCGCGCACGTGGGACCACTACCCGATGCTGATCATGACCGACGAAGAGGGTGGGGGAGTACAACGGCTGACGAACGTCATCGGGTCGATTCCCTGGGCGAAGACCATGGGCAAGAATCTCACCGCCTCCCAGATCACGGGCATTGGAACGCGCATCGGGTCGTCAATGCTCGCTGCTGGCGTCACGACGGATCTGGCGCCGGTGCTCGACGTCGACGCCAGCACGGTCGAACCCGGCGCTCTCAACCCCGACGGTTTGCGGTCGTTCAGCGGACTTCCAGCGGCGGTGGCTCTTGACGGAGTCGCGTTCATGGATGGACTTTCCTCTGCGCACGTGACCGCCATCGTCAAACACTTTCCTGGTCTGGGCGGTTCGTCGCGCAACACAGATTACGGTCCGGCGACGACGCAGGCATGGTCTGTGTTGGAAAAGACGGCCCTCGCACCCTTCGAAAGCGCAATCGCCAGTGGCGCCCCTGGTGTGATGCTCGCGAATGCGTCGGTACCAGGCCTCACGTCGATACCTGCGAGTTTGTCCGCGACGGTCGTGCAAGTACTGCGCCACCAACTTGGTTTTCGCGGATTGATCATGACGGATTCACTCTCGGCGGGCGCTATCAGTGCGCTGGGACTGTCCGTGGCGAACGCTGCGGTGAAGGCACTCGTTGCGGGAGCCAATATCGTCCTCTACGGCTCACCGGGTAGCGCCGCGTCGTCACTCGCCATCGCCCACCAGATCTCTGACGCCGTGGTGAGTGCGGTCTTGAGCGGGGTCCTGACCCGCTCGGTCCTGATCGGTGATGCTGCGCATATCCTCACCATGCGCAATACCTTCTCGTGTTGATGCCTGAAGGCATTTACGTCGCCACCACCAGGACCGCCGCTCCATTGACGCGGTCGTGAGCCAGGTCGCGAAGCGCTTGGTCGGCGTGTTCGAAATCGTAGGGGACGACCGAGATGTGGAGTCCGGTCCTCGCGGCGATTTCTAGGAAGTCGTGCCCGTCGGTACGGGTATTTGCCGTCACGCTACACACTGACCGCTCCTGGAACAGATGGCGTTCATAGTTGAGGGGTGGGATGTCACTCAGGTAGATTCCGGCAAGGGCCAACGTACCGCCGCGGTCGAGAGCTTCGAGTGCCGGCGCTACCAGGGTGCCCACCGGCGCGAAGAGGATTGCGCTGTCGAGCAGCTCGGGTGGTACCTCGTCAGCGCCACTCGCGCTGCTCGCTCCCAGTGCGAGAGCCAACTCCTGGGCTTGTGGTGAACGAGTCATGACGTGGACCCGTATTCCTTGGGCGATGGCGATCTGCGCGGTCAGATGCGCGGAACCGCCGAAACCGTAGATACCTAGACAGCCGTGTTCGGGTACTTTCGCGCGCAACAGCGCGCGGTAGCCAATGATGCCCGCACAGAGAAGCGGAGCGGCGTGCAGGTCGTCGAACTCTTCGGGAATGAAGTAGGCGAAGTCTCCGTCGACGACGATGAACTGGGCGTAGCCTCCGTCCACATCCCACCCGGTGAAGGTTGGCGAAAGACAGAGGTTCTCTCGAGAACTGCGACAGAAACGGCACTCGCCGCAGGTCCGTGCCAGCCACGCGGCCCCCACCCTGTCGCCCCGGGCGAAGCGATTCGTACCGGGGCCGACTTGGTCGACGATCCCGACGACCTCGTGGCCGGGAATGACCAGCGCCCTACGCGATGGGAGGTCACCTTCGCAGAGGTGCAAATCGGTGCGACAGACCCCACACGCCGTGATCTGGAGGCGAACCTGACCTGGACCGGGAACCGGAATAGGACGCTCAACTCGAACCAACGGACCTTGGTCGATGGGTCGCGGTTCGTCGACGGCCCACGCCGCCATGAGTGCTGAGGACATTGGAAACCTCGCATTCGCTCACTGCTCGCGCGTCGCGCGTACCCCAACTCTTATCACTCGAGGGACCTTGAAGTTGAACGATTCATCATGGTTCTCGAACGGGTTGCGTAGCCCTGCTTCGAATTGCGCCAAGCATCAAGTGGTTCGTTTCGTCGAGCCACTTGATGCCCCCACGCCAGGTGCGATCCTGGCACTTCACTCTTGGTGCGCCGGCCGGGACTTGAACCCGGAACCTGTTGATTAAGAGAACTGTGACACCTGTATTGACGTGTCGGGATGGTAGTTGTAGCCCTTTGTTTGTATGGAATCACTGTTCGTTTCAGTCGGTTTGGTAGTTCCCAGTAGTTGTGGTTTGTGGTGTTTTCTGTGGTGTTGGAACTGATGAATCTGACGTGGGCGTAATAGAGATCGATCTGCGATGCAACTCCACAACCGACGCCACCTTTTGTTTGCTCAACCCGGGGAGCAAAGTGAATCCGCTATATGTTTCGAGTCTAATCCGCGTGTGCGCGACGAATGCGACCAGTTTCTATTTGCAAATTGCGACAACGAGGCTGACGCGACGTGAATGTCACTTGTGCCTGTTGTGTGGAGGCGTCGCGGCCAGTTGGCTTGGCACGCGCGAGTGGAGGAGAACCCAGTCTCGAAAGTCAGCGTCGATGTAACCCAATAGGTCTTCGAGGTCCCGGATTCGTGCCTCAAGGTGAAGATTCCAGATTCGTTGATGGTGAGCGATGCGATTTCGAAGATCGAGGAGCCTAATCAGTGGATCTTCGACCGTTTTCAATGAGCGATTGGGTGCATTGGGAAATCCTCCAGCAAGGTCGGGCCATAACTTGAGATTGCGCTTGGAGATCAGATAGCGCCAGAAACCGAAACTCAATTCACTCACGATCTGGGGGTGAGTTAGCGGTTTGCCTTTCCCCGCAACTCTCGATCGGGCATCCAAAATGTCCGTGCGTGCCCGTAGGGTCAACTCATCGGCCGGATCATCGAGCCACGTGCCGATTCGTCCGAGGTTGTTGTGGCGCAGGGTCAATTGTCGCGATAGGGCGTTGCGAACGCCGATCTCCAGGTGGCCCAACGATTCCGAAATAGCTGCGCTGACGGTCGAATTCCAAAGATAAAGTTCGAGGGCTCGGTCGAGATTGCCGTCGCATACCGCGAGGTACCCTTGAAGTCGTTCCGGACTCAGGTGGAGTTCTACGGCGGTCGAAAGATTGTTGTCCGGAACTTCCACGGCTTCTATACTGCTATACGAAAGCCCCGGAGCGGTCCCTGGTAGTTCTTCGGAACAGGCCACACCGCCGGGGTTTAGTATTTTCGTTTGAATTGCGCTCACATGGTTCTGATCCTGAGCGCGAGTTCCGAGTGTTTTCATGTAACCCAGCCGGGTCGGATGAGACCCGACTCGTAAGCGAAGATGACCGATTGAGCACGGTCGCGGGCGCCAAATTTTTAACATTGCCTGATTGGCGTGCGTCTTAACCGTTACCGGCTCGGGGTGTGACCAATTCAACGCGCGATGGAGAAATTCAAAGTTGTGGACAGGTTGACCACCGATTCTGACATGTAGTGGGTATGCATTGTTCTAGGAGAGATAGACGGTGACCGCTCGAACTTCGCAGAACGACATCGAGAGGTTCGAGTCGCTCTACGGGGCGAACTACAAGTCCATCTACGCCAACGTGCGTCGTCGAGCTGTTAACTCCTCTTCGGACGTTTCTGACATCGTCTCGGAAGTATTCACTACGGCGTGGCGCAGAATCAACGACGTTCCGCCATTCCCGCAAGATCGTCTCTGGCTCTTCGGTGTCGCGCATAAGTGTCTTCTCGGACATCCCCGTCGCTGGTCACATCGACTCCGGCTCCTCTCGCACCTGGGGTCCCAACCCAATCGAATTGAACTCTTAGATATCGCCACTGATTCTCTCCATCTCCGAATGCGGGTGGCGCTCCAGGAACTTCGACCGCTCGACCGAGAAGTCATACTTCTCGTCTATTGGGACGGGCTCAGCCATGGGGCGCTCGCGTAACTGTCCCGACCTGCCAGATTGCAATGTCTGGTGTGAGTAAATCCTCCGAGACGACCCAAGAATTCCTCTTGTGGCAAGCCGCCGGAGGGAAGAGTGGTCACTCATTGTTGATCGAGGTACTCCGAAAGCGCCGCCGTCAGTAGCAGAATCAGTCTCGCGTCTCGTCTCTCGAATAACTCGGCGTCCACATCACCCTCGGGGTGGTGTGGGGCATCCGCAATGTCGCCGACTCTCTTCCAAATGGTGTCGACAAGTTGGCGGCGGACGTCGTCCTCGGGCCAACCACGTTCATCTGCGATTATCTGAGCAACGTGCCGATTCTTTGTCGCTTTGAACTGCTTTTCCCACATGTTCAAAAGTCCACGGCTATCTCCGATGCAGTCACCGTATCGACGTTCGTCGAGTGCTCGTTTCGCCTTGTCGAACTGCTTGGCAGCGTTTTCGAGCGAGGGAGGTGGGAACTTGAGTTCCATGAGCCGTAGTCGGTCGTAGCCGAGCCCCGGCAGAACGTTGTTGACCCATGATGAGTTCTCGATGTTTATCGGCACTGGCTGAACCTGCGTCGTCCAGTAGGGGAGCACTCCGGCGAACATTCCAAATCGAGCATTCCCCGTTTGCTCTGTACCCGTTTGGTTGTGGTTCTTGAGCGCCGCCACCACAACATCGAGATAAACGTACAGCGTGAATACCTCTGCCTTGGAGACGTGGCGCAGCGCTTCGACATCCTCAACTTCTGCTTGAGTCAAGAAGAATCGCAAGTCCTCTTGGTGGCTGGTTGGATGGGACTGCGAGTGAGCGGGGAATCGAGATATGAGTTGCTGGGTGATGGGCTGGCAGAGAACCTGTGCGGGCGACGCGTGCGGTTGTACTCCAAGCGAGGCCGTAAGCGAGATCACCGCAATCATCGCGTCGTCGGGCTGCGGATTCATCTCGAATTTTAGAGGCACGACGATTCGCGGACGCACAGGGCCACCTTCGCCGAGAACTGCGCCTCCATTGACCGAGACAGAACCAATGTCTGGTCCCATTCCGACTCGAATGCCTTGAGGGTTGATGTGCGCCACGTTCTATTTCACGGCCCTGTGTAGTTGACGGTAAAGCCATCATTGACTACCGGCTCGGGAACGGAGAGCGGCACGCCGTTCTGCACGATTTCGTAGGCGTCACTGTTCGGGAGCGTCCATGACGAAAGGTTCGTCGTCAGGTTGCTAAAGGTCACCGTTCCGTAGTTTGCGAACGGTTCGAGCGAGCCAGTGCTCGAAATCGTTTCGTCTTCCTGAACCCACTCCGCCGAGTCGCCGCCAGAGTATGAGGTGTTCGTGGCATTTCCTTGAATTCCACCGACGAGAATGTTGCCTGAAATCGTCGATACATCCCACGCATCTCCGATAGCGAACACGCCTTGGAGTCCAGTGGTGAGGTTTTCAAGGACCGTGACCCATTGGTCGTCAGTATTGATCTCGACTTTCGCGATCATCGTGTCGCCCGGACTTATGGGGAAACTTGAGAAGTACGTTCCGTAATCCCACGACGGATCGACAAGGAACCACCAGCCTCGATCTTCCTGTACCCCATTCACACAGTCATCTTCGGTGCCAGTTTGGAGGAGGGCTCCCGAGTACCCTCCACCGGGCCAATAGTCTCCGCCTGTACCAACCCACGTGGCTGAGTTGCTGTTCGGTGTATCGGCGCAATTGAGCGTGGGAACTTTCCATTCGCCCGACACGTACGTGAAATAAGCACTATCGGTGGCGCTTGGAAGTACATAGCCAGACCAATTCGGAGACTCTGCGCCCGTAAAGGGCGTCGTGATCTGCGCGGTAGTCCACTGGGCGTAGAGCGTGATTGACGCAGTGAACGCGTACGTCGCGCCATTGGCGTAACTGGTGCCATTACCGCTTGCCGCTGTGTTCCAACCGCTGAAGGTGTACCCAGTTCGGATAAAGACGTCGGTCGTCAATGCCGTCGAGAAGTTCAAGTTCTCGGTCTCGTTAGCCATCGAACCGGTACCGCCATTCGCGTTGAAAGTAATCGTGGCCGTTGTTGCCGAGCCCACTGTCCATTGCGCGTAGAAGGTGGCATTCCCATTGAACTTCGCAAGCGCACCGTCGGTGAACGCAGTGCCGCTGCCGTTGGCTTTGGTATTCCACCCGGCAAACGTGTAGCCCACGTAGGTAAAGGCATTGGGCGTGAGGGCAGCGGTCGCATCGTACGGCTCGGTCTCGGGGGCCATTATGCCGGACCCGCCATTTGCGTTGAATGTGATGGCGACTGATCCGGTTACTGTGACGACTTTCGAAGGGAGCGAGTATGCGCCTCTTCCGACTTTGGTGACGGCAGCGACTTGAAAGAAGTACAAAGTTCCTGCTGTCAATCCCCCTACGCGGCAGTCGGTCGCTGTGCAGGTGTATACCTGCTTCGAGACGGTTGTTTCACTGAGGATGTCATAACGATTGACCCTGTAGCCGCCGTTGGAAGTAGGGGGCAAGAAACGCACAATCGCTGAATTGTTACCCGCAACGGCCGTTACGTGGCGAGGCTCACCTGGCCGTGCGCTTGTCGCCGCCGATGCCGTCGATGCCGACGCGAGAGTCATAACGGACGCCACGGGCAACGCAATAGCCAAGACGACAACGAGTCGTTTGAGGTGGCTCTTAACATGCATTATTTGCTCCCGTACGCGGATACAAAGTCATCCAGGGACGCTGAACAAAGCGATTGTTCGCTAGGCGGAAGTAGGCAGGTTTCCATCCAACTTGTCACCAATTGACCGGATGAGAATGTCATCGCACCTCGTGCTGCGTACGCACCCCCGGAAGGATTGGCGTCTCCGTGGACACCGGGTGGATCGGTGAACTCGACAACACTCTTAGTGAGTTGAGTGATTGACTCGCTTGCCGGTGCAGAAGTGAGACACCCTTGTTGGTAGTCACTTTGATTCTCTTGCGCGGCAGCAGCGAATAGAGGACACGCTTGATCCAGTCCGCAACTGACACATGCACTCGTTTGCGAGCCGCTGATCTGCTCGACCGTCGAACTCGACGCAAGTTTGCCGCTGTAGTTGTTTGTTCCGATTGGTCCAATGAAAAGACTGCTCGAACCATCAGCGCCAATCGAAGCGTCGCAACCCCATTGGCGTGGACCAACCAATTCCATGACTCCTTGGGCATCCGCGAAGACTTTCAACTTTCCAACGTCGCCACGAGGAATCATCTCTCGGATGTAATTGGGGAGGCGTGCAGGCTTGGTACCAGGTATTCCATAGGTCGTAGTACAAGACGACAAGGGGAGATTCGCAGAAACGAGACCAGAGGGGCGAATCGTTGTCTGTGAAGTTGAACTGCTGGTAACAGTGGGGTCGTGATGATCATTGATTGCCACCGCGACGGCACCCGACGCGAGAATCAATGCAATTACAATCAGTCCTATTGCAACTGGATGATTCCATGCGGAGCGACGACGCCCGATTGACTTCTCGTCTTCCGACTTCTCCAATGACACCGCCAACTCGGACTCTGATGGCCCCTTGTTGTCTTGCGGCGTTTCGACAACAACGCTTGAGTTTGTTGGTGCGGCGGTCGCGCCACACTGCGGACAAAATGCTGAGTTGATCGCCATCGGCTTTCCGCACGAAACGCAAAACTCTTGATTAGGCGATTGACCTGTAAAGGTGGAGTTTCGTGACTGAGTAAGCGAAGCGATCTGACCGAGAGTCATCAGGATTGCAATGGCTATCAGAACCCACGAAATTATGTAGAACGTGTTGGCCGTTCGACAGAGCGATTCGTTGGTTGCCTGGATCAGAATTGAACTACACGCCGAATGATTGGGCGTATACAAGACCAAGCCGCCAACCCCAAGTGCGCCAAGTACAACTGCTGCGGGTACGAAAATTTTGGGTCTCACCATTTCGCCTTCCGCGTGTGTCAACGCGCATCGAAAATAGCCACACCTGTGCATCGAAAACAGCCACACGTGGTTATTGCCTTAAGTCTGCCTGAAGAATGTGGCTGACGCCAACTTCTCTCAGGACTTTCTCGTCCGTGACCG
>Ga0316222_1003913_pt1 | contig 14104 bp, 13 predicted proteins | sample TBH18011metaG_FD_206008 | JGI IMG/M metagenome (GOLD analysis project Ga0316222, IMG submission 206008) | Freshwater microbial communities from Trout Bog Lake, Wisconsin, USA - TBH18011 | ecosystem: Environmental > Aquatic > Freshwater > Lake > Hypolimnion/Profundal zone | place: USA: Wisconsin...
CCTGTCCGGGGTCAAGCGGGTGGCCGATATCGTCGGCGAGATCGCCGCCGCCTCGTCGGAGCAGGCGGCCGGGATCGATCAGGTCAATCAGGCCGTCACCCAGATGGACGAGATGACCCAGCAGAATGCCGCCCTGGTGGAGGAAAGCACCGCCGCCGCCCATGCGCTGGAAGACCAGTCGCGCGAACTCAACAGCCTGATGGGCTTCTTCCAGGTCGGGGCAGCGGCCGAACAACAGGCGGCCAGGATCACCGTCAGGACGCCACCCAAGCCCCCGGTCAAACCGGCCGCCAGGCCCGCTCCGGCCAAGCCGCGCCCCAAGGCCGAGGTCGCGGCGATTCCCGCCCCTTCCGCCGCCAAGACCAGAACCGCCGACGCGGACTGGGCGGAGTTCTAGCCATTTTGGATGTCCCTCGCCGGGCGCAAACCTCCGGTTTGCTTGGCCTCGGCCTCAACGGCCTCTGTCGCGGGATGAGTCGACTTGAAATCATCCCGCTCTAGACCTGCCTTGCCCCGGGAGGCATGCCATCGGCCGCCGGCCGCCGTCGCCATCTGGCTGCTGCTCTGCTGCGCCGGGCTGGCGGGGATGGTGCTGCTGGGCGGCTTGACCCGCCTGACCCATTCCGGCCTGTCCATGGTCGAATGGGAGCCGCTGGTCGGTGCGGTGCCGCCCCTGTCCACCGCCGATTGGCTGGTCCTGTTCGGCAAATACCAGCAGACCCCCGAATACCTGACGGTCAACCGGGGGCTGTCGCTGGACGGCTTCAAAAGCATCTTCTGGCTGGAATATATCCATCGCCTGTGGGGACGCGCCCTGGGGCTGGTGTTTCTGGTGCCCTTGCTCGGCTTCGCCCATGCCGGCGCCATCGGCCGCGCCCTGGCCCTCCGGCTGGCCGGGCTGTTCGTGCTGGGCGCCCTGCAGGGGGCCATGGGCTGGTACATGGTCAAGAGCGGGCTGGTGGCCGATCCGGCGGTCAGTCCCTACCGCCTGACCGCCCATCTCGGCCTCGCCGTCCTGATCCATGCGGGGATGCTGTGGACCGCCCTCGACATCCTGGCCGCCCATCGCTCACGCCCGCGCCCGGCGCCGACCGCCCTGCCGGGCGGCGTCCTGATGGGCTTGCTGGGCCTGATCGCCGCCACCATACTGTTCGGGGGGCTGGTGGCGGGCCTGCATGCCGGTCTGGTCTACAACACCTTTCCCCTGATGGACGGCCATCTGCTGCCCGATCTGAGCCTGCCCGAGGGATGGAGCAGCCTGTTCGAGGATGTCACCGTCGTCCAATTCATCCATCGCAGCCTGGCCGAAACCACCCTGGCCGCCACCCTGGCGGCGTGGGCGGTGGCATGGTCGCGGCGGCAGGGGCCCTTGCCATTGGCCATCCATGCCCTGGCGGCGGCGGCGCTGCTGCAAGTCGGCCTGGGTGTGGCCACCCTGTTGCTGCGGGTGCCGGTCTGGCTGGCGGTCACCCACCAGTCGGGGGCGCTGGTTCTGCTCTCGGCCGCTCTGTGGGCGCTACACGCGGTGCGGGAATGACTCCTGTGCCCGTTAGAGCGTGATGTGATCAGGTTGAACCATTCTGTTGCGCCATGAGGTGCGGCAGGCCGCTAAGGCAGGGCTCGCCGCGCCCCAGTTCGCCGTGTTGGGCGGCGCATCGGGCAAGAGTCTTAACACGGCGGATGCCCGCCTCATGGGCGACCCGAAGGGACGGGCCGACTCACGGCCCCTGCGGGGGGAGGCGCCTTGACCGTAGCGCCGCTACGCTCCGCGCCGTCTCCCCCCGCATTGGCTCGTGACTCGCCTCCGTCAGAGTGATTCAACCTGATCACATCCCGCTCTAGCCCCGCCACCAGCCGGGCGGCCCAACGGGGGGTGGTGGCCGGCTTGGGATGGGTGCCATCGCCGAAATCGGCGGCGGCGTTCATATCCTGCAGGTCGATATAGGCCCCACCCCGTGACTGGACGGCGGCGATCATGGGCAATTTGGTGCTTTGATAGCGGATCCAGCGGGGATCGCTGCGGCTGAGGATCTCGCTGACCGGCAGATCCAGCAGCACCAGCCTGCCGCCGTGACGCGCGATCTTGTCGGCGATGGCCACCACCTCGTCGAATTGAGCCATGGGCAGCGGCAGATCCTCCGGCGGTCGCGGCGGTGCCATGGCGGCCGGTTCCGCCCCCGGAAGCCAGCCGGCCACCATCCCCTGGGAGCCGAGGATGTTCTGCAGGAAGAAGAACGGCCGCAGGGCCTGAACCGTCAGGTCGAAGCCTTGCCGCGGGCCGGCCAGGGCAAAGCCGTCCCCGGAATGCCGGAACAGTCCGAACCGCATCATCTGGAGCGCCAGCGGGGTGGCCATGGGATTGCTCTCGCTGTGGAGGAACTCGCCGAACCACAGGCCGAGGACGAAGACCAGATTATCGCGGCTGCCCGGCGGCCGTTGGGCATAGGCCAGATCCACCGCCACGCCCATGCCGTCGATGTTGGTCCCGCTCACCGCCAGATTGTGAACCGCCACGCCGGGCGGCAGCAGGGCGGCGATCTGGTCCGGCCGCAGCCCGACCTTAACATTGGACGGGCCGATGAGGAGAATGGCGGGGGCATCGCCCCGCAGCAGCGAACTGCGGAAGGTGACATAGGCCGGTTCGACCGACAGGAAGCTGGTGGCGGCGCGGGCCGAGTCCAACCGGGTCTCGGTCCCGGCTTGCCGCTCCATCACGGTGGAGGCCAGAAACAGCGCCAGAAACAGCGCCACCGCCGGCGCCGCCAGCCTGACCACCTCCGAGAGGATCAGCCGCACCATCTCAAAAACCCTTATAGACGAAGTCGGGAACTGCCCCGGCATGGGTCAGTCCGACGAACAGCAGCAGGATCAGGCGCACCGACAATCCGGTCCGGCTGGCCCCCGGCCGGTCGGGAGCGAGATCGCGCAAGCCCCAGGCCAGCAGCAGCAACCCTCCCCCCACCGCCGCCTTCATGGCATCGGGCAGGCCGAACCCGATCAGGGTTTCCAGGCGTGATCCCAGCCCCAGCAGGTTGCCCCAGACCACCGCCAGCCAGGCAAAGCCGAGATAGGTCGCCACCGCGCCGGCCGGCGACCAGCGCCGGGCCAGGGCGATCAGCCCATCCCAGGCCGACAGCGCCATGGCCGAGGCCAGCACCGCCAGCGTGAACAGCCGGACCAGTCCGGAGGCACCGTAGAACCGGATCAGCTCGCCCCATTGGCTCTCTTCCAGCCACAGGCAGGCCAGGGCGATGACGAAATAGGCGACCCAGATGCCCCGGGCGACCGCGCCATAGAGCGGTCGCGCCGCCAGGGCGGCATAGCGCTTCTTGCCCAATCGTCCCTGCATCACCAGTTGGAACAGCTTGTTGACGGCGACGCCGAAGCCGAGGAAACCGCCGTAATACCAGAACACCAGGGTGGTGCCGTGCCACACCCCCATCACCAGGAAGGTGATCAGGAAGGCCGGTACCGCCAGATAGGCTGAAGCCTTGCCGCCTCCGGCATGCTTGGCCGCCAGCTTCAGCAGGGGGTTGAACAGATAGATCTTGAACCAGTTGGACAGGGTCATGTGCCAGCGCGACCAGAACTCCATGAAGTTCCGCGCACTGAACGGCCGGTCGAAATTTTCCGGCAGGCAAAAGCCGAACAGCAGGGCGGCGCCCAGCACGATGTCCATGTAGCCGGCGAAATTGGCATAGAGATAGACGGTGAAGGCGGCCCCGTGGAGCAGCAGGCGCAGGGTGGTGCGCAGCGCCACCTCACCCTCGGCGGTGCCGAAGATCAGGCCGATGCCATGGGGCAGGCCATGCAGGATGCTGAGCCCGAAGGCCGAATCCGGTGCGATGGTCAGGGGCAGGATGCCGACGATGTCGTTGGCCACCACCGCCACCACCATGACCTTGATGAAGCCGGTGACGATCCGTTCCAGGGCGGCGCGGACCGCCGCCCGATCGGGCGCCGCCACCGAGCCGGCGACGAGGCGGACATGATCCTCGTAGCGCTGGATCGGACCGGAAACGAAGCTGAGAAAGAAGAACAGGTAGTTAAAGGTCGCGACCGGCCCCGGCACCTCCCGGATGGCGCCCTGGCGGATATCGATCACCAGATGCAGGACGCGGAACAGCACATAGGACAGGCCGATCGTGGTGTAGGAAAACCCCAGCAGCAGCGGCTGGGGCATCACCGTATAGCGCTTCAGCGCCATGAAGACGGCGACCAGCAGCAGCAGGACCAGGGGCAGCCCCCAGGGGCCGCGCAGGCGCGCCGCCAGATGCATCGCCGCCCAGCCGGCCAGGGCGAAGACGGCGAGGGGCAGCGCCGCCAGCAGGGTGGGGAAGACGCTGGCGATGAAGATGCCGTTGATCACCAGCAGCCGGACGGCGCCCGGCAGCCGGGGCAGGCCGTGATAAAACATCAGGGCGGCGAGCAGATAGGCGATGAAGGTGAACGAGCTGATATCCATGAGACGATTCTAATCCGCTTCCACGCTCAGGCTTCCCGTCCAGGGCAGCCCGGCGGTGACGGTGAACTCCAACCGGCTGGCCGGCACGCCGCGACCATAGGCGGTCCAGCTGACCACCGGCAAGACCGTGATCGCCGCTCCCGCCGCCGTGACGGTGAACCGCCGCCCGGTCGGCGCGATCAGCCGCACCCCATCGGTCACGGGTTCCACCCGGCAGGTGGTGTGCAGCCGCCGGATGACGGTGTGGCCGCCACGGCCTTCGACCCGGTCGGACAGGATCAGGCGGCGCCCGTCGAAGCGCCAGTGCCGCTCCACCCGCCCGCCCCCGTTCAGCCGGGCGAAGCCGTGGAAGGCGAGGCGGATGCCGTCGGCCTCCCGCTCCAGCCGCGGCGGTTCGCCCGCCACGCGGCGGCGGAAGGCGGGCGCGTAATAGGGTTTGTTGGCGGGATAGGGATCGCAATCATCCACCGACACCCCGTTATGGGCCCGGGCGGTGACGGTTTCCTCGGCCTCTCCGGCCAGGGCATAGGAGCCGCGGCCGGGATCGATGAACACCGGCTCCCGCTCGAAATGCAGCTCGAAGCCGCCGCAATCCTGGTGGCCATGGCCGGGCATGGCGCTCCAGCCCTCGGGCGCGGCATGCCACAGCCCGGTCCATTCGCCGAACCCGGCCCGCAGCCAGCCGTCTTCCGCCAGCGCGGCCCCGGCCGCCGGGCGAGGCTCGCCGGGATTGTCCAGCACGGCGGCAAGACGGCCGCGCTCGTCGGGGGTGAGCAGGCCCAGCCAGCCGGAGCGGCGGTCTCCCCCCGGCAGCAGGCCGAACAGATGCTCCGGCGGACAATCGGGCGACACGTCGCCCACCAGCGGGAACCGTCCCGGCAGCACCAATTGGGGCAGCACCGCCACGGCGCGGCGCAGCGCCGCCTCGAACACCGCCGCCTCGGGCCGCCCCTGTCCGGCCAGCCAGATGCTGGCCAGCGAACGGGTCAGCAGCAGATGGTAATGGCTCGACCCCTCGCGCAGGATCCCGGACGGCCGGAAGATCCGCCCGGCCTCGGCCAGCAGCACCCTGGCCCCCGCCTCCGTCGCCCGGGGCAGGCCCAGGGCGAGTCCCAGCAGGTAGAGCCCCCGGCCATTGTTGAACAGATGGTTGGAGGTATGGTGCTCGCCGAAATATTCCAGCCGCGCCGCCATCACCGGGGCATGGGCGGCCAGCACCGCTAGCGTATCCGTGGCCGGACCGGGCAATCCGTGCCGGCGGGCGAAGGTCACCAGGGTGATGGCGCGTTCGGCGGCGGTATAGGGATGCCAGGCCCAGGACGGGTCGGGGGTGCCGAAGTGTTGCCGCCATTGCCGCCAGATCGCCCCCACCCAGCGGGGATCGTCGCCGGCCTTCATCAGCGGCACCCAGGCGAAGCGATGCAACCCCGCCTGAGTCTCGGGGTCGTCGAAGTGCCGCGCCACCAGCGCCGCCTCCTCGCCCGGCTCGATCTCCAGGCTGGTGCCGGGCAGCTGCAGCGTCAACCGCCCTTTGGGCGCCCCCTCGGGCAGGGGCGAGAACACCGCCGTGGCGGTTTCCGGCGCCAGCCCGGCCCAGTCCGCTCCCAGGGACGGGGGCAGATGGGCGGCGAAGGACGGCTCGCCCGGCGTCAGCCGCAGCAGCCGCAGCCACAGCCAGCGCCGCAGCACCGGGTCGCCGGCCAATTGCCGGGCTTTGCGGATCACGTTCTCCAACATGAAATTGCTTGTAGCCGAGACCAGGGCCGGAGGCTATAGAGGATCATCATGATCGCCCCCGCCAAAACCGACATCCAAGCCTTCTGGAAGGCGCTGTACGACTCGCTCTACGAGGATGTGGACGCCTCCCTGACCCGGAACGCCCTGTTCCAGTCGCTGGACGATCTGGAGGACATGTTCCGCCTGCGCCGGCATATGGCGGTGGTCGAGATGCCGCTGCGGGATCTGGCCGGCAAGCGGGTGCTGGAGGTCGGCCCCGGGGCCGGCGGCCATTCCGCCCTGTTCGCCAAATACGGCGCCCGCATGACCAGCCTGGACATCACCCCGGCGCGGGCCAGGGCCACCAATGCCAAGTTCCGCCTGATGGGCGAGCGGGCCGCGGGCTGCAACGCCGTCAACGGCGATTCCGAGGCCCTGCCCTTCGCCGACGACAGCTTCGACATCGTCTATTCCAACGGGGTGTTGCACCACACCTTGGACACCGAGCGGGCCATCGCCGAGGTGTTGCGGGTGCTCAAGCCCGGCGGCCAGGCGGTGATCATGCTGTATTGCAAAAGCTCGTGGCATTACTGGATCAATATGTTCCTGCCCGTCGGCCTGCTGATGGGCAAGGCGTTCCGCGATCCCAACTGGCTGGGCAAGGCCACCGAATGGGGCGGCAAGAACCGCCAGAGCGTCGCCAATCCGGTCACCCGCTGCTATACCGGCGCCGGCATCGCCCGGCTGTTCGCCGCCTTCACCGGCCTCAGCCTGCGCAAGGGCGAATTCTACTGGTATCTGGTGCCCAAGCTGGGGCGGCTGTACCGCAAATATCAGATCAGGCGCTATGGCACCCATCCCGGCGGGGTGCTGGTCTATGGCGAGCCGTGGCCGATCCAGTCTCCCCTGGAACTGAAGCTGGGCGAGATCATGGGCTTTTCCTGGTTCATCTCGGCCCGCAAGCCGGCCCCCCCGACCGAGGCCCCCCCGGGTTTATCCACCCCCTGTTAACACTCTTATGCTATAGCTGTGACGCCCCCGGAACGCGGGGCGAACATAGGTGGGCAAGATGGCCGACAGCGACGACGCGATCAACGCAGCCCTGGGCCTGGGGGAGAACCGGGAGGCGGTCTATGACGTCTCGGTCGAGGTTTCGGCCGTGCTGGGTACCGCCAGCCTTCCCATCGCCCAATTGCTGAAGCTGGGCCGCGGCGCCGTGGTGGAACTGGACCGCAGGGTCAACGATCCGGTCGATCTCTACGTCAACGGCAAGCGGGTCTGCCGCGCCGAGGTGGTGGTGGTCGAGGACCATCTGGCCGTCACCATCACCGAAGTGCTCAAGCGCGCGGCGGATTGATGAGCCGGGCCGCCGGAGCGGCCCGGAGGTCATGACCAGTCCAGCGGATAGCTCACCATGCCGTCGGCCAGCTTGGGTTCGAACCAGGTGGATTTGGGCGGCATCACCTGACCGGACTCCGCGACGGCGACCAGATTGGGCATCTGGGGCGGGAACATGGCGAAGGCGACCGCCATCTCGCCGGAATCCACCCGGTTTTCCAGCTCTCCCAGACCGCGCCGGCCGCCGACGAAATCGATGCGGCGGTCCTTGCGCAGATCGACAATGCCCAGCACCGGCTCCAGCAGGCGATCCGACAGCAGGCTGACATCCAGCCGCTTGACCGGATCGGCGGGCGGCGGATTGCGCAGGATCAGCCGATACCATTGGCCTTGCAGATACATCCCGAAAGAACGCGGCGCGGCGGGGCGGGCCAGACCGTCGAGTGGCGCCACCTCGAATTCGCCCTCCAGCGCCGCCAGGAATTGCGCCGGGGTGAGGCCGTTGAGGTCGCGCACCACCCGGTTGTAGTCGAGGATCATCATCTCTTCCATGGGGAAGCTCACCACCAGGAAGGATTCATGGGGTGCATCGGCGCTGGCCCCGGCCTTGGCCCGCCGGCTGGCCGCCACCCGCGACGCCGCCGCCGAGCGGTGATGGCCATCGGCGATATAGACGGCGGCCATGGACTCGAAGGCGGCGGTGACGGCGGCGATCATGACCTCGTCATCCATCACCCACAGGGTATGGATGACCCCATCGGGAGCGATCACCGTGTAGGCGGGCCGCCGCCGGATCATGATGGCGGTGGCGGCGGCGATATCGGGGTGGTTGCGATGGGCCAGCAGCACCGGTCCGGTCTGGGCGTTGCAGGCATCGATCTGGCGGACACGGTCGTCCTCCTTGTCGGGGCGGGTGAATTCGTGCTTGCGGATGCGGTTGGCGTCATAGGCCGCCACCGAGCCGCCGCCGACGATCCCGTTCTGGGCGTGCTTGCCCATGGAGAGGCGGTAGACGTAGAAGCACGGCTTGGCGTCGCGCACCAGGACGCCGCTCTCGATCATCGCCCTCAGATTGTCGGCGCCCTTGGCGTAGACCTGGGGGGAATGGACATCAGTACCCTGCGGCAGGTCGATTTCGGGCTTGGAGATGTGCAGGAACGATAGCGGCTGATCCGCCGCCAGGACGCGGGCCTCGTCCGAGGACAGCACGTCGTAGGGCGGGGCCGCGACCTGGGCGGCATGCTCGGGGGTGGGACGCAGGCCTGGGAAGGGGCGAAGCAGCGGCACGGTCACGGGCGGAGCCTCCGATGGCGATGATCCCCCGAAGCCTAGCCCGGATTTTTCCCACTGTCACGGATACGACGGAGGAAAAAAGGGCGAGAGAGCAAGCAGCAGGCGCGGCGCGATGTGGTGCATCGCGCAAGACTGATAATGCACTCTGTCGCCCTTTTTTCCCCGCCCGCAGGGTTGCGTTGCGGCGGGCGCAGGCCTGCGATCATTCCGTTTGCCGGCGAAGCCGGCGGGCGCCCAGCTTCCCATCGCCCTCGACGTGGCCACCAGCCACGCCTTGTGTCCCTTCGGGCCATCCCTGTCGGGATCGCATCTGCGATGCGCCGCTTGCCCCCGGGTCAAGCCCGGGGCAGGCTCTACGGGCTGCGCCGGCCAGTGGATCGCCGGATCGCCACCCCGCAAACGCAATCGTATCTTGCGAGAGTGGGAAAAATCCGGGCTGGCCAGCCGGACGGTGGCGCCAAGGGCTTCTCGCTTGCCAAGCCGCGCTGCGGTGCAGTAAACGGAAACGCCTTTTGCCTCGACTCCCAAGGACCTCCCATGAACAACGTGCTGACCCTGATCGCCGGCCATGGGGGCCAAGGTCTCGATTCGTCGCTGGTGTTCGAAGTGCGCGGCGCCCTCAGGGCCTTGGGGGCCGAGGTCGGCACCGCCGACTGGCTGTCGCCCGAACGGGCCTGCGACCTGACGTTTTCCGGCCTCGACCCGGCCCCGGCCGATGCCATCGCCGGGCGCATTCTCGAAGGCTGGGCGGTGGATGTGGCGGCGCAGCCCCTGTCCGGCCGGCGCAAGCGCCTGCTGGTGGCCGATATGGATTCCACCATGGTGACCGGCGAGACCCTGGACGAATTGGCCGATTTCGCCGGGATCCGAGACCACATCGCCGGCATCACCGCCCGGGCGATGAATGGCGAGATCGGCTTCGAGGCGGCGCTGCGCGAGCGGGTCGGGCTGCTGCGGGGGCTGTCGGCCGATTGCCTGGGCCGGACCTGGGAGCGCATCCAATTCACCCCGGGGGCCTTCACCCTGGTGCGGACCATGAAAAAACATGGCGCCACCGCGGTGCTGGTGTCGGGCGGCTTCAAGTTCTTCACCGCCAAGGTGCGCGAGGCCTGCGGCTTCGACCGCGATCTGGCCAACGAGCTGATCATCGCCGATGGCCGACTGACCGGCCAGGTCGGCGACACCATCATCGGCCGCGAGGCCAAGCTGGCCACCCTCAACGCCGTCTCGGCCGAACTGGGCATTTCGCCGGCCCTGGCGGTGGCGGTGGGTGACGGGGCCAACGACCTCGACATGCTGCGCGCCGCCGGGCTGGGGGTGGCCTTCCACGCCAAGCCGGTGGTGGCGGCCGAGGCCCGCGTCAGGGTCGATTACGGCGACCTGACGGCGCTGCTCTACGCCCAGGGCTACCGTGACGCCGAGTTCGTGGCTTAGACCAAATCCCGATGATTCCAACTCGTCGAGATTTGGTTAGGCGCAACGCGCCGCTTGGTGCAGGCCCAAGGGGCCAAACGACGCAGCTTGCTGCGGTCTCCCGCAACTTAGCGGGAGATGGGCAGAGCCCACAGGGCATCGCTGATCGGCTACGATCAGCGAGACACAGTTAGAGATATCTGACCGCCAGGAAACCGCCCACCAGGGCGGCCACGAACAAGGTGGTCACCAGCTTCAGGCGGGTCTCGACGAAAACGCGGATGGACGGTCCGAACCTCCACAGCAGCGCCGCCACCATGAAGAAGCGCATGCCGCGCGCGATGATGGAGGCGAAGGTGAATCTGGTCAGATCGAAGTGGAAGGCGCCGGCGGTGATGGTGACCAGCTTATAGGGAATGGGCGTCATTCCCTTGATGATGATGAACCACACCCCCCACTCGTCGATGATCGGCTTGAGCGCCAGGAACTTGTCCTGGAGATGGAAGGCCGCCAGGATGGTCATTCCGACGCTGTCCATGGCGAAATAGCCGATGGCGTAACCGAGATAGCCGCCGATCACCGAGGCGACGGTGCAGGCCAGGGCGATGCGCCACCAGCGCGACGGGGCCGCGATCACCATGGGGATCAGCATGACGTCGGGCGGAATGGGAAAGAACGAGCTTTCGATGAACGAGATCGCCGCCAGCCACCACAAGGCATGGCGATGCCCGGCCTTGTCCATCATCCAGCCGTAAAGCCGCTTGAGCATGGTGCCCCCTTCGCAAGATTGGGGCGAGGTGTAGCAGCCGGATGCCCATTAGGCAACGGGAACGGGGCCGGCGGCGGGATTGCCCCGCTCTTGCCGCCAAACCCGACCGTTTACGCCATTTCGGCCGTGATCGCCAGCACCCGCTTTGGCCATTGATCGCCTCGGACGGCTGTGTTAGAAGGTGCGCCTCTCGTGGCCGCCCCCGGCGGGGCAACCAAGCCACCAGCCGGTCTGGTGGGGGATCGTCTAATGGTAGGACAGCGGACTCTGACTCCGCCAGTCTAGGTTCGAATCCTAGTCCCCCAACCAACTTTTTCAGACGTAGAATCAATGGGTTAATGTTCCCCGATGTTCCCGTGCGGCATCGGAAAGCGCCTGGATTCTGCGCTCTGGTTACACCATAAATGCACCATGGCCGGGGATTGGACGAAACAAAACGTTCCCCTCGCGGTCTTTTAGGTTGATGCCCTGGCTGGACCGTGGTAGATACGAGTCACATCACGTTGCGCGGCTGTCGCCGCTGAAAAATCGCGTCAGTATCCCTCTAACGAGGAGCTGGGGACTCGCGGCGACGTACTATCGCCAAGCTCAACTTGGCACCGAGATGTGAGTCGCGCCACGCACAGCACATGTGCGTATGTCTTGCCTCATCCCTAGCGGTGAGAGGGTGCGACGGCAACTCTGGCAATTACCGACGTCTGGCGTCGGTTGCTGGAGTGCGCGTTATGTCAGGCCCATTATTATCGAATCCCAATCTGCTTATGTTGGCGCTGAGCGAGGCTGATGCCGCCGCCTATCTCCACCGTAAGCCGAGTACTCTGCGGGGCTGGCGCTCAAAGAGCCGGGCTCGCGGCTTTTTGATCGGTCCTCGCTGGTGCGAGGAGCGTGGATCGGGCGGGCGCTGCCGCGTGACCTATCCCGTCACTGAGCTACAGGCCTACCGCACTGCCAGCATGGTTGATCTACCGGTGGCACCGCCCGTGAAGCGCCAGGGCCGTCCCCGCAAGGGAGGGCGATGATCATGGCGACACCCACAATCGACCTGATGCAGCGCTTAGCGATCGAACGCCTTGAATACTTGAGGGCGCAAGTGATGGAGGAATGTCTTCCCCGCTGGTATTCGGTGACCGACGCATGGCGGGAGCAAAATAGGCATGCTCCCGTCTACGCGTTGCGGGCAACGCCGCGCACCCACGTTATTACCATCGAATGGATGCATATCAAGTACTGGACACACGCCTCAACCGGACGGCGGCGCCGAACGTTCACCTCCCTACCACGCGGGAATCGGTGGGCATACGACAGATCCTCATTCAAGCTCGCCAACGATAGTCAGTGGGGGCTGATTGAATCGATCGAGCGGGAGGCAAGCCGACTGCGATTCGAGATGACGCAGCTTATGATTTTGCGGCGTCATTTGAGGTCGCTTGAGATGCTGGCGCCAAACCGCAAGCGTTAATCCACACTACGGCGGGGATGGCTGTACGCCATTCCCGCCTATTTATCAGTTTCACAACACAACATAGAGCGCTATCCAAGGCGTTGACAGCCACGTTGAAGCTGAACGCCGGAATGGATGTGCGGCTGGTGGCGCTCAATCTCGGCACCAGCCCCGAAATGGTCCACCGCCATTACGGCCATGACAACACCAAGAGCCGGGCGTCGGAATTCGCCGATGTGTGGCTGACCAAGGAGGAGGAGTGAGGGTGTTACTGGCGGTAATGGGGGGCAAACGGCACAATGCCTCTGCGTAGCCCGGCCGCGCCAGGCCAATGCTCGTCGCCCTCGCCCCAGCTACCAGCGTGCTGGGGCAACAGAAGCAAATGGCAGCGAGGCACGCCGGATTGCCGAGGCATCCTTGGCGACGGCGTGCTCTTATGCTGACGGCCCCGAATTTTGGGGAACGCCCCATATCGCTGTTTCCAACCTTACGTCTTGAGCACTATCATCGCCAGAAGTCACAGCAATCAAGGCCAGCCAATGGATGATCTGCGCAGCAAGGAACTTGAAGGATTTCTCTGCAAGCTGGTCGATTCTGCCAAAGCAAGCTTTGGCAGCGATCTGGTCTCGGTCGTGCTGTTCGGATCGGCAGCGGAAAGCAGGCTGCGCCCATCGTCTGATGTAAATCTGTTGTGGGTGCTGGCTCGACTGGATGTCGCGGCGCTCGATACCTTCCGTGAGCCATTGCGCGTAGCGCAATCGGCCATTCTGGCGCGTTCCATGTTCCTGTTGCAGGACGAGTTACCTGTTGCCGCCGAGCTCTTCGCGGTGAAGTTCGCCGATATGAAGGACCGGCACAAGCTGCTCCACGGCATCGATATTCTATCCAGCCTGCATATTGACGAGGCTGAACTGCGCCGCCGCTTGCGCGAGGTTCTGCTCAACTTGTCGCTTCGGCTGCGCGAACGCTATGTGGCGCTCAGCCTGCGCGAGGAGCAACTGGTGCCGGTGATCGCCGAGGCTGCCGGACCATTACGTGCCGCTGCGTCCGCCCTGCTACGCTTACGCGGGGAACAAGCCGTGTCGCCACGGGAAGCACTGGAGACGGTGGTTGCGGGCAAGGGTGATCCCACCTTTGTCGAGGCCGTGGCGGCACTGCCACTGGCGCGGCAAAGCCAGCATCTGCCGCCCGGCAAGGCCAGCCCGACGCTGCTGGCACTGGCTCGACTGGCGGGGCAACTGCGCGAAGCGCTGGAGCGCGGGGCGTGATGGCGTGAGCGGCCCGCAATTCCTGTTTCTCTACCTCTTGCTGGCCATCGCCGCCAATCTCGGGCTGCGCTGGTATTTCCGCCGCCGCGAGGCGGCTATGGATGCACCAGCCTTCGAGCTTTCACAGGACCCCTACGAGATCGCCTTTCTGCGCAGCGGCACCCAAGAAGCCATAAAAGTGGCGGTGGTGTCGCTGATTGATCGCAAATTGCTGCTGGAAGAGGCTGGCATAATCCGCCCAGCCAACAGCGATGCCGTGCAGTTGGTCCGCCGTCTGCGGATTCCGACACGTTCCGGCCACCCATTCCGATTTGATTCCGGCCACTGATTCCGATCGCGTTCCGGCCACCCATTCCGATCCGGTTCCGGCCACCTATTCCGATCGCGTTCCGGCCACCCTT
>Ga0316222_1003916_pt1 | contig 14094 bp, 14 predicted proteins | sample TBH18011metaG_FD_206008 | JGI IMG/M metagenome (GOLD analysis project Ga0316222, IMG submission 206008) | Freshwater microbial communities from Trout Bog Lake, Wisconsin, USA - TBH18011 | ecosystem: Environmental > Aquatic > Freshwater > Lake > Hypolimnion/Profundal zone | place: USA: Wisconsin...
GGCGGGTGGCTCGGAGGCTTTTTGCATTCTGCGATCAATCTGGGAAACCAACAAACTTCAAAACAGGAATCCTTTCGATACCTTCCGCTTCGCGTTTGCGGCCTGAGTAGTTACGTTATTCTTATTTTAGCTCAAACTCAGCCGGGTCCAGCCCTAACTCTTTGGCTATTCTGAGAGCCATTTTTTTCTCATGCTCATCAAAATTACCATCCGAGCCGGCGATGGAAATCACCATGCGGATAATCAGACGTGCCGCTGCGGTGTCTTTTTCCATTTTTTTCAGGGCTTCAAAGGCCTTGGCTTCGCCTATATCCCGATCAAACTGTAATTGGCCAACGAAATTTTGAAAGGCGTTAACCACATCCATGGTGGTGAAAATCGAAAGCGCGTCGTGGCTTTCGATAAATTTGATCATTTTTTGTTTTTCTTCAGGGGTAATGGTGCCGTCTGCCATGGCTATCAAGGCAGACCCTGCCATGGTGGCGTTCAAAAATTCTTTATTTTTGAATTTCAGAACTTCCGTTTTCAGCTCCGAAGCTTTGTTTTTGATTGAGCTAATAAAGTTTTCAAAACTCATAAATTGCTATTCCTAATCAAGTGGTGTTAGTACGACTGGCGTACAAGGCGATGATGCCGAAAAATTGATTTGCATGCTAAAAAATGCTGCTGCCATCAGTGGCGGTTGGCATAATGCAGCCTAAGCCAACTGACTAAACATTTTATAGAGATGCTGTAAGTAACGTATCATATAATATACTCACTTGAGTTTACAGGATATTCAACATGCAACATTTTAAGTTTTCCATTGTTTTTACGATTATCTGTTTAGGCGTCGCCTTTGCTTTTGGCGGTTTTCAAGCGGTTATTCTGGCTGCCATTCTGGCTGTGCTTGAGATCAGTTTGTCTTTTGATAACGCGGTGGTTAACGCCTCGGTGTTAAAACGCATGTCGCCGGTTTGGCAACAACGTTTTTTAACCTGGGGGATTTTGGTGGCAGTGGTCGGCATGAGACTGCTGTTCCCAATTCTGATCGTGGCGTTTGCGACCGATTTGCATATCAAAGATGTGGCAGAAATGGCCTTTAATCAGCCGGAGCTTTATGCCGAGCATTTGCACGATGCCCATCCTTTTATCGCTGCCTTTGGCGGTACGTTTTTATTGCTGGTTTGTTTTTCCTTTCTGTTTGATGAAGTGAGAGATGTCTATTGGCTGGGTCGTCTGGAACGTAAAATCCAGGAAATCGGCAAAATTGATGCAGTAGCCACCACGCTGGCGCTGTTGTCTTTGCTGCTGACTTATACGCTGGTGCTGGATTTGCATAAACAGGATGTGTTGTTAGGTGGGGTGATGGGCATTTTTCTGTACGGTGTGGTCGGCAGTTTGGATAGGTTTTTCCAAGTTGAAGAAACCGAGCTGGAAGACGATGAAGCACCTTCTGCCGAGATAGTTAAAAAAGGCAGCATTATGGCGTTTTTGTATCTGGAATTGTTGGACGCCTCCTTTTCCTTTGACGGTGTGATCGGCGCATTCGCCATTACCCGCGACATCGTTGTGATCATGCTGGGTTTGGGGATAGGCGCGATGTTTGTCAGGTCTTTGACGGTATTTTTAGTCAATAAAGGCGCACTGGATGAATATGTGTTTTTAGAACACGGCGCCCATTACGCCATCGGCATGTTGGCGCTGATTATGCTGATCACCACTCATACCGCGATACCGGAACTGTTTACCGGCTTGATAGGTGCGGCTATCATTACGCTATCTATTTTGTCTTCCATACAATACCGAAAAACACAACGCATTGAACACCAGTATTCATCCAAACACGGAGATAAATAATGGCTATTTCTTTAAGTAAAGGCGGTAACATTAGTTTAACCAAGACCGATCCGCAGCTGAAAAATATACATGTGGGGTTAAGTTGGGATGCTCGCGCCACCGATGGCTCGCCCTTTGATTTGGACGCCAGTGTGTTTATGGTTAAAGAGGACAATAAGGTCAGAAGCGATAGCGACTTTATTTTTTACAACCAGCTCAAATCCCCTTGCGGCGCGGTGGAACATCTAGGCGATAACCGCACCGGTGCCGGCGATGGCGACGATGAGGTGCTTCATGTCAAACTGGATAAAGTGCCGCTGGATGTCAGCAAAATAGTGATAGCCGTCACCATCCACGAAGCAGAGGCCAGACACCAAAACTTTGGTCAGGTGCGTAATGCGGCCATCCGGTTGCTGAATCTTGATACTAATAATGAAGTCACTCGTTTTGATTTGAGTGAAGACGCCTCAATAGAAACCGCGATGATCTTCGGCGAAATTTATCGCTACAATAATGAATGGAAATTTAAAGCAGTCGGGCAGGGTTATGCCGGCGGCTTAAGCGCTTTGGCCATTCAGCACGGTATTCAGATTTAAAACTGTTTTCCGCTTTGGCGGCTCAGGGCATGGAACCTTGAGAAACAAGGTTTAAAATATAGATTAATCTATTTTTATGATTGGCAAGACAAAAACTATTACATTTATGTAGAGCATAAGCGATGGGGCTTGCTTGCCGCTCTACCTGTTCTGCACGGATAGAATCATCACTCGCTATTTTCCATTAATTCTAAGCAAACAATCACAAACGAGGAGGCAATTATGGCAGTATCATTGAGCAAAGGCGGTAACGTCAATTTAAGCAAAGAGGCGCCTGGCCTGAATAAAATTGCAGTTGGGCTGGGTTGGGATGCTCGCGTGACAGACGGCTCGGCATTTGATCTGGATGCCAGCGGTTTTTTGGTAAAAGCCGACAACAAAGTCAGAAGCGATGCTGATTTTTGTTTCTACAACAATAAAACCGTTGCCGGCGGCGCGGTGGTTCATGCCGGCGACAACCAAACCGGCGACGTCCAAGGCGACGACGAAACCATTAATGTTGAGTTATCACAAATTCCGGCGGAAATTGAGAAAGTGGTGTTTGCTGTGACGATTCATGATGCAGCGGCCCGCAATCAAAATTTTGGCCAAGTATCAAAAGCTTATATTCGCATTGTTAATCTGGAAAATAACAGTGAAATTGCCCGCTTTGATTTAAGCGAAGACGCTTCTATCGAAACCGCGATGATTTTTGGCGAAATTTACCGCAATGTCGGCGATTGGAAATTTAAAGCCGTCGCGCAGGGTTTTGCCGGCGGTTTAGGCCCATTGGCGGCATCATTTGGCGTTAACGTATAAATCTTCGACTGAGTGTTATAGGACGTGCTGAACAGCGTGCAGCGTATCTTTCGCGATGGATGCGCTTACCTAGCGTCGGCACATCCTATACAGTTTATCTATTTACACTGAATAGTTACAATTTTCATAACTTAGGGCAATATTATGGCAATTTCTTTACAAAAAGGCCAAAAAATCTCGTTAGACAAAGAATCTGGACAGACTCTGAGCAAAATTGTGATGGGCTTAGGCTGGGATGCGGTTAAAAAGGGCGGTCTTTTCGGTGCTTTTAGTAGTCCAGCCGCTATTGATCTGGATGCCTCGTGCGTGTTATTCGGCGCCGATAATCAAGTGCTGGACACAGTTTGGTTTCGGCAATTAAAAAGCCGTGACGGCAGCGTTATCCACACCGGCGATAACACCACCGGCCAGGGCGAAGGCGATGATGAGCAAATTAACGTAGATCTGGCCAAAATTCCAGAAAACATCACAGCCTTAGTCTTTACCGTTAACTCTTTTTCCGGGCAGACTTTTGATGCGGTAGCCAATGCCTATTGTCGATTGCTGAATGCCGCCAACCAGCAGGAAATCGCCCGCTACACGCTGTCATCGCAAGGCGCACACACCGCCCAAATCATGGCGAAAGTGTATCGGCATAATAATGAGTGGAAAATGCATGCGATAGGCGAGCCGGCCAATGGCCGTACCATCGCAGAATTGATCCCAGCCATTACGCCTTTTTTATAACTGTTGCATGAGAATTTGGTTTAATAAAACTTTTTCATCCATCCATGCCGTTCTGCGCAATCTGCGCAACACCGATCAACCCGGTGATGTTACCCTGATTTTATCCCATACTCACCGCCATGCCCCCGGCATGACGGTCGCGGATGAGAGTTATTTAGAACCAGACGATTTAAACGCTCAGGAATATCTGGAATGGGCTATCCGTTTTTGCCGGCAACAACGGATAGATGTGTTTTGGCCAGGTAAGGCGGCGGTGTTAATCGCCGAAAACCAAGAGCGTTTTGCCGCCGAAGGCGTGCAGATCGTCGCCGTTGCCGAGCCTTCGGTACTGAAGTTATTGCATGACAAAGCCGGTTTTTACCGGCAGCTAGATCCTGCTGTTGCCATTGCGCCGGAAGCAATACAGGTTAATACCCTGGCCGAGTTTGATTCAGCTTATGCCGATTTACAGCAAAGACACCCGCAACTGTGCGTTAAACCCGCTGTGTCGGTGTTTGGGTTGGGATTTAGAGTGATAGATGAGCAGCGTGACAGCATTACTCATTTATTAAGCGGCATAGAGCTGCAGATACCCCTACAGGAATTACGCGCCGGGATGCTTAACGCCCAACCGTTTGCCGACTTGCTGTTGATGGAATATTTGCCCGGTCATGAATGGAGTGTCGATTGTGCCGCTAGTCACGGCCAGTTGTGGTGTGCGGTACAAAGAAAAAAACCTTTGTCGGCAGGGCTGGCGCAAGTAATTGATAATAATCCAGAGATTGCCGGCATGGTGGCCCGCTTAACCCAATGTTACGGTTTAAACGGTTTGTTTAACATCCAATTTAAGCAAAGCCGGCATGGCCCCAAATTGCTGGAAATTAACCCGCGGCCTTCCGGCGGCGTGGGCATGGCGATATTAGCCGGCGCCAATCTGGCAAAAATAGCCTTACAAGCCACGCAACAGCAAAATCCGCCGCTTGAACTGGCGGCGGTGAACATCGTCTATGGCCGCCATGTGGCGGAAGTGAATACGCCTTATATCCTGGAGCATTTGTGAAGCCGCAAATTAAGCAGATTACCGTAGAATTACGCAGCGGACGCTTACAACTGGAAACCCAGGCCGCGCGGATTCCATTGCGCCGCTTGTTAGGGTTTGCTTCCAGAATCAACAGCAAACGCGGTTTTCTGTTTATCAGCAAGGTATTAGGCAAACATTATCCGGTAACTCCGCGCAAAATGGCCTGGTCTTATCGGGCGTTGGCTAAACAAATTCTGCAGCAAACCGGCTGTAGCGGCAACGCCTCGCTGTGGGTGGGCATGGCGGAAACCGCCACCGGGCTGGGCTATGGGATTTATCAGGCCGCTTATGCACTAGGGCTTAGCGGTGGGCTATTCATGCAAACCACCCGTTATCAACTGGCCGGATTTGAGCGGATTGATTTTGTAGAAACCCATAGTCATGCCGCTGATTTTTCGTTGTATTGGCCGACCGATCCAACTGATAGGCAGTGTTTTTTACAAGCCGAACAACTGGTGCTGATGGACGATGAAATCAGCACCGGCGCGACATTTTCCCGTTTGATTGCCGCCTATCGGCTGATCAACCCGCAGTTAAAATCGGTAGTGATTGCCAGTCTGGTTAATTTTGCCTCTACTGAACATCGCCGGCAAGTTGAGCAGCAGGCCGGTATTCCGGTGCTATGGATTTATTTGCTGCAAGGCCAGTGGCAATTTGAGCCGTTTGCCGATGCGCCTGCCGCTGTCGATGATAATGTTAATGTGATCGGCAACGGGGAATGTAAAAAAAATATCTTAGCCTGGCCGGGGCGACTGGGGATTAAACAGCCTATTTGTATTGGCTATCAAAACATCGCCCAGTTGTGGGCGCTGCTACCCCAGACAGCCGATAATCGGCCTATTTTGGTGCTGGGCACCGGCGAATGCAATCCGCCCGCCTATTTACTGGGACGCTATTTAGAGCAGCAAGGTTTGCCGGTTATCGTGCAAGCCACTACCCGGTCGCCGATTTTTGTGGAAGGCGATATCGGTTCCTGTATCCAGTTTAGTGATAATTATCAGGATAATATTCATAATTTTCTCTACAACATTAATCCTGACGATTTTCGCTTAATCATTTTTTGCCACGAAACGCCGCTATTTACTGAAAATCTAACCGGCGAGCTGGATTTTATCGGCGTGATTAAACAATGGCAGGCCGTCAGCGCACAATTTTTGTATCAAGGAGGTCAAGATGCAGAATTTATTTTTTGTAGACCTGGATGACACGCTGTTTCAAACCCTGCGTAAATGTCAGCATAGCGTGGCTGATGTTGACGAGCTGACGCCACGCGCTTATTTAAAAAACGGCGCGGTTATTTCCTACGCCACCCCTAAGCAAAACCGGCTGTGGGAGTTTTTAGCCGGGGCAGGGCGGGTAGTGCCGGTTACCGCGAGAAATTTTGATGCCTTTTCCAGAGTTGATTTAGACTTTAACCAGGCGGCCATTTTAAATCACGGCGCGGTTATTTTGGATGAACAACGGCAGATAGACCCGGAATGGCAGGCGTATATGGCCGAGGTGTTACCGCCGTATCAAAGCAGTTTGCTTGAGGTTTGGCAATTGGTGCAAGAGCAGGCCCGGATTAATCCCGGCCTGTTGCCGCGCTTGATAGAGGATTTTGGGGTATGTTGGTACGGGGTGATTAAACATGCCGATGCTGATGATGCAGCCTTATTAGCGTTGCTGCCGCTGCTGCAAAATCATCCGGCGATAGTTGCCGGCCGGTTGTATTGTCATATCAACGGCAATAATCTGGCGATTATTCCAGCGGTGGTCAGCAAAGCCAATGCCGTGCAGTTTTTATTGGCTAGATATGTTCAACTATACCCTGGGCTGTTAACTGTGGGAATAGGCGATAGTAAAACCGATCAACCGTTCATGGCCTTATGCGATTACGCGGTGATTCCCGGCAACACCCAGCTTGGAGCAATCTTTCGTGAGCTATAATTATTTCTCAGGCAGTTATTCGGCAGAGGATGTGCGGTTCTTATTGCAGCCAATTGCGGTAGAAAATACCCCGGTGCCGCTGAAGGAAAAGCTGATTCAAAGCGGGCAGAAGCACTATTCGCAAATGCTGACCCACGAAAAACTGCCGTCGGCTATGTATTTGCAATTATTTGAACAGGCGCTGGCCGACAATCGGCAGTTAATGGCCGAACACAGCCTGATCCTGGCGCAAAAAATCCTGCACAGCCGCCCAAACGGTATTACTTTGGTGTCATTGGCACGGGCCGGTACGCCGGTCGGGGTGATTTTAAAGCGGATTTTAGCTGCGCATTTTGCTCAGGATGTGGCTCATTATTCTATTTCCATCGTTCGCGATATGGGGATAGACGAAAATGCCTTATTGCATATCCTGAGCCGGCATAGCCCGGCATCTTTAGTGTTTGTGGATGGCTGGACCGGCAAAGGCGTGATTGCCAGGCAATTACAAACCAGCTTGCAGCTGTTTGCCGAGCGCTATGGCGTTAATATCCCGGCTGAATTGTATGTGTTGGCCGATTTATCCGGCAGCGCGTTTGTCTCGGCTTCTGCTGAAGATTATCTGATTCCCTCCAGTATTTTAAACGCCACCGTCTCCGGCTTGGTAAGCCGATCGGTGCTTGATAAAACCCAGTTATCGGCCAGCGATTATCATGGCTGTTATTTCTATCAGGAATATGCCGACGCCGATCTTTCCAGGCATTTTGTCGACACCATTATGGATAGCGTGTCGGCTATCCTGGCCGAGATGGCAGTAAATCAAGAAATAACTTTAGGTTATGTCGGTAACACATTGTTAAATTATAGATCGCAACTTGTCGAACCTGTTATGGATAGCGTATCGACTATCCTGGCCGAGGCTGCATTAAATCAAGAATTAACCTTAGATACTGTCAATAAGTTATTGTTAAACAATCGGTCTAAACAGTTTTTGCAATGGGTTAGGCAAGTCTATGGGATTAATGATCAAAATCTGATTAAGCCCGGTATCGGCGAGGCGACGCGGGTTTTATTAAGACGAGAGGCGGATATTTTGTTGCTGCGTGACAGCGGTGACGCCTCGGTAAAACATTTGTGTTATCTGGCGGAAACTAAAAATATCCCGGTGCGTATTTATCCTGAGCTGCCTTATCGCGCGGCGGCTTTAATTGCTGCTTTAAGCAAGGAACAACCATGACAGCCGCTAATTACTATTCCGGTTGGGCATTTGGCGCCCCCTTGTATGTGCCGGCTTTGCATCCTGATTTATTAAAAATCGCCAATGCTGAGAAAATAGCGCAGCTAAAAGCGATGATTATTTGTACCGAAGATGCGGTTGCTGAAAGAGATATAGAATCTTCATTACAAAATTTGCGTAAACTATTGCCGCAGATGACTTATATTGCTGGCCGATACCGCTTTATCCGACCCAGAAACCCGGAAATTTTACAGCGTTTGCTGGATTTCCCCGGCATTAACAACATCCATGGTTTTGTGTTGCCAAAGTTTAACCGCACTAATAGCGAAGCTTATTTGCGGTTGTTGCGGCAGACGGATTTTTTAATCATGCCGACGCTGGAAACCGCGGATGTGTTTGATCAAGTTGCCGCCAGAGAAATGTCGCTTGCCCTTGCCCAAGATCCCATTAAGCCGCAACTGGTGTTAATCCGCATCGGTGGCAATGATTTATTAAATGTGCTGGGCATTAGGCGTATGCGTGGCCTGACTGTCTACGAATCACCCCTGTCCGGCCTAATTGCGCAGTTGGTTATGTTGTATAAGCCGTTGGGCTTGTCGTTGTCGGCACCGGTGTATGAATATCTGGCGGACAGCCAAACGCTGGATAGGGAAATTAGTCTGGATATAGCGCATGGTTTAACCGGTAAAACCGCGATACACCCGTTTCAAATTCCGCTGATAGAAAAACACTATGCCGTTTCCCGTGAGGATTACGAAGCAGCTGTGTCGATTCTGGATGAAAACCGTCCGGCGGTGTTTAAACTGCATGACGCCATGTGTGAAGTCACCACTCATTCAAATTGGGCTAGGCAGATTCTACAGCGTTATGATTGCTATGGTTACAATGAGCAAAACCTGGTTAACAAATTCCGTGATGAACAAGGCGGCTCTTTTGTTCAGCATGGTGGTATCTATTTGCTGGAGTTACATAAATTTCATGCCGAGCGTATCGAAAGCGAACAACAGCCAGAAATACATCCTGTTTGCCTATCTGAAATACCTCATGGCTGACGAAAATATGCTAGGTGCTTTAAATCTAGGGAGGCTTTGCGTTTACAAAACCTTCAAATAACACGTAATAAAGGACAATGTAATGACCCAATACATCATCTCGGCCGGACAGACCAGTCACGGAATTGTTTTAAATTATGGCGATGAGGAATTTATTTTTTCCGGAACTGTCAGTGGTACTGTGGTCAACAGCGGAGGAAAGGAATGGCTCCATGGGGGTATCGCTGACGGCACGATAATCAACAACGGCGGCTTTGAATACATTGTTGAAGGCACTGTTAATGGCGGTAGCGTCGCCAGTGGCGGGGTTATTGATGGATTGATTTTATCTAGTGGCTCTTTTGTTTATGCTGGCGGTCAAGAAAATACGATAGATGGAGTGGTGCTGCAAAGCGGCGCTATTGTTGGTTTGTCGGTTGAATCAGGTGCTTCAACGCAAAACTTTGTGATAACCAAAGATGCTTACGAAGATATCGATCAAGGGGTCTCCAGCAACACCGTAGTCAATAACGGAGGGAACGAATATCTCGGTTTTCAAGGTCTCAGTTTCAGCAACGCGTCGGTGGTTAATTACGGTGGAACTTATGAAACTAACAATCGAGGAATCTCTAGCAACACTGTAGTCAACAGCGGAGGCCATGAAATTATCTACTCCGGCGGTACCGCCAGCGGTACGGTGGTTAACAGCGGTGGTTATGAAATGATCTCCGGAGGCGGCGTTAGTGGTGGTAGTGTTGCGAGTGGCGGAACTATTGATGGGTTGGTTTTATCCAGCGGCTATTATGTTGCCAATCAAAAAAACACCATTGACGGCGTAACGCTACAAAGTGGCGCCATCGTTGGTTTATCGGTTACATCAAATGCTGCAACGCAAGGCTTTGTGGTATCAAGCGGCAGCAGTGAAACTATCTTTTGGGGAGGCGTCGCCAGTAACACACTGGTCAACAGCGGCGGCGATGAAACGATGTCCGGCGGTACGCTGAGCGGAGGGAATATTGCCAGCGGCGGCACTATTACCGGCTTGATTTTATCTAGCGGCGTTTATATTGCCGGTCAAAAAAATATCGTGGATGGTGCCACTTTGCAAAGTGGCGCTATTGTTACTAATTTAAGTGTGGCTTCCGGTGCGACAACGCAAGGACTGGAAGTGTCTTATGACAGCTATGAAACGATCTCTAAGGGCGGAATGGCCAGTGGTACGGTGGTCAATGACGTCGGCAATGAAAATATTCTGTCTGGCGCTGTTGCTAACGGCACGGTGGTCAACAGCGGTGGTGTTGAGGTCGTCTCTTATGGCGCTATCGCCAATAACACTGTGGTCAACAGCGGCGGCAATGTAGTCATCTCCGGCTCGGTGGTTTATAGCAACCGAAGCTATTTTTTTTCAGCAGGTACTCTAAGTGGCGGCAGTGTCGCCAGTGGCGGAGAAATTACCGGGTTGTATCTGTCGACCGGGCATTATATTGCTGATCAAAAAAGTATTATTGATGGCGTCAGTGTGCAAAGCGGCGCCATCCTCACAGACTTAAACGTGGATTCAGGCACATCAACGCAAGGGCTGGTAGTATCGAATGGCGGCTATGAAACTATCTCCGCAGGTGGGATTGCCAGCGCCACGGTGATCAATAACGGCGCAGAAAATATCGATTCAGGAGCTTACGCAGTCGGTACTGTGATCAATAGCGGTGGCTATGACTCTGTCAATTCTGGAGGCACGGCTAGCGGTACGGTGATCAATTATGGCGGTCATGAATATATTCAAGGCAACACGATCAACACTGTAGTGAACAACGGCGGCATGGAAAGTGTTTCTTACGTGGCTGTCGTGAACGGTACAGTGGTCAACAGCGGCGGCGAGGTGAGTGTTGCTTATGGCGGTGCTGCCGTCAACGGTATGGTGGTCAACAACGGCGGTTATGCACTGATCTCAGGCGGTATCGTTAGCGGCTGTAGCGTAGCAAGTGGCGGCGAATTAATCATTGAAAACAGCAGTGTTAACATCTCTGGTCTTGTTCTGAACGGTGGTGCGATGCTTGACTTTATGCGTATGACGGTCACTTCAGTCGCTGTCAACAGCACTAATCAGTTACTGATTACAGATGCAGGAACCGTCTTGGCATCACTGGCTTTGACTGGCAATTATAGTCAAGATACCTTTAGTTTAACGAGCGATGGCTTTTCCGATACCCTAGTAACGGTTAACGCCCCCGCCCAACCCAGCCTGACTGCCGTCAGCTACAACGCCGCCACGGGCGTATTTACCTTGACTGGCGCCCATTTGGATAACGGCATTGCCCTGGCGGATTTGATATTGACGGCCGGCACCGGCAGCTATCATTTTAATGCCACTACCGGCAGCGTCAGCAATTTAACCGCTGGCGGTTTTAATATTACCATCAGCAGCGCCGACCACAGTACCTTGAATGCGTTGATTAATAACAATGGTATGCAATCTTTGGCGGGTACGGCTTATAAGCTAACCGCCGCCGCCAACTGGGATAGTGGTGTCGGCGCCGCCATTGCCGGTCAGTCAGTTACAGTCAGTGGTCTGGATATATTCAATAGCAAACCTGGCGGTACGCCGCTGACGATCAGTAATCTGGTGGAAGGCTACGGGCAGATTGAATTGTCAAAATCCATCTTTACCGCCTTTGCTGGTGATACCTCAGTGAAGGCAGCTAACTTCAGCAATGCTGTCGGCGCCACCAGCGCTACGGATTATTTGTATTACAACAGTCATAACGGTGGCTTGTACTATGATGCCGCTGGCTCCAGCAGCCATGGCAACAGCATGGAAATCGCCGTGATTGGCGTCAGCAGCCATCCGGCTGCTTTGGGCGTGGTGGATTTTAAATTGATTGCCTGAACGATAACGCTCTGCCGAACAGGATTTTGTGTTTCAGAGCAATAGGGGCCGGTTTTGTCGGTGGACTGGAACCATTGGCGAAAAGCTATGGTGTGGAGGTGGGCGAAGGGGAGAGCGCTGCACCACAACCGGTTGAAAAATCAGCCGTAAAACCGGTCAATTTGAGCAAAATTACCCTTGAGAAAAAAGGCCAGTCTATTTCGCTGGAGAAAAAGCCGCAAGGGCAATTGGGCAAAATTCTGATCAATCTAAACTGGAATGCCACCCCACTGAAGTCGGCAGGATTTTTCTCCAAAACTGCCGCCGGTATTGATTTGGATTTGGCTTGTCTTTATCAGTTTCAGGATGGTACGGTCGGCGGCGTACAGGCCTTGGGCAATCGCTACGGCAATTTGTTGCAGCCGCCTTATATTCAACTGGATCAGGATGATCGTAGCGGCGCCTCGCTAACCGGCGAAAACCTAATGATTAATGGTGATTACTGGCATTTGTTCAAGCGAATTCTAGTTTTTACTTTTATCTATAAAGGCGTACCCAATTGGGCGCATGTGGATGCCAGGATTACCTTTGCGGCGGGCCGGATGTTTCACGGGGAACTACCGACAAATAACGTTACTCAACATTCACTTTATTCTATAACTCTATATAATATAAGCATATTAATAACAAATTTGCGTACTAGGTTCACCAAGCTACGTGCTTTTCTAACCGCCGCCGCGTTCGATTCTTGCCATCCATTGCCTGCCTTTACCCAATTAGAAAACAGTGCTTTTCAAAATTTAGACGATTTGATTATAATCCCTGTTTACACTCAGTCAGCTTTTCACAGTAATTTGGCCACCCATCAATAATCACATAGCAACATGCGTACATCTGTTCTGATAGCTTACGAAAGCCATCACCAAGCGATACCTGCGCAACTTTTCGCTGCATTGTTTGTAGTCTGCCCTTATCTGTTTATTTTGATTTACTTGATTGTTATCGCAGTGCCTGCTTAACGTGCAGGTGTTTGATCAAACCTGAAAGAAATAATGCATCATATTTATTTAGAACGACATGATCTCGAACAGAATATGCATCGGTTTTACCAGCTGTTCGTAGTACCAGGGCTTTTTGAAGATTGGTCTTTGGTAAAAGAATGGGGAAGGATAGGCTCACCCGGCACAGTCAGAAAGGAATGGTTCACCACCGAACATGAGGCTATGCAAGCTAGCCGCACGCTGTGTGATAAAAAACTCAAAAAGGGCTATCAGGTAAAATAATCGGATGACAGGACAATAAAAAACCCGCCAAGCCAGACAGCTTGCGGGTTTTTGGACTTTATCGTACGGTATAAAACATAAACTTGGTCGGACGGCGTCAACCGAACTGCTGGCTGGATTGCTTAAATTTATTGGGTTTTGTTGAATTCTATTTTTAATTGTACCCCCAAAAATACCCCCTGTACTATCAGGTTTGCGTCCATCTGGCATAAATAGTATCAGCTGAAAGATCAGCGCCACAATTCCATTCGACAAAATACTCACCATTGTGAATTCGCTTAAATTCATTAACATCTTTTAACGGTGCAAAAGCTTCGGACTCTAAATAAGGCTTAACATCAAACAATCCAGCGCAACCATTTTCTGCAAGCACATACAGCAAATAGTTATCTTTGGGTAAGATTTTTTCGATTTTCATTGATCTAAACCTCTAATTAGAAATGGTTTTTTGCCATTAACAGCCAATTGCCAATCCGCTAGCAGATCGTCCTGATGTATTTCAATCCATGCAACCACCAGTTTATGCTTGTTTGGAGGCAACGCTCCAGCTAGAACAGCGCCATCTTGAATTGAGTACACAGCCACCTGCCCTTGATATTCGGCATGAATATGAGGCTTGGCATGTTTTTCCGTATCATAGAAAAACAGTAACTACTCACCCCCTTGAAAGTCGATTTTACCCGCCATGGCCATTTGAATAGCGACGAGAGGATTGTATCCCTTATTAGCCATGGTTTGCAGGTAGCTTGAAATTCGGCAATAGGCTTTAGCATA
>Ga0316222_1003919_pt1 | contig 14086 bp, 12 predicted proteins | sample TBH18011metaG_FD_206008 | JGI IMG/M metagenome (GOLD analysis project Ga0316222, IMG submission 206008) | Freshwater microbial communities from Trout Bog Lake, Wisconsin, USA - TBH18011 | ecosystem: Environmental > Aquatic > Freshwater > Lake > Hypolimnion/Profundal zone | place: USA: Wisconsin...
GGTCAGGCTCCGGAGCGGGCCTTCCTCCCGCAGCGCCACGCCGGGACCCAGGCCCTCCCGCACGGCCGCCGCGGGCCAGAGCGCCACCTGGACCAGGGCGGGCAGCACCCGGGGGTCCAGGTCGCCGGGGATGGGGATCCGGGTGTCCACGGTGACCTCGGGCCCCCGCATGCGCACGATGAAGAACGTCTGCCCCATGGGGCTGGAAGCCACCACGCTGAAGGTGCCGCCCCGGTTCTCCAGCACCGCGATCGCCGTCTCCTCCCCGCCGCCCGGGAGCCGGAAGACCACCTCCTGGGTGAGGAACATGGAAGGGCCGTCCTGGGGCGGCCGGAGCCGGAAGGGGATGCCCGGGGCCAGCTGGACCTCGGGGCCGGCGGGAGGGCGGCACCCCGCGAGCAGCGCGGCCAGCGCCACGGGAAGGATCAGCCAGGATCTGCGCATCAGGAGGGCTCCGCTCGGAGGGCGAGGTTGGAAAGGAGGATGGAGGCCAGCACCCCGATCCCGAGGGTGAGCCCGAAGCCCCGCAGGGCCGGCGTCTGGCTGAAGGCCAGCAGCCCGTAGGAGAGCAGGGTCGCGCAGCCCGCCAGGAGGACCCCCAGCAGGGTGGCCGGCCGCGGGTCCTCCGCCAGGAAGACCGTGTAGTCCACCCCGAAGCCCAGCACCAGCACCAGGGCGATGGTGTGGAAGAGGGTCACCGGGCTCCCGGCCAGGGCCGCCGCGGCCAGGGCCGCCAGGATGCCCAGCAGGGGCGGCGCGAGGATGGCCAGGCTCCGGCGGAACCGGTAGCGCCGCAGGAGCATGAGCCAGACCAGGAGGACCGCCAGGGCCAGGGCCCCGTCGGCCAGGCGCCGGTAGTGGCCCAGCAGGCGCGAGACGCTCTGGGCCTTGTCCACCAGGCGCACGCCGGGAAGACCCTCGGCGGCCTCCCGCAGGGCGTCGGACGGGGCGTCCCCCGCGGGCAGGACGATGGAACCCGCGCCGTGGATGGTGGGTCCCAGCCAGAGCCTCCGGAACGGCGCGGCGAAGGGCATGGGCAGCCACGCCGCCACCGTGAGGGGCCGGCCGGCGCTGGCCTGGCGTTCGGCCTGGAGCCGGGCCCGCACCTCCGGCCGGAAGCCCAGGGCCGCCAGGGCCTCGCCCAGGGGCCCCGCCTGGGCCTCGTGGGCGGCCAGGGCCCGGGCCTGGGCGTCAGGGGAAGGCACGAAGCAGGAGACGGCCTGGACGCCCTCCAGGGCCCCCGCGGCCACCAGCGGCGCGAGCCTCGCCCTCAGGGCCTCCTCCCGGGCCAGGACCGTCCCTTCGTCCGGGCCTTCCACCAGGAAGAACCGCCCGGCGTTGGACAGACCCGTGAGCGCCCGGATCTGCCGCTCCTCGGCCCGCAGCTGGCCGGAGGGCTGGATCAGCCCCTTCACGTCGTCATCCGCCCGCAGCCGGAGCAGGCTCGCGGCCAGCAGGACCGCGCCCAGGCCCAGGACGGCGAGCCAGGCCGGACGGCGCGCCCAGGCCCCCCAGCGGTCCAGCCCCGCGCCCAGGACCGCCATGAGGGCCGGCCGGGCCGGGATGGGCCGGGCCAGCCAGGCCGGCAGGACCAGCACCACCGTCAGGAAGGAGGCCCCCAGCCCCGCCATGGAGAACACGGCCATCTGCCTCAAGCCGGGAAAGGGCGCCACCCCCAGCGTGGCGTAGCCCAGCAGGGTGGTGGTCACGCCCAGGAGCAGCGCGGGCATCAGGCGGAGCAGCGCGGGCCGGGCCTGCCAGGCGGGCCCGGCCCCCAGCTGGTTGGCGAAGTACAGGAACGGGTAGTCCACGGCCACGCCCAGCAGGCTGGCCCCGCAGACCAGGGTGAGCAGGTAGAGCTTGCCGAAGGCCAGCAGCGTGACGGCGGTGGCCGCCACCAGCCCCGCCCCGACGCAGGCCAGCCCCAGGAGCAGGTGGCGCATGGACCTGAAGACGACGAGGAACAGCGCGACGCTCGCCGCCAGGGAGGCCCAGCTGATGAGCCCGGTCTCCCATTCGGCCCGCTCCCGCGCGTCGGCGGCGTAGAACACGGCGCCGGTGCGCAGCACGCGGGCCCCGGGCCAGGCGCGGCCGAGTTCCGCCCGGGCCGCGCGCACGGCCCCGAGGCTGGCCCGCTGCACCGCGGGATCGAAGGCCGAGCCCTTCAGGCCGGCGGTGACCAGCACGAAGCAGCCGTCGGCGGTGGCCAGGGTGAGCAGGCCCTCGTCCACGGTCACGCGGCCGCCGCCCAGCGGCAGCCCCTCCAGGAAGCGGCCCACGTCGCCCAGGGGATCCTGGCCCGGGTCCAGCCCCGGCCCCGCCAGGGGCGAGGCCAGGCGGGTCTCCACGGCCAGGCGCAGCTCCGCCGTTGCCGGCGCCGGCAGGCGGAACCGGAACGGAGCGTAGAAGCGGGGGACGGCCCCGGGATCCAGGGGCGGCAGGGTGCCCAGCACCTGCCCGAAGGCGCCGGACCCCGCCAGGGCCTTCGCGAAGGCGCGGCCCGCGGCCTTGGCGGACGCGGGCTGGCCCCCCCCCACCAGGAAGATGGCCCGGTCCCCGCCGGCCTGGGCCAGCACGCGCAAGGCGGTCTCGGCCACGGGGTTGCGCTCGGTCTCGGGCAGCATGGCCAGGAGGTCGGTCTGGACCGCCCCGCCCCGGGCCAACCGCAGGCCGGCCGTCGCCGCCAGGACGGCGAGGAAGGCGACCCAGAGCCAGCCCCGGACGCGCATCGTCAGTCCTGGGCCAGGAGGCGGGCTTCGGCCCCGGTGAGGGGCTCCTCCAGGCGCGCGTGGTCGAAGGCCAGCTCCATGGTGTCGCCGGAGGCCTCCTCGAGGCGGATGCGGTCGATGGCGCGGCCCCCGGAGAGCCGCACGCGCTTCAGGAAGGCGGCGGCCTGGGGCCGGGGCAGCAGGACCAGCTCCCAGCGCTCGGGGGAGCCCGAGCCGGTCACGGTGAAGTAGGTCTCCAGCCCCTTCAGGTCCCCCTGGACGAGGGACTGGAACACCTGCCCCAGCTGCGCCACCACGGGCGCCTCGCGGGAGGTCCTGCGCTCCCGGCGGCCGTCGGCCGAGACCACCAGGAGCCCCTTGGGGCCCATGACGTAGGTGATCGACGCCGGGCGCTTCAGGGTCCAGATGACGCCCTGGTCCCGGGCCAGCACGACGCTGCCGCTGGCCTTCAGGGGCCGGGACAGGGCCGCCAGGGTGCGGGTCTGGGTGAAGTCCGCGTGGACGACGGCGGCCGCGCCCAGGTGGGCGGTGAGGGCGCCGGGGAGGACGGCCTGGGCGCAGAGGGCGGTGCCGGTGCACAGGAGCGGTTTCAGCATGCGTACATCCCCCAGCGGCAGGCCCGGATCCCGTCGGCGAGCTCGCGCAGGACCCCGTCCAGGCGGCGGTCCTCCCCGATGAAGGGCGCGACGGTCCGAAGCTCCGCGACGAAGGCCCGCGCCTCCCCGGACAGCCGCCCCAGACCCTGCTCGCCCCGGAGGTCCAGCGCCTGGGCCGCGCCCAGGGCCAGGGCCGCCGCCACCTGGCCGGTGAGCTCCAGCACCCGCAGGCAGTCCCGGGCGGCGATGGTCCCCATGCTCACCTTGTCCTGGTTGTGGCTTTCCGTGGACCGGCTGAACACCGAGGCCGGCAGGGTGCCCTTCAGGGCCTCCGCGGTCCAGGCGCTGGCCGCGATCTGCACGGCCTTGAGGCCGTGGTGGTCCGGGCCCGCCCCGGAGAGGTTGGCCGGCAGGCCGTGGTTGAAGCGGGGGTCCACCAGCAGCGCCAGCTGGCGGTCCATGAGGTCGGCGAGGTTGGCGACGGCGGTCTTCAGGCCGTCCATGGCGAAGGCCACGTGGCCGCCGTAGAAGTGGCCGCCGTGCAGGAGCAGGCGGGCCTCCCCGTCGAAGAGGGGGTTGTCGTTGGCGCTGTTCAGCTCGTTCTCCAGGTCCCGGCGCATCCACGGCAGGGCGTCGCGCAGCACGCCGATGACGTGCGGGGCGCAGCGCAGGGAGTAGCGGTCCTGGAGCCGGGAGGCGGCGCCGTCCTCGCCGGCCAGGTCCCCGAAGATCCAGGCCGCCGCCTCGCCCTGGCCGGCGTGGGGCTTGAGTCCGGAGAGGCGCGGATGGAAATGGCCGCGGTTGCCCTGGAGGCCCGCCACCGCCAGGGCCGTGAGCCGGCACGCGAACCGGCCCAGGTACTCCGCCCGGTGGAAGGCCAGGCACGCCAGCCCCGTCATGACCGCGGTGCCGTTCATGAGGGCCAGCCCCTCCTTGGGGGCCAGGACCAGCGGTGCCAGCCCCGCTTCCCGCAGGGCCTCCAGGGCCGGCCGGCATCCTTCCCCGTCCAGCACCTCGCGCTCGCCCATGAGCACCGCGGCCACGTAGGACAGCGGCGTGAGGTCGCCGCTGGCCCCCACGGACCCCTCCGCGGGGATCCGCGGCAGGATGCGGTGGTTGATCAGGGCCGCCAGGGCCTCCAGCAGCTCCAGGCGCACGGCGGAATAGCCCTGGGCCAGGCCGTTGAGGCGGGCCATCAGGACGGCCAGGGTCTCCTCCGGATCCAGGTGCCGGCCCAGGCCGCAGCCGTGGTAGCGGACGAGGTTGCCGGGCAGGTCGCCCAGGAGGTCCGCGGGCACGGTCACGGTGCAGGAATCCCCGTAGCCGGTGTTCACCCCGTAGACCTCCTCCCCGTCGCGCAGGAGCTCCTCCAGGAAGGCGCAGCCGGAGCGCACCCGGGCGAGGAAGGCCGGGTCGTCCGAGAGGGCCACGCCCCGCCCGCCCCGGGCCACCGACACGACCCCCTCGAGGGTCAGCCGCGAGGCGCCCAGGACCAGCGGGGGGAAGGACGGCAGTTCAGGCATCAGAGCGATGGTCGCACCAGAAATCGAAGAAATTGAACCATTCCAGAGGGGTGGCCCGGCACTGGGCCTCCAGGGCTAGAGCATAGCGCCCGGCCCACCCGGTCACGGCAGCCTTTCGCCGGGGGCGGTCCAGGTCCAGGCGCTCGGCGAAGGGCGTCAGGCGCACCCGGTAGCGCCCCCCTTCCCGGACGCAGAAGAGGGTGTACACGGGGCAGCGGAGCAGGTGGGCCAGGAGGAAGGGCCCCACGGGGAACGCCGCCGGCGCGCCCAGGAAGGGCACTTCGACCGAGCGGTCCCCGCCGCCGGGCGGGGTGCGGTCGGCGACGATGAACAGCCCTTCCCCCCGGTCCACCCGTTCCTGGAGCGCGATGGCGAGGTCCGGGGAGACCTGGGAGACCTGGATGAGATCGAGCGCGAAGTCCGGGTTCGCCCGGCGCAGGACCTCGTGGAAGCGCACGGCGTTCTCGGAGTAGACCAGGGCGTTCAGCCCCCCGAGGCCCTCGGCCACCCCCAGGGCCCGCATCATGTCCAGGTTGCCCAGGTGGCCGCTGAGGAACACCGCCCCCCGCCCGGACCGGCGCTGGGCCAGGAAGGCCTCCAGGTCCGCGGGGTCCAGTTCCAGGCCCTGCCGGTGGCCGGACCAGGCGAGGAACTTGTCCGCGGTGGCCCGGGCGAAGGCCCGGAAATGGCGGCGGACGTCCCGGCCCGAGGGCGGCCCGGGCAGGTCCGGCAGCGGGCCGCAGGCGGCATGGAGGCGGGTCAGGTAGTCCAGGGAGGCGCGCCGGGCCCGCCCCGAGGTGAGAAGGAAGTACGCCGCCAGGACCTCCGCCAGCGCCCGCACGGCCCGCGGCCCCAGCAGCCTGTGCAGCGCCAGCAGGAGCCGGAAGCCCAGGGCCGTGCCCCGCTCCCGGACGCGGTACCAGGGTTCCGGCCTGGTCCGCCGGCCCCGCAGGAGGAGCCGGGGCAGCCGCAGCAGCATGCCCGCCTGCAGGGCGATGATCGACAGCACGTCCGGCCAGGGCCGGAAATGGGAGACGCCGTCGGGGGGATAGGTGACGTCCACCGGGGCGTTCACCACCGGCACGCCCTCCTGGTGCAGCCGCATGATGATGTCCGTGTCGAAGGCCATGCGGCTCCGGATCGGCACCCGGTCCATGAGCCGGACCGTGGCCGCCAGGGGATAGAGCCGGAAGCCGCAGAGGGAATCCTGGATGTCCGTGGACAGGGTGCCCACCCACACCCAGAGGTGGGCGAAGCGCCGCCAGTGCTTTCGGGAGGCCGGCACCGTGCGGTCGAAGCGCGGCACGCCGGAGACCACGGCCTCCGGGTGGGCCTCGCCCAGGGCCAGGAAGGCCCCCACGGCGGCCACGTCGTGCTGGCCGTCGGCGTCCACCTGCAGCGCGTGGCTGAAGCCGTCCGCGAAGGCCCTGCGCAGGCCGTCCATGACCGCGGCCCCCTTGCCCCGGTTCTCCGGGAAGCGGTGCAGCTTCAGCAGGGGGCTGGCCGCCGCCAGCCGGTCCAGCTCGGCCCGGGCCGCGGGGCCGCTGCCGTCGTCCGTGGCGTAGATGGGGAAGCCGAAGGGCAGCAGGGACGAAACCGTGCGCGTCAGCGCCGGCCCCGGGTCGAAGACGGGCAGGACGAAGCAGGCGCGCAGGGTCATGGGGCCGCGTCCAGCAGGATGGTCCCCGAGGACCGGAGGTCCGGCCCGCAGCGGTACTGGAAGCGCAGCCGTCCCGGCTCGGCCGCCAGGGTCAGTTCCAGGGCCTCCAGGGGCCGGATGGGGGCCAGGAACTTGAGCGGGCCGAGGCCCCGGAAGGCGCCGAGAGGCCCGAAGGCCGCCTCCCCCAGGCGGACCGCCCAGTCCACCTGCACGACGCCCGGCAGCACCGGGTCCCCGGGGAAATGCCCCCGGAAGGCCTCCAGGTCCGGCGCCAGGGCCAGGGCGTAGGCCGCTTCCCGGGGGCCGCGCCGGAGCAGGGTGGCGGGCATGGGCATCATGGGGTGGGGTCCTGGCGCGCGAAGAGGGCCCGCAGGGACGCCGGCGTCAGCTTGCCCCGCGCGTCGTAGGGGAGGGCCTCGGGAAAGCGCCAGCGCCGCGGCAGCGCCACCGGCTCGAAGCGCTGGGCCAGGTGGCGGCCCAGGCTGGCGACCCGCTCCCGCCGGTCCGTGCGCGGCCCCTCCCGCAGCACCACGGCGGCCCCCAGCATCGGTCGGGGCCCCTCCAGGAGCACCACCGCCGCCCGGGCCACGAGGGGGTGGGCCTCCAGGGCCGCTTCCAGGGCCACCAGGGAGATCCGCTTCTCCTCCAGCTTGAGGATGCGGTCCAGCCGGCCCGTGAGCTCGAAGGTCCCATCGGCATGGAACAGCGCCCCGTCCTCCAGCCGCAGCGGCGCGGGGCCGGCCCGGAAGGACGACACGACCAGGGCGCCGTCGTCGGCCAGGGTGAGGGCCACGTCCGGCAGGGGAGTCCAGCGCGCCCCGGCGTCCTGACGGCGCCAGGCGACGCCGCCGCTTTCGGTGCTGCCGTAGATCTCCGCCACGCCGGAGGGCGCCCAGGCCCGCCAGGCCAGGGCGTCGGCCGGGGCCAGGGGCCCGCCGGAGGAGAACACCGCCGCGGGCCGGGGCAGCCCGTCCAGGGCGACGAGCCGGGGCAGCCTGGACAGGTGGGCCGGGCTGGAGACCAGCACGGGCGCCAGGGCCAGGGCCGCCCGGAAGCGCTGGGGGTCCCCGCAGGGGTCGCAGAGGAACGGCCGCCCCGTGGCCAGGGGCCAGAGGAGGCGGAACAGGCAGCCGTAGATGTGGTGGTGGGGCACGGTGCCCGCCACGGGCGCCGGGCCCAGGCCTTCCCCGAAGGCGGCTTCCAGCATGGCCACCTCCGCGTCCAGCTGCGCCAGGCTTTTCAGGACGGCCTTCGGCTCGCCGGTGGTGCCGGAGGTCCAGAATTCGACGGCGCCCCCGGCGCGGCCGGGCGGGAGGCCCGGGCCTTCGGCGGGCAGTTCCCCGAGGACGCCGTCCGTCCCCCGCCCCAGCCGGGCCAGGGTCTCCGGCAGGAAGTCCGGAGGGAGCACCGCCGTGCGCCCCGCCGCGAGCACGCCGAACAGGCCCGCCGCGAAGGCCCAGGCATCGTCCAGGGCCAGGAGCCAGCGCTCGCCCCCGGCCTGCCCGACCCGGGCCGCGACCCGCCCCGCGCCCAGGCGGAACGCGCCCCAGGTGCGCACCGCGCCCCCGGCCAGGGCCGCGGGCTGCTCCGCGGCCCGGCCCCCGAGCAGCAGGTCGGCGAGGGGTTGGCGCATGCCGGGCTCAGGCCTCGGGCATCTGGCCATGCTGCGCCACGAAGGCCACCAGCGTGTTCACCGTGCGGAAGTGGTCCCGGGTCGCCGGGTCGTCGCCGGACACGCCCACCTGGTAGCGCTTGCGCAGGGCGATGCCCAGTTCCAGCGCGTCGATGGAATCCAGCCCCAGGCCCCCGGCGAAGAGGGGCGCGTCCTCCTCGATGCCGTCCGGGGTGAGGTCTTCCAGACCCAGGGTCTCAATGATGAATTGTTTGATCTCAAGTGCGGTGATGACCATGCCCAAATCTTGACGCCCTCCCCCCCCTAAAGGAAGGAGTTTCAGCCCAGGCGTTCACTGGAACCGGCCCTGCCAGCCGCCCCAGGCACCCGCGCCCGCGCGCCAGGCCTGGAGGAAGCGGTGCGCCTCGGGGACGGCCTCGTCGGGCGCGGGGGCTTCCAGGCGGTGGAAGGTCAGGCGGGGCCCCGCCCCGCCCCCCAGCAGCAGGGCCACGGCGTGCGGCCCGGGCTGTCCGGCGCCTTCGGCCCAGGGCTCCGGCAGCCGGTCCTCGGCGTAGACAAACAGGACGGGGTCCGCGGGCGCTTCCGCCAGCTGCCCGCAGGCTTCCGCCAGCCCCCAGCCGAAGGTGCCCGCCCCCGCGGCCAGGGCCGTGACCGGGGCGTGGTCGCCCTTCAGGATGGACCAGAGCCCGGGCACGGCGTTGTGCACGGACATGGAAAAGGCCGCCGGCGACACCTCGCGCCCGGCCGCCAGGTCCCGCAGGAGCCCCAGGGTCCGCTCGGCCTCCCCGTGCCGCGAGGCGAAGACCACCCGCGCGTCCGCGGGCGGCGCGAGCCGCTGGGCGCAGTGGAAGAAGCCCCGCGCCATCCGGCTCAGGCGCCGGCGCACCATCGGCTCCACGAAGGCCACGTCGGGCGGGCCGGAACCCACTTCCAGGCAACCGTCCGTCCCGGGCGCCAGACCGGGGACTTCCTCCTCGAACCACGCGCAGCCTCGCAGATGGGGGATGACCAGGGGGGTGCTCACCATGGCCCGAGTATAGCCCCTTGCCAATGTCTACGAAATGCCTACATTGGAGTTCGAGGTGCTGCATGCGAACGATGGCCCTGAGGGATTTCCAGCAGCGCGGCGTGGCCAGCCTGCCGCCGGGGGACGCCTCCGACCCGCTGCTGCTGTCCGGGCGCAACGGCCAGTTCTTCCTGGTGCCGGTGTCCGGGCCGGACGTGGGCCGGCAGTACGAAGCCCTCCGGCAGGCCCTGGCCATCTTCAGCATCCAGGAGACCCAGCTGAAGGCCCGGGAGGCGGGGCTGGACCGGATGACCGTGGAGGACATCGAGGCCGAGATCCGGGCCGCCCGGGCCGAGCGCCGCAGGGCGGGGGCCGGCAAGTGACCTTCAGCGTCGTCCTGGACACCAGCGTCCTGGTGAGCGCGGCCCTGCACCAGGAGGCTCCGCCCGGCCTCCTGGTGCAGGCCGCCCTGCGCAGGGAGCTGGCGGTCTTCACCTGCCCCGGCATCGTGGACGAATACTGGGACGTCCTCACCCGCCCCAAGTTCGCCCGCCTGGGCGGACCTCCCGTGTGGCTCCAGCCGCTGCTGGAGCAGGCCCACCACCTGCCCGTCGACCCGCCCCCTTGGCCCCTGCCGGGCCCCGATGCCGATGATCCGGTCTTCCTGGCGCTGGCCCAGCGCACCGGCGCCACCCTCGTGACGGGCAACCTCGCCGCTTTTCCCGATTCCATCCGCCAGGGTGTCCAGGTGTTGAGCCCCAGGGCCTGCCTGGACGGCCTGGCCTGAAAGGCGCCCCATGGAACCCACCTTCTACTGGCACGACTATGAGACCTTCGGCGTGGACCCCCGCGCCGACCGCCCCGCCCAGTTCGCGGGCCTGCGCACCGACCTCGACCTGAACCCGGTGGAGGAGCCCCTGGAGGTCTGGTGCCGGCTCAGCCCGGACTACCTGCCCCACCCCGAGGCCTGCATGCTCACGGGCATCGGCCCCGCCGAAGTGGCCCGGCTGGGCCTGCGGGAGCGGGACTTCATCACCGCGATCCACGCGCAGCTGGCCCGCCCCGGGACCTGCACGGTGGGCTACAACAGCCTGCGCTTCGACGACGAACTGACCCGCTGCACGCTGTTCCGCAACCTCCTGGACCCCTACGCGCGGGAATGGCAGAACGGCAACAGCCGCTGGGACCTGCTGGACGTCCTGCGCCTGGCCCGGGCCTTCCGCCCCGAGGGCCTGGTCTGGCCCGACAGCGAGGACGGCACCCCCTCCTTCCGGCTGGAGCACCTCACGGCCGCCAACGGCATTCCCCACGCCGCGGCCCACACCGCCCTGGCCGATGTCCAGGCCACGGTGGCCCTGGCCCGGAGGCTCAAGCAGGCCCAGCCCAGGCTCTGGGACTTCGCCCTGAAGGCCCGGAGCAAGGCCTGGGTGCGGGCGGAGGTGAACCCGGCCCAGCCCCAGGTCCTCATCCACGTCTCGGGCATGTTCAAGGCCGCCCAGGGGGCCTTCTCCCTCATGTGGCCCATCGGCGACCTCCCGGGCCGTGCCACCGAGATCCTGCTCTGGGATCTGCGCGAGCCCTTCGAGCCGTTCCTGGACCTGGACGCCGAGGCCCTGAAAGCCCGGATGTTCACCAGCGGCGAGGCGCTGGCCCGCCAGGGCCTGACCCGCCTGCCCGTCAAGACCCTCCACACCAACCGCTGCCCCATCGTCGTCCGCGGCGTCGCCATGGTCACCCCCGCCATCGCCGCGCGCTACGGGGTCGACCCCGCCCAGGCGGCGGCCCGGGGCGCCCGGCTGGCCACCCAGGGCCCCTTCCTGGCGCGGCTGCGCACGGCCGCCGCCGCCCCCTACCAGGGCACCCCCTGCGACGACCCGGACTTCTCCATCTACGGGGGCGGCTTCCTGTCGGACGCGGACCGGGGCTGGCTGAACCGGATCATCACCACGGCCCCCAAGGACATGGGCGCCCTCCGGCCGGCCTTCAAGGACGGACGGCTGGGCGAGCTGTTCTTCCGCTACCGCGCCCGCAACTGGCCGGAACTGCTCACGCCGGCGGAAACCCGGCGCTGGGAGGCCCACTGCCGGAGCCGCCGGGAGCGGGCGCCCGTGGCGAGCCTGCTGACGGCCGAGACCTTCGCCCTCACGCTGCAGCGGCTCCGGGAGGCCCATCCGGACCGGGCTCGGCTATGGGGGGAACTGGAGGCGTGCCTCCAGTCTGGGGAAGCGGATGCCCCCAGCATCCCTTGACATATATATTTTATAAAATACCTTTTCGAGGTCACCCCCGAGAAGGATCCTCCTTCAATGTCCCAGACCGAACAGCTGCTGGGCACTCGGGGCAAGCAACCCGGAGAAACAGATGACAAGTTCAATCGTGAGGAGCTTGCTTGCCGGCGCATGCCTGGTCGTTGCATGCGCATCGCAACGGGCCGCCGCGGGCGCCTCCCCCCAGCTCATCGTGAGGGGCAAGGGCTATCAGATCAGTTTTCAGCAGGGCCCGCAGAGCGACCCCATCGCCCTCAAGGGGAAAACGACCCTCAGGGTCGGCACCAGCAAGACCGACCTGCCCCAGGACACCTACACGTTTGTGCCGGACAATCAGACCAGCGGCTTATCGAAGCTCCAGCTTTGGTATAACGGCGGTTACGCGGGCGTCATCACCATCAGCGGCTCAGGACCGGCCAAACTGACCGGCCATATCGACGGGGTGGGCGTCAAGCAGAGCACCGATACTTCCGACATCAAACTCGGCCAATAACCGAGCCAACGGCCGGCGACGCGCGCGTCGCCGGCCGAAGCGGCGGGATCACTGGTTGACGGTCGTCGGCCCCACGGTGCGCCAGACCCGCGTCTTGGGGAAGTGGCTCTGGTTCTGCCCGAGGATGGTCTTCATGACCGGCATCGTGGTGGGGGAGCCGGGCGCCGCGTTGGTGACGGCCTCGGTGCCGCCCTGGACCACGCCCCGGGTGCCGAAGGCGATGTAGCCGGAGGTCACGCCGCTGAAGACGGCCTGGTTCCCGCTGGGCGCCGCGACGTTGGCGCGGTTGTCCGTCACGACGGGGTTCATGACGTCGTTGATCAGGTTGCTGTAGGAGGAGCCGCTGCCGCCCATGCACGGATCGTAGGTCGCGGGCGTGAAGTAGGTGTAGAAGAGGCTCCCGGACACGATGGCGGGCGAGGTGATGCCCTTGGGCAGGAAGTTGTTCACGGCCCCCCCGAAGTTCACGTAGTACCCGAAGTAGGGGTTCGCGCCGCCGGAGGTGGGATCCAGGTAGTAGGTGGAGCACCCCGCCGTGATGAACTTCCCGACCGCGTCGCTGCAGTTGTAGTTGCTGGACGAGGAGAAGACGTTGGCGGAGAAGTCCACCAGGTTGGAGTCCTGGATGCCGGTGTCGTTGCCGGTCGCGCTGTCGAAGCCCCAGGCGCGGCTGTCCTGCCGGTCGAAGTCCACGGTGAGGCGGAAATGGTTGGGCGTGCCCAGGAAGTAGGTGCCGTCCATCGGGTTGTAGCGATCGCCGCTCTCGATGGCGACCCCGACCGCCGAGGGCGCCGGTCCCCCGGCGGTCTTGTTGACCCCCGGGAAGTTGCTCACCACGAACGGGGCGGGCAGGGTGGTGTAGATCGCGCCCAGCCCCGACCCGTCCTGGGAGACCTTGCGGACCCCCGCGGCGCCCGTGAAGGTGCCGTCCACGGTCCAGGCCGCCAGGTCCGAGGTGTCGAGCCGGAAGTTGGCGTAGGTGGGGTAGAGCGGGGAGCTGGTCGGCACGATCTGCTTCGAGCCCCAGGCCCACAGGCCGCCGTTGCGGTCCACGAAGTAGGCCCGCTGGGCCATGCCGGAGTTGACGATGACCTCGGTGGGCACGACGCCCGCGACCACGGGGCCGGGGCCGTTGGCCGGGGCGTTGGCGGGGTTGGGCAGGGCGTAGGCGCCCAGGACCTGGCCGGTGTAGACATCCAGGGCGATCACCGACCGGCCGAGGAACGTCTGCTGGCCAACCGGGGGGGGATAGGTGGGGAAGTTGTACTCGATCTGGGGCACGCTGAGCCCGCCGCCCAGGAAGACCACGTCGCGGACCGTCTGGACGCCGTTGCTGGTGAACAGCACCCGGCCGATGCCCGGGACGCAGGTGGAGAAGCCCATGTTCCCGATCAGGGTCTGGAGGGCGGGGGTCCCCATGCTGCTGAGGTTGCGCGAGGCCGGGAAGTAGGCCGCCTCGTCGGGCACCAGGGACCAGAGCAGGGTCGGACTGAAGGGGTTGTGGATATCGATGGCGTAGTAGCTGCGCCCGCCCTTGCCCAGGCCGAAGATGACGATCCCCCGCTCGGCCGAACTGCCGGTGCCGTAGTCCAGGATGCCGTTGGGCGCGACGCCCGGCGAGGGCGGCAGGTCGAGGAAGTAGATGGAGGGCGCGCCGTCCACCATGAAGCGGTGGGCGTTGCTGGCCGCGCTGGCCCCGTAGACGTAGTCGAGGTTGTGCAGGAAGTCCGTCGGCATGAAGGCCCAGAGCTCGTCCACCTTGGCCTGCACCGTCGTCGTGGTGGTGGTGCCGGACGTCGTGGTCGTCACGGCGCTCGTCTCCCCGAAGGCGTGGAGCCAGCCCTGGTTCGTCCCGGCCAGGATGATCCGGAACGAGGTCGCGTTGGACAGGGCCAGCGCCGGGTGGGCGGAGATGCCGGAACTGATGTCGCCGTTCCCGATGTTGTACTGCAGCGAGGCCGGGCTGGAATCGATGATGTCGCCCATGATGTTGACCCGGTTCGCGGTGGGCCGGCCGTTGCCGTCCACGGCGCCCAGGGTGTTGCCGCCGGCGGCGTTCTGGATGACGCCCTGCTGGAGGGTGCTGCCCGCCGTCAGGTTGTCCAGGGCGACGAAGTTCTTGAGCCCGGCGGTGTTGTCGAGGGCCATCGGGTTGGTGTAGGCCGTGCCGGTGTCGCTG
>Ga0316222_1003921_pt1 | contig 14081 bp, 15 predicted proteins | sample TBH18011metaG_FD_206008 | JGI IMG/M metagenome (GOLD analysis project Ga0316222, IMG submission 206008) | Freshwater microbial communities from Trout Bog Lake, Wisconsin, USA - TBH18011 | ecosystem: Environmental > Aquatic > Freshwater > Lake > Hypolimnion/Profundal zone | place: USA: Wisconsin...
GCCCGGCTGGGGTGCCATCAGCTCCTTGGAAAAGACCGCGTTTTCCCAGGTGTTGCGAGACTTCCGCTCCAGCACCAGCCGCGAGCCGTCGACGCCCAATTCGGCGAACAACCGGCCTGCGATGTCGGCCTCGGTCAGCTGACCATGCCGGAGGGAGCCGTTGCCGCCGGTGAACAGCAAGCGCGCCTCGGGATGGCGGCGGGCGAGGGCGGCGAAGGCCGTCATCCGCTCGGCGCTATCGTTGAGGGGCGTGCCGCCGTGAATCGTCGCCAATCGGGGATCGACGGAGCCACCGAGCACGATGATGCCGTCGACATGGGCCGGCTCCGCCGCCGGCGGCGGAAAGCGATCTTCCAGCGGTCGCAGCAGCCAGTCGCCGATCGGCAGCGCGGCGATCGCCAATGCCAGCAGCGCCACCATCAGGGTGACCACGCGCCCGGCGCGAGGCCGGCCGCGCCACAACAAATGCGCCGCCGCGAACAGCGCCACCACCAGCAGCGTGCTCGGCTTCACCAGCGCCCAGCCGACCTTCGACAGGATGAACAGGAAGTCAGCCATGTCAGCGGTAGTCGCGGGCCAGGGCGACGTAATTGGCCGCCGAGACCGGGAAGAAGGCGAGGTCCTTGTCGGTCAGGGCGCGCATCGGCCGCGCCGGGTTGCCGGCCCACAGCTCGCCCTTGACCACCCGCTTGCCCGGGGTGACGACGGCGCCCGCCGCCACCATGGCCCCGGCCTCGACCACCGCGCCGTCGAGGATGGTGGCGCCCATGCCGATGAAGCAGCCATCCTCCAGCGTGCAGGCATGCAGCACGGCGCCGTGGCCGATGGTGATGTCCGAGCCGATATAGGTGCCGAAGCGGCCGCCGGTGACGTGGACGATGGTTCCGTCCTGGATGTTGGTGCGCTCACCGATGCGGATCTCGTGGACGTCGCCTCGGACGACGCAGCCGAACCATACGCTGCTGTCCTTGCCGATCACCACGTCACCGACCACCACCGCTCCAGGGGCGACGAAGCAATCGTCGGCGATCGTCGGCAGCACACCCTTGTAAGGAAGGATTCTGGGCATGATGACCTCAGGGAAACAGGGGTTGCTGCGCTAGCGCGGTGATCTCGGGCAGGCCGAACATCACGTTGAAGTTCTGCACCGCCTGGCCCGACGCGCCCTTGACTAGGTTGTCGATCACGGAACAGACGATGGCGCGGCCGGGCACCCGATCGTCGAAGACGTTGATCAGGCAGAAATTCGAGCCGCGCACATGCCGGGTGGCCGGTACCACGCCTTCGGGCAGCACGCGCACGAACGGCTCGCCCCGGTAGCGCTCGGCCAAGGCTTGGCGCAGATCGGCCGCATTGGCGCCCTTGGCCAGCCGGACATAGGTGGTCGCCAGCATGCCCCGGCTCATGGGCATCAGATGGGGGGTGAAGCTGACCATTACCGGCCGGCCGGCGGCTTCGGCGAGACCCTGCTCGATCTCGGGCAGATGGCGATGGCTGGCGATGCCGTAGGGGTGGATGCCCTCGGTGACCTCGCAATAAAGGTTGGCCTCCTTGGCCGAGCGGCCCGCCCCCGAGGTCCCCGACTTGGCGTCGATGATGATGTCTTCGGCCTCGATCAGCCCGGCGGCCAGCAGCGGCGCCAGCGGCAGCTGCGCCGTGGTCGGATAGCAGCCGGGATTGGCCACCAGCCGCGCGGCGGTGATCTTGGGCCGCGCCAACTCGGTTAGGCCATAGACCGCCTCGGCCTGCAGCGCCAGCGCCCGGTGCTCGTGGCCATACCACCGGGCATAGGTGGCGGGATCGGCGAGGCGGAAATCGGCCGACAGGTCGACGATCTTCACATGGCCGGGCAGGGCGGCGATCACCTCCTGGGTGGTGCCGTGGGGCAGGGCGCAGAACACCGCGTCGATGCCGGTGAAGTCGACCGCGTCGATCGCCACCAGATCGGGCAACTCCAGGCCGCCGAGATGGGGAAACACCGAGGCCATCGCCTGGCCAGCCTTGCGGTCGCCGGTCATGGCGGCAATGTGAGCCTGGGGATGCGGCGCCAGCAGGCGCACCAATTCGGCGCCGGTGTAGCCGCTGGCTCCGAGGATGACGACCTTGATCTCGCCCATGATTCCGCTTCTCCGCAACTCAGGAAGCGGACGATAGCAGGCGAGGCTGGGCGCGACAACCGCCCCGTATGGTCCGGAGGTTCGGGGGACGCTATACTTAATTGCGCAGGCAATTAAGTATAGCGTCCCCCTAATTCTATTCCGCCGCGGCGGCCAGCCGGTGGGGCGACGAGATATCCGACCCGACGATGTGATAGCCGCCATCGACATGGATGGTGGTGCCGGTGATGGCGCGGGCGGCCGGCGAGGCGAGGAAGGCGGCGGTGGCGCCGACCTCCTCGATGGTGGCCAAGCGCTGCTCCGGCGAGCGGCGCTCGGCATCGGCGACCAGGGCGTCGAACTGGTCGATCCCCGAGGCAGCACGGGTGCGGATCGGTCCCGGCGAGATGGCGTTGACCGAGATGTCGCGCGGACCGAGTTCCGCCGCCAGGTAGCGCACGGTCGCCTCCAGCGCCGCCTTGACCGGCCCCATGATGCCGTAATTGGTCACCACCTTGCGGGCGCCGTAATAGCTGACCGTCAGCATGGCGCCGCCGGTGGTCATCAGCGGGGCGGCGTGGCGGGCCAGGCGGACGAAGGAATGGCACGACACGTCCATCGCCAGGGCGAAGCCGGCGGCCGAGGAATCGAGCACCGCCCCGTGCAGATCGTCGCGAGGGGCGAAGGCAATGGAATGGACCAGGAAGTCGAGATGGCCCCAGCCGGCGGCCAACTCGCCGAACACTTCGTCCATCTCGGCATCCTTGGTGACATCGAGCCGCAGCAGCCGCGACGCCCCCACCGCCTCGGCCAGAGGCCGCACATGGCGCTCGGCCTTGTCGTTGAGATAGGTCACCGCCAATTGGGCCCCGGCGGCGGCGAACGCCTTGGCGCAGCCAAAGGCGATGCTGCGCTCGTTGGCGATCCCCACTACCAGCCCCTTCTTGCCCGCAAGCATGGACATGCAAAACCCTCCGTGACGCCGATGCGAAGGCGCAAGCTAATGGTGTCGGCGGTCCGAGGGCATTGGGGATAGGGGGGGCGCCCAAGAATGGGAAGGGCTAGCCCTTAGGAGGCTCCATCAAATCGGCGACCTCCGCCTCCCTGGCGCCACCGTCCCGGCGCAGCCCCGCCGCCACACCGGCACGGTCGGCCTCGGTCCGGTTCTGGCTCATCTTCGCCTTGGCTTCGACCCGTTCGATGACCAGGCGGAGGCCGACAATCCCTTTCAATTGGGTCGTCAGGTAATCCTCGGGCGCGTCGGCGATCGCCCAGGGATGGGGCCGCCCGGCCTCGTGGCGTTGGGTCAGGCGATCCAGCAGATCGCGCAGCCGGCGCGCGTCGTCGAACATCTCGAGGCGGCCGTGGACATGGATCGCGGCGTAGTTCCAGGTCGGCACCACCCGGCCGGATTCGCCCTTGCTGGGATACCAGGACGGAGTGACGTAGCAATCGGGGCCGCCGAGGATGGCCAGGGCGGATTGCCCGGATAGGGTGGCCAGCGGGTTGGCCCGGGCGACATGGCCGAGCAGAATGTCGGGCGCATCGAACAGTACCGGCACGTGGTTGGCCTCGAAACCGTTCCGACCGTCATTGGTGACGATCACCGCCGGCCGAGAGCCGGCGAGGGCGGCGAGCCGGGCGTGCGGATGGCTTTCACGAAAATGGGATGGCGTGTACATCAGTCGCGCGCGGCCTCCGGTGGAACCTTGGCCGCCATAGTGCGGCAACGGCCTAAGGGTCGCAACCGGGGCGGTTCGCCGCCGCCGCCGATGGGTACAAGGCCTGCGGGTGGCGGTGCGGCGTTAACCAGAATGGGAATGGCACGACTTCGAATTGCGCACTGGGCCGGCGGCCGAGATTGCCGCAGAGTTGGGACTGGCCCACGTGGGAGCGATCATGAAAGCCGTCGGATACCGCCATTCGCTGCCGATCGACGATCCCCAGGGACTGGACATCGTCAAGCTGAAGCGGAAGAGTGTGTCGGTGCATTGGGAGTTCATGTTCACCCGCTCGCTGTTCCACACCGCCGATATCGACGCCCAGCGCCGCCTGCTCAACGCGGCCAATCTTCGCCGCGCCCACGCCCTTCTGGAACGCGGGCGCGCCATCGGCAAGACGGTCTTGGCCGGTTTCTGACCGGCGCCCATTATTGGATCTAAGGAGTCACGCGGTATGCCAGGAACCACAATCGGCTGGATCGGCTTGGGCCATATGGGTGTTCCCATGACCCGCAACCTGGTCAAGGCCGGCTTCGCCGTCACCGTCTACAACCGCACCGCCGCCAAGGCGGCCGAGTTGGGGCTGCCGGTGGCGGCCAGCCCGGCCGCACTGGCCGCCGCCGTCGACGTGGTGATCACCATGGTCGCCGACGATGCCAGCCAAGAGGCGGTACTGTTCGGCGAGAACGGCGTCGCCGCCGGACTGCGCCCCGGCCAGAGCGTCATCAACATGGGCACCATCTCGCCCGAGGCCAGCCGCGCCCACGCCCAGCGCTTGGGCGAACGCGGCATCCTCGTCCTCGACGCGCCGGTCTCGGGCTCGACCAAAGCCGCCACCGACGCCCAGTTGGTGATCCTGGTCGGCGGTGAGGCCGATGTGTTCGCCCGGCATCAGCCGATCTTCGCCGCTTTGGGCAAACGCTCCTTCCATTTCGGCGGTCCCGGCCAGGGCGCCAACGCCAAGCTGGCGATCAACATGATGCTGGGCCTGACCCTGCAGGCGCTATCCGAAGCGGTGGTGCTGGGGACCAAAAGCGGGCTCGACCGCGACACCTTGCTGGAAATGATCGGCCACACCGCCGTGGCCTCGCCGATCGTGGCGATGAAGACCCCGGCGATCCAGGCCGGCAAATTCCCCGCCGCCTTCCCCTTGAAGCACATGGCCAAGGATTTCGGCCTGGCAATGGACGCCGCGGCCCAGGTCGGCGCCGACCTGCCGATCACCCGCATTGCCGCCGACACCTTTGCCCAGGCCAAGGCGGCCGGCCTGGGCGATGAGGACATCATGGCGATCCTGGTGCAGATCCAGGCGATGAGCGGGGGCGGGTGAAGGGGGGATCCTTAGCCCGCCGGTGATCGTCCTGTCGCCACCAGGCGCCGAGCTTGATACGGTGCCTTCCTGCGCCCTCGCAGACGGTTACATGCAGGGTTTTTTCTTACCGTCGGCGCCCTACTCCAACGTCTCCTCTACCACCCGTGGATTTCGCTCCAGCATCGCAAGCAGGACGCGGGCCGGCCCCTCTGGAGCACGGCGCCCCTGCTCCCAATTGCGGAGCGTCGCCGGCGACACGCCAATCCGCCGCGAAAACGCCGCCTGGGACAGGCCGGTGCGGCGGCGGACGGCGGCGACATCGACCGAGGTGGGGATGTGAACCACCAGGCCCGGCACGTCCTCGCCCCGCGCGTGGGCCAACGCTTCATTGAGGCCCTGCATGATCCGGTCGGCACTGTCGCCCATCACCTACGTCCTTTCCCGCCAATAGCGGCCGATGGCGGCGGTCACCGCCTTGAAGCCGGCGATCTCCGCCGCCGAGAAGTTTTCCCGGTCGCCCTTGCTGAGCAGGGCCAACAGGTAGACCGGGGCGCGAAGGCCGACATAGGCCAACAACACCCGATACCCGCCGCTCTTGCCCTTGCCGCGTCCGGCAACCCTGATCTTGCGCACCCCGCCAGAGCCGCGGATCTCGACGCCCTGCCGGGGATCGGCCGCGACCGAATCAACAATGGCCTTGCGCTCCTCCTCGGATACTCCCGCGTCAGCGGTGTCTCGAAGGAATTGGGGCGTCTCCGCGACGGTGTGAAGCTGCGAGGTCATCGGGCGGAGTGTGCGCCAGTGGCGCAATTGCGTCAATGGCGCAAGCCGGTCGAAACACGCCCTCAATCACCTTGCTTGAGGCAAAGCGGCAATCGCCGTCAGATCGAAGGGAAACCGTTGGAGCGGGTGAAGGGAATCGAACCCTCGTCGTAAGCTTGGGAAGGGTCAGCCCCTGTAACTCCGCCATTAAAACCCAACAAAATCAGCCGATTGATCTTCATTTACGCACGGCGTCTCGAACCTGAGTGTGCCGCATCTGTGCCATTGGATCGCATTTACTTCATTTATGTCAAGCCGAGCATCAGCGTTATGGGCTGGTCCTAAGCTTTCATGGCTTATGATGGTGCCGACCCGATGGCGTCGGCAGCCAATTCCTTCTTCAGCCGCTGCACCAGCCCGGTGCTGATTTTGACCCGTCGAGCGGTTTCGCGGATACCCGTCGGTCGAGGCGAACATCGGTGCTTTTGGGCGGAACGTTCCCGCCAACGCGCTTCCTGCTCCTGTCGACGCCCGCGAAAAGGCCACGTTTCTCAAATGGCCCGGCGGCAAGAGCCGCCTCGTACCGACCATCGCCCCCCTCCTGCTGTCGGCCACCGAAACGGGTCAGCCTGCTCCCCGTCTCATCGAGCCGTTTGCCGGGTCGGCCGCGGTGGCCATGGCGATGCTACGCGCCGGGCAGGTGGAGACCGCCGTTATCACCGACGCGAACTCCGCCCTCATCGGTCTCTTTCAGGCCGTCGTCGCCGATGTCGATGCGGTGGCCGCCGCCAGTCGCAAGCTGTTCGTGCCGGAAAACAACACCCGCGAGCGCTATGACGCCTTGCGGATGCGCTTCAATGAGCTGCCGGTCGGCGGCGTCGAGAAGGCGGCGCTGTTCCTTTACCTCAACCGCCATTGCTTCAACGGAGTGTGGCGCAGCAATCGCCGGGGAAAAATGAACATGCCGTTCGGCAGTCATCCCAGCCCCAAGGTGCCCGAGGCCGAGCTGCGGGCCTTCGCCACCCAGGCCATCCGCCACGGCGTCGAATTCCGGCATGCGGATTTCCGCGTGACCATGGCCCAGGCACTGCCCGGCGATATCGTCTACTGCGACCCGCCGTACTACCCGGCCTCGGATACCGCCAGCTTTGTCGGCTACGCCGCCGGGGGCTTCACCGATGCCGACCAGGCGGATTTGGCGGCAGCGGCGTGGGAGTGCGCGGCCCGCGGAGCAACGGTGCTCATCACCAACGCCGACGTTCCCGCCGCCCACACACTCTATCGGGGGGCGGAAATCGTCTCCATCCAGGTTCACCGCAGCGTCAGTTGCAAGGCGGAGAGCCGAGGCAAGGTCGGCGAAATCCTTGCCGTTTTCGCGCCGTTCCAGTTGTCCCAGATGGCGCTGGCCGCCTGAGCCCATAGAAGAGGAGCACATCATGGACGAGAAACTTGCTCGCGGCTTCGAGCGTCAACACATCCGAAATCGGTTGAAGGAAGCCGAGGCGGAGGAGGCGGCGGCTCGCAACGTCTTGCGGACTGCAATCGGTCGGCTTGCCACCGGCCGCGTCGTCGCCAACCCTGTGGCGATGATGGCGGCGTGGCGGAGCGCCATCAATGGCCCAGGCGTTACCCTGATTCAGGCCGGTCCCTATCGCCGCGCGGTGGCGTTCCGCCCGACTTGGCGGGAGGCATTGCTGGATTACAAACTCATCACCAACGACACCGTCGTCGAAAAGGTCGATGAGCAGTTCACCGAATTCACGGTGCTGGCCGACGGGCTGGAAATTGACCGCAAGGAGATGACCTCCTTCTGCGGTGCGGGGGCGTTGGTGGCTGACCGGCACGCGCTGCACCGCTGGCTTCAGCGCCAGCCGAGCGCCACAGCACCTGGGTTCGAGGCCGCCCTGTTGGCCCGACTACCGATGGCCACTGTCTGCGCCCTGGTCTGCTCCGGCCTCGGTGCCGACTCGGTGGGCGTGGTGATGCCGCTGGGTGACGGGCTTCTCATCGGCCAATGCCTCCGACGTACCTCCGGTATGGCTGTGGACGAGATGCCCTTCGGCGCCTGGACCCACCATCGGTGCGGCAAGCTGCCGGAAACCAATCCGGCGAACCTCCTGGGGACAGGATTCGGCAACCGCATCGGCGGGGAGATTTTCCAGGGGGTCACGTTTTTTGGGCCGAATGAGTTGGGGCGCGAATTGAGAGAGGTTCGCCACCGCCTGCTGGCTTGGGAACGCGACCATGCCGATGCGCTTGGTTTTGATTGGCTGGCCGAGTCTGCGTTGGCAAACGCGACAATGGTCAGGGAGGATTACCCGGCGGCGGCGTCTGCGCTCGCACACCTTTACGCGAGCGACCTGTGGCAGTCCGCCGTCCTCGACCGGGCGAAGCGGGCGCTGGGGCGGAAGGTTGCTGCGTGAGAAGCTCAAGATTTCTCGGTATGGGGACTGCCCAGCCGATGTGAGATGGATCAGAGGAGAACATAATTGAAAAAGTTTCAGAACGTGTCTCAAACACTTCCCCACAGCGACGTCATGACTATCGGCGAGAGCCTTCTCGGCGACGGGTGGCTCGACGAAGCCGCGCGCGTCACTGCCGCCTGATTCTTGGCCGATGGCGGTGCTGACGCGGCCTTCGGGGCATATCTGGCACGAGGCCGTGCCGGCGCCTGCCGCGCGATGGCAGCCGAGATCGACGACATGGTCAAAACCAACGGCCTGCGGTGGAGCAGCGCCATCAAGGCGGCTGCCGCTACCGCACTTGTTGACGTCGTCGAGAGCCGTGCCCGCGTGAGCTTGGCGACGTGCGTCGCCATCTGGCCGGTCGCTGAGGAAGACGTGCCGTGAATGACCGCTTTTTTGCCTGCCGACGCAACCCTGGGGCGGGTGGCCCCACGTCACCGGCCGGCGATAGCGGCGCAATCGCGCACCAGACGGTTCTCTCACCGGACAAGCGACAAGTTATCAACGGCTCGGAATGGCGGGATTCCGCCATTGACCGCCGCCGATACCTCCACCGTCTCACATCCCGCTTTCACGGACTAAGATCCCGAGCGTGGATCGCCACGCTCGTGCGACAAGAGTGGCTCCAGCGGCGTCGATGTGCATGGTGCCGACTAGTTCTTGGGCAGGCGGTGGCTCGGTGGTGGTTAGGCGGACGCGGTAGAGCGCCTTTTCCGGGGTCAAGGTGCGGTCGCCGGGGCGCACTGCAATGGGGCCGCCGGCCACTGAGGCCAGAGAGGGGACGTCCAACTGATGCAGCGCTGTGCGCTCGATGGCGGTGACGGTGCCGCTGACGGTGGCGCGACCTGGTGCGGTGGGCAGGAAGTCGGCTTCGGCACCAATGCTGAGGCGCTCGACTTCGTCCTCGCCAACATAGGCGGTGAGAACGGCAGGCCCATCGCCTGCCACCGCGGCCAGGCGATCCTTGGGCGACAGCCATTGACCGGGCGCCAAGTCGGGCATCATATCGACCACGATGCCGGCCATCGGGGCCGTGACCGTCAATTGCTCGGTCTCGCGCTCGGCGCCCAGCCGTTCGGCCACCGCGCTTGCCAGCTCTTCCTTGAGAGACTGGGTGTGGCTTTGCAGCGAGGGATCGAAGCCGCTGGCGCCCAGTTCATGGTCGAGCACGGCGATCTTGCGCGCGGCCTGGGCCGCACGGTGGGCGACATCGGGCGACACCAAACGGAACAGGACGTCGCCCGCCGCCACCTTCTGGCCGTTGGCCGCCAGAACCGCCTCGACCTGGGCTGGAGCGGGTGGAAACAGTGGGCGGTGTTCGGCTGCTTGGAACACGGCGGGGGCGGCGATGCGCCCCTGCATCGGCACCACCGTCGCCAGCATCGCCAGCCCCGCTGCCAGCAGGCTGAACCGCGACCGGCGGGAGGCCAACAAGGCGCGGCCGCGGCGACGCCACTCTTTCAGCTCATTCCAAACGGGCAGCACGACGAACCAGCCGATTTCCACGATGAACAATCCGATTCCGACCAGCTTGAAGAAGAAGTGATAGACCAGGGCGGCGATGCCGAGGAACACCACCAGGCGATAGATCCACACCCCGACGGCGAAGAGGGTCAAGGCGCGCCGCATGGTGGGCAGGAAGGGTTCGGGCGGTGGCTCGCCCAAGTCGAACAGCACTTCCCGTAGCCGCCAGCGGGCGATGGCGAAGCTGCGCGGATGGAGGTTGGGCAGGTTGAGCGTATCCATCAGCAGGAAGTAGCCGTCGAAGCGCATGAACGGCGACATGTTCATCAGGATCGAGGTGATCCAGGTGGTGGTGGCCAGCACAAAGGCGGCCTGGCGCAGCGGCCCGTCGGCCAACAGGCCCCAGGCCAGGGTGGCCCAGGCGGCCAGGGTCAGCTCGGCGCGGATGCCGGCGGACCCCACCGCCAGCCGGTCGCGGCGGCGGGGCAGCAGCCACGATTCGTTGACGTCAGTGTAAAGCACCGGCCACATCACCAGGAAAGCGACGCCCATGGTCGGCACCCGGCAGCCCTTGGCACGGGCGGTGTAGGCGTGGGCCAGTTCGTGAACCACCTTGGCGCCGGCCAGCGCCATCGCGTAGATCGCGGCGCCAGTGGTGGTGAAAGTATCGAGCAGGGTGGTCGCGAAGCGATCCCAATCGCGGGCCAGCAGCGCCAGTCCGCCCAGCAGAGCAAAGAGCGTCACCAGACTGAAACCGCGCCCGCCGGCCCAGCGCACCAGCGGCAAGGTGCGGGACAGCCAGCGGTCGGGCCGCACCAGCGGAATGCGGAAGAACAGGTAGTGGTGCAGCAGCCACTCGCCCCAGGAGGGGCGCTCGGCGGCGGACGCCGCCGCCAGCCGGGCGAGGTCGGTGCGGCTTTGCGGCCGCAGCAGGTGGCTGCGGTCGAGCACGCGGGCGACGGCGATCACGTCGTCGGCGTCCATCTCAAGGGTGGTCTCGGCGCTGACCGCTTGGGCGATGGCCTCGGGGGCGCCGAGGTGCCAGCGCGACAGCATTTCGAAGCTGGGCCAGTCGATGCGAAAGAAGCGGTTGCGCACCGGATCGCGCAGCGTCCAGGTCGGCCAGCCGTCCGAGGCTTCGGGGCCGGGATGCAGCGAGACCTCCTCGCGAAGCGGCGGCAGAGCGGCGCCCGCGGTCACGGCTTGCCTCGAGTTGGAACCTTGCCAATATCCAACGGCGGACACAGATGGAGCCACAAAATGAAGCTGATTGGACTCGTCCTCGCCGCCACTGTGGTGGGCATCGCCGGGTCCGCCCGGCCGGCCGAATGCACTGCGACGGATGCTGCGGCCCTCGCCGGTGACGAAATCGAGCTATCGCTGGCCCGCTGGCACGACGCCAGTGACCGCTCCGGCGAGTTGCTGGCGGCGGAGCAGATTCTGCTCGACCAACGGCGATCGGCGCGGGCCGATCCGCTGGCCCGAACGGCGTTTGACCTGGCGATGATCCGCCGCAGGCTGGAGACCTGGAGCGACGCCAAGCACTGAGTCATCACATCCCTAGCCAGGCGCGCGCCGCGCCGATCGGACGGCGCAGCAGCCAATAGGCCAGCACCACCCGATGCCCCGACAGCCGGGCGGTACCCTTGAGACCGAGGCGGGGTTTCTCGGTGCCGTCCTCAATGCGGGCGCGGACGCGATAGGCGGTGGTGCCGTCGGGGCGCGGGGTGGCCTCGTAGGCGGCCTGAGTGACGACAGCCCCGACCGGCGCCAGCGGCGCCACGTTGAGAAACACCGTCACCACCGCCCCCGGCTTCAATTCGATGGCGTCGGCCGGCGCCAGCCAGGCCTCGATCTCGGTGTCGCGCTCCTCGGCCAAGGACAACACCTTCTCGCCCACCGCCACCGGCCGGCCGATCCACTCCGAAGGATCGTCGAGCACGGCGATGCCGGAAGACGGCGCCTTGACCTTGATTCGGGCCAGCAGGCTTTTGAGATAGTCCAACTCGGCCGCCGCCTGGTCGCGCCGGCCTTCGGCGGTGGCCAGCTTGGGCTTGGCGCTGGGATCAAACACCGCCTGCTGGGAATACTGGCGCAGTTCGGCCTCGGCCGCCGCCAGATTCTTCTTGGCCACCTCGGTCTTGCCGACCAATTGGGTGTCATCCAGCTCGAACAGCGGTTGCCCCGCCGCCACGGTGTCGCCGGGGCGGACATCAATGTGGGCGACCACACCCTCCTGGGGGGAGCGGATCACCGCCGGATGAGCGGCCACCACCTCGGCCGGGGCCAGCACCGAAAGTGGCACCGGTAACAGGGCGGAGACGATCAAGGCGGCAGCGCTCCCCAGCAACAGCCGGCGGCGCAAGAGAGCGTGGGCGCGCAGTTCGGCCCACAGCGATGGCCGACGCAACCCACTCAAGGCATGTCCGTAGGCGTGGGCCAGTTCGGCCAGTAGCGCCGCCTCCTCCTCGCCCCAATCCCGGTCGCGGGCCAGCAGCAGGCCGCCGCGTCCATCGGGCAAGGGCTGCCAGAAGCCCGCGCCGGGCAGCCAATCCGCCCATTCGCCGCGGTCGGCCGCCTTAAGTGCATCGGGGCGCACCGGGCCGGCGTCTGCGGTCGACAGTTGGCCGCAGACCCGTTCCAGCCACAGAGTGAAGGGGGCGTTGGCTTCGGGCGCCGGCACCCCCGACACCGCCGTCACTCCCCTGCCGCGCTCCCATAGCGCCGCCTGGCGGTAGTCGACCAGGCCGAGCGTCTCGTTGACGGCGAGGAAGCCCACCACTTCGGGGGTCGCGGCGTCGCGGATGCGGTGCAGCAGAGCGATGAGGGAAATCATGGCGGGGCCAACAGCACTTTGCCGCTCATGCCGGCAAGCAGTTCGGGGAAGGCGCCGGTGATCTCGCCGACCACCTTGATCGATTGGCTGACCGGATCGACTCTGGCTCCGAGGCGAGCCAGCTTGACCGGGTAGGAGCGCCCGGTCTCGTCGACGGCGATCTGGAAGGCGGCGCCGGGCTTTAGCCAAGCGAGCCATTTGGAGGGGGCGAGGAATTCCACCTCCAGCACCGAATCATCGATGATCTCCAACATCGCGGTGCCGGGCTGGACGAATTGCTGCTCGCGCACCTTGAGGTCGGCGACCCGGCCGGAGAACGGCGCAGACACCACGCATTTGGAGACGATGGCGGCACTGGCATTGACGTCGGCCTTGGCCTTCAGCGCCTCGGCCGCCGATACGTCGGCCTCCAGTGCACCGCCGGCATTCATGTCATGTAGCGTCTTGTTGACCGTCGACGTCCGCTCGGCGCCTACCAAGGCTGCGCGCGCCTTTTCCAGATTGGCCCGCTGCACCGAGCAGTCCAGCGCGACCAGCATCTGGCCATCCTTAAAGCGTTCGCCCTCCCTGACTGCTATGCGCTCGATCTTGGCCCCCAGCTCGGCCGACAGGGTGGTATACCGCCGGGGCGCCAATTGGGCACGGATGTCGCCGCGGCCGGCCTCGTCGGCGCTCGCCGCCCCGGCAGTCACCAGGACGGCCAGGGTGATCGCTCCCAATCCGATGCGCATCAGCGGCCCGATTCGGTCATCAACCCGGTAACGTAAGCGTAGACGTTGAAGCCCTTGTCATTGGCCGCTCCCGGCTTTGCCACCGGCACTTCGGGCTCCTCGCCGCTGCTCCAGCGGTCAAGACTGTGGGCGACCACTCGGCTCAAGGACGGCAGATCCTGGCTGCTGACCGTGGCGGGCAGGAAATCCTCGCCCAAAGTGGCGTGGAGGCGGCCCAGCGACGACTGCACCTGGGCGTAGGACTGGTAGCGCCGCAGGGCCGACGAAATCGCCCCGGTCTGGTTGGCGATCCGCTCCATCACGCTCTGGGCGTCGTTGTCGGCCCGGGTCTTGGTGAAGTCCGCCAGGCGATGCTCGACCGCGTAGAGCTGGTCGGCCCGCTCGTACTGCTTGACCGCGTTGAGGAACTGACGGTAGCCGACATGCACCTGGGCCAACACCGCCATCCGCAGCGCCACGCGCCGCGCCTTGGCCACCGTCTCCCCGGCTTCGGCATTGGCGATCTGATCGGGGCCGGACAGCAGGTTGAAGATGTTCCAGGTCACCATGGCGCCCGATTGGTACCACTGGTGATCGACCAGGAACGAGTTGCTGTCCCAGTTGCGGCCGACGCTGAAGCTGATGCCGGGCAGCAGCTTCAACATGGTCTTCCTGGTCTCATCGGCGGCGATGCGGGCGTCGTAGCCTTGTTCGC
>Ga0316222_1003922_pt1 | contig 14079 bp, 14 predicted proteins | sample TBH18011metaG_FD_206008 | JGI IMG/M metagenome (GOLD analysis project Ga0316222, IMG submission 206008) | Freshwater microbial communities from Trout Bog Lake, Wisconsin, USA - TBH18011 | ecosystem: Environmental > Aquatic > Freshwater > Lake > Hypolimnion/Profundal zone | place: USA: Wisconsin...
AATGATGAAATCTCGCTGGGCGCTGGCAATAGCAGCATCTCCGGCACCTCTGGCTCGGCCACCATCACCACCGGCGCGGGCAACCAGACGATCAACGCAAGTGGCTACTACAACGTCATCACCACGGGTGCCGGCAACAGCACGATCAATGCTGGCGACGGCAACGCGGTGGTGACAGTAGGCACCGGCAATAACAGCATCATCGCTGGCGGCAACGACAACATCATCACCACCGGGCTGGGCAATAACAGCCTGACGCTGTCGGGCTGGGGCAATTACGTCGATGCAGGTGCGGGTGCCACCTCGGTGTCCGGCGGCTATGCCAACACCTACAACGTCACCGCCATCGGCAATGCGGGCGGGCTGTCGATTGCAGATTTCAATGCCACTTATGGTGACGTGCTGAATGTCTCAGATGTGGTCAGCTCGATAAGCCAGCTCTCCGCCGCCATTGTTGGCAATGACCTGCTGATCTCGACCACCATTGGTGCCACCACTTCGGTGATCGCTGATCTGCACGGCCTCTCCGGCACCTCGCTCAACACGATGATCGCCGCCCATAGCCTGGTTGTTTGATCAAGCCCAGCCGCGATCCGTCAGGGGCTGGCTGGATAGCAGGCACTGGCGGTGAGTGCGTTGGTGGATAATTCTGACAGCCAGGGGATGGCGGTAAAGCTGGAACTGCTCAGCGTGACCTTGACCATGCTGCCCGATCCACCGGCACAACTCGTCCCGGTCTGAACCACCACGCCGGAACTGGTCAGCGTGCCGACTTGCAGCCAGTTCTGCGAGGTGGAGACCGCGTAGGAGGCGGGGCTGGCGCATGCGGGGGAACTGATCGCCACGCAACGTGCGGTGAAATTGGCGGTCGTTTGCAGCGCGTTATGCGTCCATAACAGCAGGCCAACCATAATAATTCCCAGGCAAAGCGGCAGAAATGCCAGCATGACCAGTGCGAATTCCAACGCCGCTGCACCTCGGCGATGATCTCTCAGGCGGCGCAATCCGGTGCGGATCATTGCAGCCTCACATTCGCACTCTGCTGCAGGGCGGTGCTGACCATATTCGAAATTCCCGGCAGCAGCGGCTGATAGGTGACGGTGGCCACCAGCTTGAGATAGGTGCCGGGCGTGGTGCCATCCGCGCAGACAGCACCCGTGGGATCGGCACTCAACGCAGCAGGGCTGCCGCTGATGCAGTAAAGGGCAGGGCCGGTGACGGCCACCGTCACGCCGGTCAATGTCGTGCTGGCCTGCACCACCGCCTGCACCGCGCTGGCGCTGACCGTCGCCCCCACGGTGAAGGCGTAATGCGCGCCATTATCCACCGCCTGCGCCAAGCGGGTCTGTGTGGCCAAAGCAAGACTGAGATCGGTCATCATGCCGAGCAGCAGCAGCAGCACCGGGCCGATGATGGCGAATTCCAGCGCTGCAACCCCGCGCCGATCCTGCGCCAAGTGCCGCGTCATTGCACGAGCGCCACGAATATCACCGGCGGCGTGGCGGAGAATGTCGCCGCCCCATAGCTGCTGCAGGTGCTGCCGAAGGTGGACCCGCCGGTGAGGGTGATGGTGTTGGCGATCAATTCCAGGCAGTTGCTGCTGTTTGCCTTCACGCCGCCGTTAATGGTCAGAGCCGCATTGGGAAAATATATCACGCCGGTCAGCGACACGCTGGAACCGCCGGTGACGAAATTGTTGGAGGGCGTCGTGCTGTTGCCGACAAACAACATGCCGGGGATGCCGCTGGTTGCGTTGGCGAGCGGGGCACTGAGATTGACGACGGTGCCGCCGTTGACCGTCACCGTGCTGGAGGTGACGAAGGTCACGCCGCTGCCGGCGATTGAGGTTCCGCTCAGGCTGATAGGGCCGTTCACGTAATAGGTGCCGGGCTGAAAGGTCACTGTCGCGCTGTTGGCAAAGCTTTGGTAATCGGACACCGTAATCGAGGAATAATTGCCCGGGCTGAGCACCACCGGGTTGGCATTCCAGCCCACATTGATCGCAGACCCACCACCCGATGAACTGACATTGCTAAGTGCCGTCTGCACGGCGCTGTTGCTGGCATAGGGATCGCTGATCGTGCCGGGTGAGCCCGGTGATGCAGGGGCTGATGGGTCGGAAGGGGCGCTGCCAGTGCTTTGGGTGCCGGAAATCGGTTTGGTTTCCCAGCCGGGATAGGTGGCCTTGGTGACAGAGCTGGTATTGCCGACGATATAGCCGTTGCTGATCGCAATGCTGCCGGAGGTGACATTGCCGGTGATCGTCGAGCCGCTGGCAATCGCCGTCGCCCCGGTGCTGCTCACATTGCCGGTGATCGAGCCAACATTGACCGTCAAGGCACCCGCGCTGGTATTGCCGCTGATGCTCGCCCCGTTGTTGAGCGTCAATGTGCCGCTGCCGGAAATTGGGCCGGTAACGGTGCCGCCATTGAGTGTGATATTGCCGCCTGCCGCCGTGGTGCCTTTGATGGCACCACTGTTCATCGTGATATTGCCCACCGCAGTCGCCGCCCCGCCGATGATGCCGCCGATATCGCCGCTGTTGAGCGTGATGCTGCCGCCCGCCTGAGCAATCGAGGTGATGGTGGAACTGCCATTGACGGCGATATTGCCCGCCGCATAGGCATTGCCGGTCAGCGTGGCACCGCCATCGGAGCCGCCGCCGAAATCATAGCCGATATTGGTGTCATTGTTGGTGTAGACATTGGTGGCAGCCCCGGAACTGCCCTGCACCTTGGTGCCGCCACCCACCCACACGTCGCCACCGCTATACAACCCGCCGGTGGTCATCGTCGTGCCGCCCTTGACCTCGATATCGGCATTGGCGCGCACGACGCAGCCACCGGTGTTGAATGTCGAGCCGCCGTTGATGTCCACACCCAGCACGGTGCCGGGTGAATTCTCCTTGGCCAGTCCGAAGATACAGGGTTGCACGGTGCCGCTGGTGGATTGCACCAATTCCGCCCAACCGGAGGCCGAAGTGGTCAGGTTGCTGGTCGAGATAAACACTTTGGTCAGATAAGCCGTCACCGGCTGCGTCACCGTCACCTTGAACGCCTGATCGCTGGCGCTGCGCACCCCGTTGACCAGCGTGACGGTGACGTATTTGTTCGACAATGTGCCGCTGGCACCGCTCCAACTGCGCGTGGCGGCGGGGATGCCGTTGAGTTCGGCCAGATTAATCGCGGCGTTGGCGGCACTTTGCGCCGTATTGCCCGCATTGAGCAGCTTGGCGGCGGCAAGCGCCGACAGATCAGCGGTGCGCTGCAACGACAGGCGCTGATTTTCCCAGGTCGAAATCTCGGCGGCCAATGCGACAAAGCCCAGCAGCACCGGCAGCATAACGGCGGTCATCACAGCCACCGAACCGCGCCGATCACCACCCAGCCTGCGCCGGGCACTGCGCTCAGAACAATTGGCGATAGGCAGCAAGCGTGCTGTGGGCGTCCTCATCGGACATCTCCTCGCCAAGAATGCGCAGCGCCTCATCATTCCGACCAGCAGCGGCCAGCGCCACAGCCAGATTATCGCGTTCCTTTCGCGTCGTCTGCCGATCTCCGGCCGCCGGTTGCAGCAGAGCCAATGCGTCATTGCTGTGGCCCGACAAAGCGAGCGACAGGCCGAGATCGATCTGGGCTGCCCGCAAATCCGGCTGCGCACTCAACGCGGCGCGATACGACGCTTGGGCGGCCGAGTGATCACCGCGCAGATCCTGCGCGATGCCAAGCCCGGTCAAAGCCTGCGGGTTCTGCGGCTGATGCGCCAACACCATGCGGAAAGCGGCGTCCGACGCGGCCGGGTCGCGATGCAGCATCACGCTGCCGATGCCGATTTGCGCATGCATATTATCCGGCGCAACGAGCAGCGCCCGCTTATAGGCCGCCTCCGCTGCCGCATCACGCCCCATCGCGCGATACGCATCAGCCTGACGCACCAGCGCCGTGGCGTCTTTCGGATTGCGGTCCACCTGTTCGCTGGCCATGCGCAAAGCCACGTCGGGCATATTGGCCTGCATGGCGGCTTCCAGAACCTTATCAACAGAGCTGTTGCTCGCCACTTGCCGCGTCGGCTGCGCCGCACAGCCGGCAAGAGTGGTCAAAGCGCAGGCGAGAATGATCGCGCGCATGGTCAGTTCCTCAATTGTTGCATCACCTGCAACGCCGCTGGTCCGCCGACGACCATGAACAGGCTGGGAAGGATGAACAGGATCATCACCACCGTCAGCAGCGACGGCAGGCGTCCAGCGCGTTCCTCAAAACGGGTGAGCATGTCCTGCCGCATTTCGGCGGTCAGACCGCGCAAGGCTGGGGCGAGGGGGGTGCCGTATTGCAGGGTCTGCGTCAGCGTGCTCGCCAGCCGGGTCAGGCCGCGCAATCCGCTGCGCTCGCCCAGATTGGTGAAGGCGGCACGCGGTTCGGTCATAATTTGCAGCTCACCTGTGGTCAGCGCCAATTCACGGGCGATCACCGGATGGATCGCGGCGATTTCCGAGCAGACGCGGGCCAAAGCAGGCTCCAGACTCAGGCCGGATTCAGTGCACATCACCAGCATGTCCAGCATGTCCGGCACGCCGGATTCCAGCGCTGCCAGATAGCGTTTGCGGATGGATTTCAGGATGAATTCCGGCAACAGCAAACCGAAGACCGCAGCGGCGACGATCAGAATTTTGTGCATCGCCCCCGAACCATGCACATCCACCGTGGCAGCAAGCAGCATGGGGAACGTCACGGCCAGAATGATCTTGGTGCCCAAAAACAACCCCACCGCGTTGCTGCTGCGCACGCCCGAACTGGCCAATTGCTTGCGAATGCCATCCAGCGCCTTGCCCGACAGCACACCGCTGCCCGCAATCGCACGGCCAAATCCGGCGATGCCAAGCAGCAGACGGGTCGGAAAGGCATTGGCTGCAGACTGATCGGCGCGCCTGCCCAGCATCACACCCTGCAATCGCCGCGTCGTCACGTCCCGGTTTTCGGCGCGGCGCAGCAAAACGGCCAAGGCGACGGCCAGCAGCAGCGGCAAGGCCATCAGCATCGCCTGAAACAGCAGGCTCTGTTCGGCGAGATATGTCATCATGTCACGCTCCACCGGATAATCGCGCGCATCAGCGCCAGCCCGAGGCACAGACAGCCAACGGCGGCACCGAGAAGTTGATGTCCTCTCGGTTCCAGGAACATCACCGACATATAGGACCAGTTGAGCGCCGACAGACCAATCGCCGCCAACACGGGCAGGGCCGCAAGAATAAGCGCGCTGGTGCGAGCTTCCGAGGCCAGCGCCAAGGCGCGGTCCTTGGCGGCAATCCGTCTGCGGATCATGTCCGCCAAGCCGTCCAGCGTCTCGGACAGACGACCGCCGGTTTGGCTTTGCAAGGTCAGCGCGGTTGCGAAGAAATGGTATTCGGCCAGCGATGTGCGCTCGGCCAGACGGGTGAGGGATTGTGAGATCGGCATGCCGATCGTCATGTCATTGACGATGATTTGAAACTGGCTGGCCGTTGGCTGCGCAATCTCCCGCGCCACCACGCGCACGGCATCCGTCAGCGGCAGCCCGGCGCGTACCGAGCGAACGAGCATTCCCAGCGCATCGGGGAATTGCATCAGCAATTGCGCATCCTGGCGATCCCGAATCCAGTTGAAGGTCAGCCGACTGGTCAGCACCGCCACCACCGGCCACGCCAGCCAGCCGACAACCCCGATCCAATTCGTCGCAATTCCTGCAGCAGCCCGACCGAGCGTGAGGCCGAGCAAGAGCGGCAGCCACCACAGTTGCGGATATTCGGCGCGCCTGCGGATATCAAAGCCGGGCAGATGGGCAATCCGGTCGAGCACCGTTTCATGCCGCTTGGTCTCGCGTGTGCGCAACAATGAGCGCAGCGCCGTTTTGCGGGTGCGCAGATCAGCGCGTGTCGCCACCGCCAACCGGTTCGCCACCGCTGCCCGCCGCTTAAATTCGCGATCCACCAACAGGCTCGCCAGCCCCAACCCCGCCAGCAGACCGAAGGCGATCATCAGCATGGACAGGGTGCTGAGTTGCATCATTTGGGCAACTCCTCCAGCGCGTGCATCCATTCCCGGTCATGACCGAAATATTGCAGCTTATCGTAGAAACTTGGCCGTGCCGGGCTGCCTTCATAATGGCCGACCAGCTTGCCGTTGACGTCCTCGGCATCGACCTGAAAGCGGAAGATGTCGTTGAGCAGCACAACATCGCCCTCCATGCCCACCACTTCGGCCAATTGCGTCACCCGCCGCCCGCCATCGCGCTGGCGTTCCACCTGCACGATCAGATGCACCGCACTGACAATCTGGGTGCGGATAGACAGTGACGGCAGGCCCAACTGGCCCATCTGCACCATGTTCTCCATCCGGGTCAGCGCGTCACGGGCAGAGTTGGCGTGGATGGTGGACATCGAGCCGTCATGGCCGGTGTTCATCGCCTGCAACATGTCGAACGCTTCCGAGCCGCGCACCTCGCCGATGATGATGCGATCCGGCCGCATACGCAGGGCATTGCGCACCAATTCGCGCTGGGTGATTTCACCGCCGCCCTCCAGGCTGCTCGGCCTGGTTTCCAGCCGCACCACATGCGGCTGTTGCAACTTCAATTCGGCGGCGTCTTCCACCGTCACGATGCGCTCATCGGTGGAGATCATGCGTGACATCGCATTGAGCAGCGTGGTCTTGCCCGAGCCGGTGCCGCCCGAGATGATCACGTTCAAGCGGCATTGGGCGGCGACTTCCAACAGCGTCGCCACCGGCCGCGTCATCGCGCCAAAGCCGATCAGCGCGTTGAAATCAATCGCCTTGGTGCCGAATTTGCGGATCGAGACATAGGGGCCGTCCAACGCAATCGGATGCAGGACGATGTTGACGCGCGAGCCATCCTTCAGCCGGGCATCGACCATCGGGCTTGATTCATCAACGCGGCGACCGACATTGGCGGCGATGCGTTGGCAGACATTGGTCAGATGCGCGGTATCGCGAAAATGCGCGCCGGACAATTCCAGCTTGCCCCGGCGTTCGATAAAGATCCGATCCGGGCCATTGATCAGAATGTCGTTGATCGAACTATCGGCCAGCAAAGGCTCCAGCGGGCCAAGGCCGAGCATATCCTGCGCCAATTCGGCGGCCAGTGTCTTTTGTTCACGCGCATTCAACTGCACCCGGCGCTGCGTGGCCATTTCGGCCACCAGAATCTCAAGCTGCGGGATGAGTTCCTCTGTGGGGGTGGAGGCGACGGCGGCAGGGTCGATGCGGGCGAGGCAATGGGCGCGCAACTCGCTGAAATCCTGCTCCTGCCGCGGCTCCACAATCGCCAAACTGACAGGCGGCGGAGCTGGCTCTGCCAGTGGGGCGTTGCGGCTTTGGCCGAAATTGCGCGGATAGATATTCACCACATGCGCCTCCACCAGGGCTTGCGCGCTTCGGCAATGCGGGTGCCGACGGGGGAATCGAGCAGATGCGCATAGGCGGTCTGTCGGGCGAGGGTGGCGATGGCGCGGGTGAAGGCGTTGCGGCCATCAGCCAGGGCCGCCCCCATCGTGGCCGCTGTTTCCGCCAGACGCGGCATGTCCGGGATGATCAGGTCGAGCTTGATGCCAAGAGCCTGCTCGATTTGCTGCCGGTTCAGCCCGCCCCGCATATCAGCGCGGTTGAGCACCACCAAAGCGCGCGACGATTGGCCAGGGCCGGGCGGGATCGCCAACAGGCGCCGCGTATCGCGCACCGCAGCCAACGTCGGCAGCATCACAATCACCCGCTGATGCGACAGGGTGAAAATCTCGCTGAACAGCGGGTGCGGCATGCGCGGTGTGTCAGCGATGATGATGGAATAACGCTGCGTCATCGCACTCAACAGGCTGTGCATGCAGCCCTCGGACGCATTCAACGGATCAGCAAGACGGATTTCCCCCGCCAGCACATGCAGCCGTTCCGCCACGGGCTGGGCCGAGCGTTCCACGAACAGCGGATCAACCCGATCCGGCGTTTCCAGCGCCACACGCAAGCCTTGGCCAGTTGGGCTGTCGAGCAGCATCGCGGCACTGCCGAAATGCAGATCGGGGTCGAGAAGGGCGGTGTGACGGGCGGCCTGCATGCCGAAATGCCACGCCAGATTGGTGGCAATCGTGGTGGTGCCCACGCCGCCGCGCGCGCCGGTGACGCTGATCACCCGTCCGGCGGCAATGTTCTCGCTCGCCACCGCTGCCGTCGGCTTGTCCTGCAACAGCGGCAGGAAATGCCGACGCACGGCATCGCGGGTCAGCGGTTGGGCGATATATTCCGCAACCCCCAGCCCGCGCGTCACCTCACGATAAAAGGCAAGTTCCGTGTGATCGCCGATCACCAGAACCTGCACACTCGGCTCGACCACCTCAGCCAGCCGCGCCAGCGCCGCCAGCGGCTCGCCTTCGCCGGAGATATCAACAATCAGCGTCTGCGGCGTGGCACTTTTGTGCAGCAATTTCGTCGCCGCCTGCACGCCGCCATGATGGAAGGCCCACCCGGCGGGCAACGCCTCAGCCAGCCCCTCGCGCAGGGCGGCCTCGGTGGCGGCATTGCTGACGAAGGCCATCAGCCGCACGCGGTCATGCCGAACGGCTGTGGTCTCAGCAGCGGGCGCTTGTGGCCGCTCCGCCGCAGAACCGGAACGCTGCCTGCGATCTGCGCTGGCGATCTCTCCCATCAAGGTGCCCCCCCAGCCGCGCCACCGCCGCCGCCACCACCACCACCGCTTTCGCTGCCGACATGCGAGATTGAACTCGCGGGCAGCGGGGTGGTGCGACCGCGCCGCATCCGGTCCACCGCATCGGCAGCAGAGCGGCCATCGCTGGCGATGCTGCCCTGGCCCGCGATCAGGTCGCTGGGATGGGCCGTTTGTGCGTCGAAATCGGCATCAGAGATGCCCTCGGGTCGCCACAGCGCGGCGTCCTGACCAGCGGGCAGGCGGCGATAATAATGCCAACTCGCACAGCCCGAGAGCGGGGCGGCGAGGCAGAGCAGCAGCAGGGCAGAGCGCATTCTGTGGGTCATGGCATCACAAATCCTGCCGAACCGGCCACGCGGTGGGCGGGCTGCCCGCTGCGGCCTTGGCGCAAGGCGATCAGCCGGTCGATGTCACCGCCGAGCGTGGAGCTTTCTCCGGGTGTGCGCAGTGTGGAGGGGTCATCGAGGGGGCTGACGAGATACGGGGTGACGATGATCACCAACTCGGTCTCGTTGCGTTGGAAGCCGTCCGAGCGGAACAACTCGCCGATCACCGGCACATCGCCCAGCATCGGCACGAAGCTGGCCATGGTTTGCGCGTTGTATTGCAGCAATCCGGCGATGGCGAAGCTCTGTCCACTGCCGAGTTCCACCGTGGTATCCGCCCGCCGCACCGTCAGCGCCGGCACGGAGATCGTGGCATTGCCGGCACTGATCTGCACCGCCCCCTGCTGCGTCAACTCGCTCACTTCAGGGCGCACGCGCAGCCGGATCTGGTGGTTGGACACCACCGTCGGGCTGAACGCCAGCGCGACGCCGTATTGCTTGAAGTCGATGGTGATCGTGTTGTTGCTCTGCCCCACCGGGATCGGAAATTCGCCACCGGCGAGGAAGCTCGCCGTCTCACCGCTCATCGCCGTCAAATTCGGCTCAGCCAGCACCCGCACCAGGTTCTCACTGGCCAGCGCGTTGATCAGCGCATCCAACTGATTGGCAATCCCGATATTGAACGTGCTCGACGTGGCACCGGTGATGGAGGAGGTGGATGTGGCCGTCGTCAGGCCGATCATGAAAGGCTGACCGGCATTGGAGCCAAGGCGGCCCACGGCAGACCAGTTGATGCCGAGCGCGTTGGTCACACTGCGCGACATCTCGGCAATCCGCACCCGCAGCCCCACCTGCTGCGGCGATGCCACCATCAGGCGGTTTTCCACATCCTGGCCGTCGCTGAGATAGCTATGCGCAATGCCCTGTGCGGTTTCGGACATGCCGGGATTGGCGACCTGACCGGTCAGCACGAGACCCTTCGGCGCCGCCTCCACATGAATATGTGAACCGGGCAGGGCGCGGGCGATGGCCGAGGATGCCCCGGTGGCGTTGAACGCCGAGGGCAGCACCGTCACATCGAAATTCGCCCCCGGATGCCCATCCTTGTCCAGCACCGCCACCGACGTATGGCCAGGGGCCACGCCAAGCATGAACACGCTCGTCGCACTGCTCGGCCGCACATCGGCAATTTTCGGGTCGGCGACAAAGATATCCGTCGTGCCACCGGGCGTCTCGATCAAGCGACCAGTGCCAGCTTCAAGATCGACATGAATGGGGTGTGTCGTGTTGGAGGCTGGCTTTGTCTGGGCCTGAAGTGAGGTCGAGGCAAAGCTGAGGATCAGGGCGAGTGCCAGGCAGGGCCAGGTGAGCAGGCGCATCAGAAATGGAACTCCTTGGCATCGCCACTGCCGCGATAGACGCGCACGATATGGGTGGGCCCGCCGGTAGGGCCGTCGAGCAAAGCTGGCGAGACGTCGCTGCCCCACGTGACATGGCGCGCACTGGCCACATCCGGCCCCGCCTCGGCAGAGCGCACCACCAGCGAAAGGCGGCCAATCTTGCCCGCGACCACCACGCGCTCGGCCTGCTCGGACGCCACTTCCAAGGTCACTGTGGTGGCCGGTTTGCTGCCGCTCTCCGGGCCTTGGCCTTCGACCATGCGTTGATCGATGGCGATCACCCGCAGGTCATTGAGCACGGTCTGTGCCGCCACGCGCTGGCCCACCGGCCGACTGGAATCATCGATGCTCTGGGTGAGCAGCACATCCACATGATCGCCCGGCGAGATCAACCCGGCGGCGCCCGTCACTGTATCAACTGCAACCGTGATCGCCCGCATGCCGGGAGACAGCACCGCAGCGAGGAAGCCACGGTCGGTGGCGTGCAGGATATCGGCGTCGAGCAGCGGCTCCTTATCGCGCAGCGCACGGCGCAGCATCGCCCCCTTCAACTCAACCAACCGGGCCTCATCGCCATGCATCGCATTCTCCGGCACGGCATTGGGTGCAAGTTTGATAACGCTGACATCATCTGATTTCAGCAGCGTTCCCGCCCGCAGCGGATGCGCTGCCACAATCACCGCCACCTGTTCGAGCGCGGCGTCTGCCTGACCGCCACCTTGCGTATGCGGGTGCACACTCACCCAGGCCACTGTGCCGAAGCCGAACAGCCCAAGTGCCATGACGATGAAAAGGCCAATACGATAAATCATGGCGTCCAGCCCTCCAACAGCAGACAGGCCAAAGTGCCCGCGGTGATGGCGGCGGCGTAGGGCAGGCTGCCGCCATGCCGTAGCCGCCATTGTTCCACCCGCCAGATGCGGGCGAAGGTGCCGAGGCCGGACAGAGCGGGCAGCGCATGTTGGGCAGCGAGTGGGCGAATGGCGACCATCGCCATCGCGAGCGCGCCACCGGCCAGGGTGATGGCGAAGAGTTGCAGCGCCATGTCATGCGCAGGCACCAGCAGCGAGGCGGCGGTGATCAGCTTGGCGTCGCCGCCGCCGATCCAGCGCATCTGCCAACATCCGAAGGCGGCGATGAAGATCAACAACATGCACGGCAGCGCATAGAGCGCATCGCCCTGCATCAGCCGCAGTGCCAGCCCCAGCACGGCAATGGCCACCGTCAGGCGGTTGGAGATCAGCCGGGTGGCCACATCCTGCCAAACCGTCATGCACAACAAAAGCACGCTCAACGCGAGCAGCACGTTCTGCGACACCTGAAGCAAAATTGTCTGATTCATGTCGACCGGCTCCCCGCCTGTCGTCGATGACTGTGAAACTAATCAGGGCCGCAAGACAAGAGCGACTTTCGTCCACCCAAATCTTGACGGCCCTGATTCGAAGTTCTGATCAGAGGGGTTGGCCCCGATCATTGTCGTCCAGATCATCAGAGTTGGACTTGTGATTACAGCTTCGCCGAAATGGTGCCAAAAGCGGTGTTCAACTGCCCGCCAATGGTCGAGACGATGCCCACAATCACGGCGGCAATCAGCGCGGCAATCATACCATATTCGATAGCGGTCACACCGCGACGATCAGACCAGAGGTTTTGGAGATTCTTAACGGTATTCATGACAACCCTCCTCATGCACCAAGAAAACTCTTGGCATTGTGAAAAAGACAGCGCTTTGACTAAGTATATCTCTGCACTTCTCTTATGAAGCCAACTTACGTTCTGTGGCTTTCATGAACATTGACGTACATCAATATGCTTAATTGATAAACAGTTAGATTCTTCACTAATGCGTGAGATTATAATACTTAAAAGTTATTACAATAGCTGACAAAACGGGAATATTTGATTTTCGATTGTGCTTGGGTTTTTCGTTGAACCCATCAGCAACAATGTGATCGTGGCCGCAGGAGCTTGTCCCGCTTTGGCGATCCTGGCAGCATCATGCCGGTTAAAGCGTGATGTGATTGGGCGGCAACGAGACCCTCCCAAATCGTCATTGCGCGCGAAGCGCAGCAATCCACCGCTGAGTTGGCTGCATCGCGGTGGATTGCTGCGCTTGCTTGCAATGACGTGGTGATATTGGCTCAACCCAATCTCATCACGACCAAAACTCCCGAACCGGGGATGCACTCAGGCCGCTGCCAAGGCGGTCGATGGATGGGGAAACGCTGAACGATGTTGTTTGAAAATCGCTTCAAGGGCCGCACGGCCATTGTCACCGGCGGTGCGGCCGGCATTGGCCTGGAAATCGCCACCCGCCTGACCGCAGAAGGCGCGCAGGTTAGCCTGTGGGATATCAGTGCACAGGCTTTGGCCGAGGCGCAGGTGAAGTCTGCTGCCGCCCATGTCCGCCAGCTCGACATCGCTGACCCGAATGCTGTTGCAGCGGCGATGAATGAGACGGTCGCAGCCCTCGGCGGCAAGCTCGATGTGCTGGTCGCCAGTGCCGGCATCACCGGGCCGAACACCAGCGTGCGCGACTATCCGGTGGAAGCGTGGCAGCGGGTGATTGAGGTCAATCTGAACGGCCTGTTCTACTGCAACAAATTCGCCGTCCCACATCTGGAGGCGAACGGCTATGGCCGCATCGTCAACATCGCCTCCGTCGCGGGCAAGGAGGGCAATCCGAATGCCTCGGCCTATTCCACATCAAAGGCCGGTGTGATCGGGCTGACGAAATCGCTCGGCAAGGAACTCGCCAAGACCGAAATCCGCGTCAACTGCGTCACCCCCGCCGCTGTGCGCACCGCCATCTTTGATCAGATGACGCCAGAGCACATCGATTTCATGCTCTCCAAAATCCCGATCGGGCGCTTTGGCGGCATTGCGGAAGTCACGTCACTGGTCTGCTGGCTGGCCTCGGAAGAATCATCGTTCAGCACCGGCGCGGTGTTCGACGTCTCTGGCGGTCGCGCGACTTATTAAAGCGGCAGAGGCGGTGCGGCGGTTCAGGCGGGCAGCAGATAGATGCGCTGCACCGTCGCCGCCTCCACCGCCGTCGCACTGTAGAGCATCGGCACGTAAGACCCTTCCGCCCAAAGCGGTGCCAGATCGCCATAATGCGGGCTGCGTGGATCACCGGATTGGCCGGGGGCGTTGATGGTGCGGCTATTGTCCCAATTCCCGACATCGAGCACCATCCGAAACGACGCGCCCATCGTCACGCGGAAATCCGACATGCGATAGGATGCGTTCATCACCGTCGATCCCGAGCCCCCCTTCGGCAGCCGTGCCACGCCCGGCAGATCGCTGATCCGTTCCAAAGGATGCGGAAATGCCCCGTGATGCAGTCGGCCCCAGGCCCATTGCGCCGGATCATCCCCCAACCGCTTCACGCAATCTGCCCAAGCAGCCGCCAACGTCTTGCCGAGCAGCGCCGGGATATCGCCCAACCGCGCATCGCCCGTCTCCAACAGGGGGATCAACTCGTCAGCGTCGCCGGGCGGCAGCAGCGCGCGCACATGCGGGTCGGCGGTCAGGCGGTCGAACAGTGCGGGCTTGAGGTGACGCATCCACCAAATCTCATGCAAGGCCGCAGCACCTGACTCGCGTGACAGCCGATGATCCCACACGCGCAACAGCGCCGCCGC
>Ga0316222_1003927_pt1 | contig 14053 bp, 11 predicted proteins | sample TBH18011metaG_FD_206008 | JGI IMG/M metagenome (GOLD analysis project Ga0316222, IMG submission 206008) | Freshwater microbial communities from Trout Bog Lake, Wisconsin, USA - TBH18011 | ecosystem: Environmental > Aquatic > Freshwater > Lake > Hypolimnion/Profundal zone | place: USA: Wisconsin...
CGCCTGGTCGCGATCATGTCGGAACAGGTGGTCGGCATCATCTCGGAATGCCTGGTCGGGATCATCGGAATCCGCACCTCCATGCGGTTGAGGACAATCGCGTCCGTCTCAAGAAGTGACTGAACATGTTCGGCAGTCAGCCGAACAATCTCACCTTGTGTCCGGCGGGCTTGGTCCAGTGTCGCGTCGTAGTCATGCCAGGTCAAGACAAGCCATATACTGATCGCAAGCACATAGGTCACCCCAACCAACCACCAGATGGTCGTGCTTAGTTGCCGCCAGGAACGTCGAGGTGAAATTGTCAGGCGGGCCATGAACCTGTTTTCCACATTAGAGGAGGAACCGACCAGCTTCGCAATCAGAAGCCGTCAGGCTGGCCTGCATCAAGCCAGACGACCTATTGACTAATCCGCACGCCCCCGGTGGGCGGCCCATTAGCCGTGATCTGTGGTAAAGTAGCGTCGTCACCTGATGCTGAGAAGCCAGATTCCACAAGGTGCCCAGCGACTTCCGCCATCAACCCAGCGCCGGGAAAGCGCGGAAATTTGCGGCGCTCAGGCGTGGATGCCCGGATCAAGTCCGGGCATGACGATGGAGGGAAATGGAGCGTTTATTTCCGCAAGTCTTCTTACTTCGTTCTGAAGAAACCGATCAACTCTCCCAAGCGGCGGGACTGTTCCTCAAGCGAGATTGCCGCAGCTGAGCTTTCCTCCACCAAGGCCGCATTCTGCTGAGTGGTTTCGTCAATTTTGGCTACCGCCAAAGTCACCGACTGAATGCCTGTGGATTGCTCGCCGCTGGCCGTAGCGATTTCGGCGACGATGTCGGCGACCTGACGTACCGAACCGACGATCCCGCTCAAGGAAGTGCCGGCGCTCTTGACCAATTCGGCACCGATTGAAACCTCGGCCGAACTTTCGGCGATCAGCGTCCTGATTTCCTTGGATGCCTGTGCCGACCGTTGGGCCAGCTTGCGAACCTCGTCGGCGACCACCGCAAACCCGCGACCAGCGTCGCCCGCCCGTGCGGCCTCGACTGCGGCATTCAAGGCCAGGAGGTTGGTCTGGAAGGCGATCTCGTTGATCATGCCCATGATGTCTTCGATCTTCTGCGACGAAGCCTCGATGCGGCCCATCGCCGTGACCGTATCGACGACGATCTGGCCGCCGGTGATCGCAACGTCGCGTGCCCCGGCGGCGAGTTGGCTGGCCTGCTGGGCATTGGCGGCGTTCTGGAGGACGGTGGCGGCCATTTCGTGCAAAGAAGCTGAAGTCTTCTCTAGACCCGCCGCCTGTTGCTCCGAGCGTTGCGACAGGTCGTCGCTGCCGACCGCCACTTCCGCTGCCGCTGTGGCAATCTCCCTGGCCGAGTGCTCGATCTGGGTCACAACCTCGATCAGTCGGTCGGCGGTGGCGTTAACATCGGCCTTCAACTGGCCGAAGACGCCCTGATAATCGGTGGTGATACGTCGGGTCAGATCGCCCCCGGCGATGGCGCCTTGCACTGCCGCCACATCCTTCAGGGTCGTTCCGGTGGTCTTGACCAAGTCATTCATCGCCCAGCACAACTCAAGGAAGAACCCCTCCTTACCCTCCAGCGGCACCCGCTGGTCGAGGTCGCCCAAGCTGGCGGCGTGGACGATGGCGGTGAGTTCCGTAACGATGGCCGCTTCGCGCAGGTGCTGCAGGCGTTCAGCCTCCGCTCGTTGGGCATCAAGGTAGACAGAAACGGCAAGGTCGATGTCGAGCAGGATGGCGCGGGCGATGATCGACAGTAACCGGCCCAAGCGCGTCCGGTCGATGCCGCCGAACAGACCATCCCTGCTTCCGTCCACCGCCACCGTCATCAGGCGGCCGAGCACGATGGCATAGCCACCAATGTACCAATGGGGCTCCAGACCAATGCGGCTATGGGTGCGACCAATCTCCTGTACCGACGTCATATATTCTGCATCAAATCGGCCCGAAAACAGCCTTTGCCAGTGGGCCTTCTGCGCGGTCTTAGCGCGTGCCACCACATGGTCGTTGGGGAAATGGCCCGCCAGATCAGGAAGGGAGCGTATGTGCCCGTAGAAATCGGTCAGGATCTGGTCGAGGCATCCGTCCAGCATCGGCCGGAACGCGCGCAGCAATTCCTTGTCGGCCTCGACGATGGACAGCACCGCCAAGCGCTTATCAAAAACTTCGGCATCGGCCATCTTGCAACTCCGTAAGACGATTTGGCGAAGTCTGATAAGTTAGGTCTGTCGCCTGTGTAGATCGCGCTGCTGCTGACAATGGCGCAGCCGCAGATTTGTAAAGCCGCGCACCGCCACTATGAGTGCTCATTTCATGAGGTGTACGTCTGGCTTTCTCACCCCGATAACGGCCATTACCACGAGATGGACTGCCGCACTGTCCCCATTTGCGATGCAACCACTCACGCACTGAGTGCCTATCGCCCCCGACGTGGCCTCTGACCGCCGTGCTCCCCGACGACCGCCATTCCGCTACGGCCCCCTTGCACCAGACCCTGCCGTTTACACGAACTGCCCCTGCGGCAATTCCGAATGGGCTATTCTCGCACCTGACGATCCGCCTACTGTCGCATCTTCTCCAAGAACAAGTTCACCCCCGTTTCCAGCGCCCGCGCCTGACCGGCTAGGTCATTTACGCTGTTGCGCACATCACCCGCATTGCGACCGGTAACCTCCGCGCCCTCCTCTACCATGCTGATGCTCATCGAAACGTGAGAGGTTCCCTCGGATGCAGATTGTGCGCTTCGGCTAATCTCGCTGGTGGCAGCCCCCTGTTGCTCGACCGCAGCAGCGATGGCCGCAGAGTTGGTATCAATATCGCCAATCATGGTGATGATCTGCCGGATGGCCTCGACCGTCGTTCGGGTGATTTCCTGCATCTGCCGCATCTGCGATCCGATTTCGTCGGTTGCCCTAGCGGTCTGATTTGCAAGTCCCTTGACCTCGTTGGCAACGACGGCAAAACCCTTTCCGGCTTCCCCTGCCCTGGCAGCCTCGATGGTAGCGTTGAGTGCCAGGAGGTTGGTCTGGCTGGCGATGTCGCTGATGATACCAACGACCTCGCTGACCTTGGCGGCAGATTCCACCAGCGTAGAAAGGGTTGCATTGGTCCTTTGTGCTTCTTCCGCGGTTTGACGGGCCAAACTCGCGGAGTTCGACACCTGGCGGGTGATTTCGCAGACCGATGCTGCCAGTTCCTCGGCGGCTGACGCTACGGTTTGAACGTTCTCCGTAGCATGGGCCGCCGCATCAGCCGCTTCGCTGCTTTGGGTCCTAGTATCTGAGGCTGCTGCCGTCATGTTCTCAGCGGCCGTGGCCAATTGGGAGCAGGCCGCAGCAACTGATTGGGCCGTGTCCTTGACCTGACGCTCGAACGATTCCGACAGCTTGATATAGTCGGTCACATCCTTCCAACTGAGCATCGTCCCCACGACTTTGCCGCTCTTGTCATGGACGGCGGCAACAACGTTCTCGATGGTCACTCCCGCCATCGTGAATTTTCCGGTGAAGGGAAGCTTGTTAATATCGCCGACGATCCGTTTGACATCATCGGGCTTCTTGTGAAAATCATGAATACTGCGACCAATCACATCAGACAAATCGTTTTGCGTACTTCCCTGCATCTTCCGGAGAATGGACTTGGCCGCCTTGTTTAGGTAGCTGACCTTCATGTCGGCTGTGCAGAGAAGGATTGCCGCGGGTTGCTCCTCGACCAGATTATTAAGGCGGAAAGAATCCTCAACAACCTTGTGGAGAGCTTCAAGGCCTCGAGCCAGGATGCCAATTTCATCTCGCCGGGATTGGTCAGTGATAGTGATGGAGCTGTCCCCACCCGCCAACGATGATACGGACTTCGTCAGCCTTTCGATTGGCGCGACAATAGCCTTTGACAGGCCGATCATGACGGCGATGGCCAGTGCGATAGCGGCGGCGCTGATGGAGATGACAATCAGCTTGTAGGTGTTCTCCTGGTTGGCTGCTTGTTGCTCCACCGACTTGGAAAGCTCATCGGACTTCGTGACCAAACTGTCGATTGCGGCACGGTGCCTGGCGTAGACAACCCCCATTTCCTTGAACGCAGACATTGCCTGGGCACGATCACCGCGTTCGAGCGCGGGGAAGAACTCCCCGAAAGCACGGTCGTAGAAGCGTACGGCAGGGCCATAAGATTCGACCAGCAAGCCGTCACGCACCACCTGATCGAGGGTTTGGGCCTTCCAAAATTCGTGGCGATCATCAAAGTCCTTACGCAAGCGAGTCATTGCCGATTTGTGGGCGGCAATTTCACTCGGCTCGGCACTGACGGCCTGAGATGCCTCCAGGTAGGACTCAAGGATGTATTCCGGCGGAGGCAGAATGTCGGCTACCAGATCCTTGGTCTGGGCTATGCGGCCGTAAGTGGGGCCGTTGACCTTGAGTTCGCTGAAAACAAGCCACCAAGCGGCAACGACGCAGACAAAGGAGAGGATGATCGCCGCAGCAACGGCAGTCAGCTTTCCGTTGATGGTTGTTGATCCAAGCACGTCAACCTCCTTCCTTAGTGATCATTGCTCTACAAACAAAACTACCACAGGTTTATCGCCGACCGGGGCGGATGTTGCCGGAGATTTCCCCGAGAAATGGGGGCAGATCGGACTCCAACCGTTGATCAAAACTTCCTGCGTCTGCCATGTGCCTCTTTCCATCTAAGGGCGCACCGAGGGTTGCGGAAAATTTTGGTGCCGCCGTATGTGCGACTCGACAACCTCTAGTTCCGTCCTGATTGTGGCAACCGCGTCATCGAAGCCACCGACGTTCTCAATCTCGGACAGCAGGCAGAGGAGCGCGGCACGGGCGGTGGCCAGGAGTTCGACTTCAGGCTGATCGGTCATGCGAGTTACGGCAGCGGGGGGAGCCGATTGGGGCTGTGTTTCTGCCACGGCATGAGCCCGCAAGTGGGTATCTGGCGCGGTCGATAAGGACGTTGAGCCCGGCGACACGCGCTGGAGACGGCTCGATTTTTGCGTTCTCAGCACCCCATTTGCGTGAGACGGATCTGGCCGCCTTCCCCTTGGCGGCATTAGCGTTCCAACATTTTGAGATGAGCGACGAAGCGAGGGTCATCGTCTGTGATCTCGTGATGGATGATCTTTGCTAGTTCACCAAAGCACCTTCTCACCGCTGGTTCCGATGGCGTCGTCTGGTCAATCTCGCGTTCAAATCGGGAAAGACAGGCTCTCGCGCAGTCGTGATTCCTCTGGTGCTGTTCAATCATGGGGTAGCTGCGCAGAGCCATAAGTTGCTCCTCGTCTTCAAAGTGCCTCATCATTTCCGAGATCAGCCGAGCGGAGGCAACCCGAACCACGCCCCACTCCTGCGACTCGATACACGTCTGAATGCGGGCCATGACCTCGACAATCGTGAAGTGCTCCGTATCAATCTTGTCATAACCGATAGGTGACACTTTTTGCATACGCCCCGCCATATTGTTGCCACTCCAAAAATACTACTATTTGCTATATCTTCAGCCGATAGCCGTAGTAGCCGAGAATATAGGCTTCAACATCGAACTGCGCGGATGGCGGATTGCAGGGGCGACCGTTACCGGCATCTTCTCGCCCCGCCTCGTGGGCCTCGTGATTGCTCGCAAAGGCTGTCACGGAGGGCTGTGGGAAATGGACAGGATTCTGACGGTGACGGACCATAACTCGAGCGTCCTCCTTGCTCCGGGGCGACAGCCGCCACGCCGAGAGCGTCTGGTTGTTCTTTCTCCCTGGCTACCCCCACCGACGACGGTCTGAACGACCGTTTCTATCGTTGCCGTAACTATAGGCTGACGCCTTGGTCGTCGCCGCCCCCAATTGAGGACTACTGAATGAGGCCTCACCGAATGTGGCAATCAACGTCAGGTGGGCCTCAGGGAATGTGCTTCAGGTACATCCGCGCAGTTCCAAGTCGGCGCGGTCGTCTGCGTGCATGCCAGAGACATGAAGGACGCGTGGTGCCTTGCCACCAGTCTGGCCGATGCAACTTCGCGCGAGATTATCGATCTTTACGCGAAAAGATGGACCATCGAGCCAAGTTTCCGCGACACCAAAGACCTTCGCTTCGGAATGGGACTTGGCACCGTTCGCATTGAAAACCCGCAGCGCCGCGACCGTCTGCTGCTGGTCAACGCCTTCGCGATCGTCCTGCTCACCCTGCTCGGCACGGCTGGCGAAGCGCTCGGCATGGACCGCCATCTGAAATCCAACACCGCCAAACACCGCCAAACACCGCACCCACTCGGTGTTTCGCCAGGGCTGCATGCTTTACGAATTGATTCCGACCATGCCGGACGGGCGCCTGCGGCCTCTGATGGAAAAATTATCGCAACTTACACTAGAATACATGGCGATCTCAGACGCGTTTGCGGCGGCATAAATGAGGGGATGGCTGAGATCAGCACCTATGGTTTTATTTGTGTAATTATTTTTGCCCCTGAATTGTTCGGCTACAAATATTTTTTGAGAAGCGACGAAAATAGATTTTCGGCCGTAACGCCAAAGAACTAATGTATGAATGGGCTGAACAAGGCCAATGGCAGCCGTCTAGAACGATTCAACGTAAGGTCCAGGGGGCGCAATGTTTCAAAATGTCAAAGTCGGCACCCGGATTTATGGTGGCTTCGCCATAGTCCTTGGCCTTCTTCTGGTTGTCGCGCTGGTCGGGCTAATGGCGCTCCGCTCCGGCCATAGCGGAATGAACACCTATGCCAAGGTCGGCGACAACGGGATTCGGGTCGCCACCATCAAGGGCGATGTCGCCGAAATGCGGCGTAATGCCATCATCGTTGCCGAAAAAGGCGATAAGGCGGCCATCGAGCGGATCAAGCAGATCCAAGCCGAACTTCGCAAGCTGCTGCCTGCCGCCATTGCCGACACCATCAATCCGACCCGTCTCGCCAACCTGCGCAGCATGCAGGAACTGTTCAACGAGTACTCGACGGACTTCGAACGAGTGGCGGCGCTACAGGCCAGCAAGGAGCAGCTTGTCAAAGAAAAGATGAATGTTGTTGGCACGAACGCCCGCAAGAATCTAACCGAGATCATGCGGACCGCAATGGCCGACGGTGATTTCGAGGCGGCGGCCCTGGCGGGCAAGGCCGAGGAAGTCCTGATGTTGACACGGCTCAACGCCATAAAATTTCTGGCGGAGCCGTCGGCCGACCTTGCCAAGGAGTCCGAGGCCAATGCCCGGTTGTTCGTGGAGGAGGCAGAAGGGTTGACCCGCCGCCTTCATAATCCGACGCGCAAGGCGTTGGCCGCCGACGCAGAGGCCCTGGCCGACCAGTATGAGGCGGCCTTCAAAGCCGTTTCGGCCGCGACCACGGAATTGGATGATTTGGCCTATAAGAAGATGGCGGGGTTGGGCACCGAGTTCGCCAAACTCGCGACCGAAACCGGCGAATCACAGGAACAATTCCTGAGCCAGTTGCAGAGTGACACCATCGCCTCCATGGACGCCGCGATGACCACCAATCTTGTCATGATGGTCGTGGCGCTGGGGCTTGGAGGGGTGCTGTCGTTTCTGATTGCCCAGGGAATTGTCAAACCTGTCAACGCCATGACCGCCGTGATGGGGCAACTGGCCGGAAACAACCTGACGGTGTCTGTGCCTTACGCCGACAGAGGTGACGAAATCGGCACGATGGCGAAATCCGTTGGCCACTTCAAAGACCAATTGCTTCGCGTGCGGCAGTTAGAGGCCGACCAGGAAGAGCAGAAGAAGCAGGCGGAAATCGAGCGTCTGGCGGCCATGCGCAAGATGGCCGACGGCTTCGAAGGCAGTGTTGGTAAGGTCATCGGCACCGTGACATCGGCGGCCACCGAGTTGCAGGCGTCTTCCAATCAAATGGCGGCCACCGCAAGCGAGACCAGCGCCCAGGCAACCACGGTGGCATCGTCGGCCCAGCAGGCATCCGCCAATGTCCAGACGGTAGCGTCGGCGACCGAGGAATTGGCGTCGTCAATCAGTGAGATTTCTCGTCAGGTCGAGCGCTCGCAGACGGTGGCCAGCCGCGCCGGCAGTGAGGCCGTCCAAACCACCCAGCTGATCCGCGCGCTGTCCGAGAACGTCGCCATGATCGGCGAAATCGTCAACCTCATCAACGATATCGCCAGCCAGACCAATCTCCTGGCCTTGAACGCCACCATCGAGGCGGCCAGGGCCGGCGACGCCGGCAAGGGCTTCGCCGTGGTCGCCAACGAGGTCAAGGGCCTGGCCAATCAGACCGCCAAGGCCACCGGCGAAATCGGCGCGCAAATCGCCGCCGTGCAGCAAAGCACCGGCAACGCGGTCACGGCCATTGATAGCATTTCAAAGGTCATTGCCGAGATGGGCGAAATCAGTGCCTCGGTGGCATCGGCGGTGGCCGAGCAGACCGCCGCCACAGACGAAATCGCTCGCAACATCGAACAAGCGGCGGTCGGCACTCAGGAGGTGTCGGCGAATATCGCCTCGGTCGAACAGGCAGCAAGTGAGACTGGCCAAGCGGCAACGCAGATTCGCGATTCATCGAGCGAATTGTCAAAGCAGGCTGAATACCTGCGCGGCGAGGTCAATCGCTTTCTCGCCCAAGTGCGCGCGGATGGGTAACGACACGATAACGTCGTAATTATACCAACTTTCGCTGATCAGAACCCATGCGCCCATTTTCGGAGCCCGATGGACATGATCGTCCATGGCTGGTCGGTGAGCTTGTTCCAGGCGTAGGCGCAGTGATTGAGGATGTCGTCGTAGGATTTGAAGACCCTGTTGGACAACCAGTTGTCGCGCACGAATTGCCGGGCGCCTTTCCGGTGACCAATCCGTCAGGGCCTACCGCGTTGAAGCTCAGAACAAAATCCCTCAATATTTGCAAGCCGACGCCACCGAGCCGTGCCGCTTCGCTCCGTGACCGGCCATCGTGGATTTCGGCCAAAGCCAATAGTCGTCGTGTTTGATCCGGGCATTTCGAGCTCTTGGTCAAAGCCCGCAAGGATGTGGCGTTGAAGTCTCCGCGAAGCGGAACAGCGCCCCCCATGGCAAACCTCCAAACGTTTGCCATGTTGGATCAGATCGCCGCACCGTTGCCCCCCCCCCCGCGTGAGTCGCCTTCACCAAAACTTGGCATTAGAGTACGCGGCCGTTGCGGTTTGAATGCGGGCCCATTGCAGCAGCTGCCGCAATTGACAATAGGTCCACGTTGAGCCGACTTGCATTGGACAAGTATCTGGTCGCTGTGCCCCCGTCAGACGCCATTCAGGCAGAAGCTCCGTTACGCTGGGAGTGTGCCAACTGCGGCCCTCCCGCATGAACCGGCGAGGACAGCGATGCCGATCCCCAGTTGATCGGCCGTCAAGTGAATTCCGGAAGTACCAGAACCCGCTGCTCGACGCGGGCCAGATCGGTCACCGCACGCCGCGCCTCTTCGATCACGCCGAGGTCCATTCCTTCCGGGGTGGCGCCGTACCCCAACGCCTCGACAACCGTGTCGATGTCATCGACCATCTCCGCTAGGTGCCTGCTCAATCCCAGTGTGCATTCCCGGTCGTCGGCAACAATGGCGAGGGCGCGATCACGTACCGTCCCGGCGCGATCGAGGATTAGCTTGATCGCCGAACAGGTCAGGCAAGTGTTGGCATCAAACAGCCCTTTCTTGACGAGTTCCGTGCAGTGTTCGCCGAGATTGTTGTTCAGATGCATCCGCTCCAGTACCTCAAGGTTGGCAAGCCTATCGAGCCGGGCGAGCAAGGCGGAAGCGGTGGTGGCTCGGTCGTTTGCGCGCGTCGCGGCGTCAAATCTTCTCGTCAGAGCACCTATTTCGGCGGCAACCTCCGAGATGCCACTCAAGACATCAATAGCCTGACGCTCTTCGGGTGCTGAGAACTCGTTGTGCGCCTTCATGGCCACCTCCCGATCCTGTCGCTGTAGATCGGCGCGCTCCGCCGATCTACAGCGACAGAATCGCAGATCCCCCCATCGTTGGCAGTCCCGGTTTGGGGAGGATGCGCGAATTCCTGACGGCCGCGGCCACCACGAGCCCTGCCCTCATGGGCGTACCTTGATCGTCGGCGGATGGCCGAGCTGGGTCACGATGTGCCGACCTGCGTCGATGTGGCAATTGGCCGCTGTGCTCCCGGCAGGCGCCATTCAGGCACAAGGTCCTCTGCGCCGGGCGTGTTCCAAATTCAACCGCTCTCGGATTGGTCAAAGGCCCCCTTTGTAAACCAAGTGAACCTGATCAAGTTTCATCCCATCCTCACCGCAGGGCAACCAGGGAGCCGCTGGTCCGCATGGAATGTTTTTCATTCCTTCGTCACAAAAGGGGACTGCAGGCTCTGACGATTGTTCCATCATATCCACTCAAACCGTAATTGGCCCGTCCACCTAATGAGGCCGTGTCTGGGAGGTGATAGTCATGAGTTCCCTGCTGTCGCGGGTCCCCCTCAGGTTTCAGATCGGCATTATCATCGTTCTGTATGCCGTCGCTGCCATTCTGGCCTCGGCGGTTCAGCTAGGTGGGCGGAATTGGTCAGAAGATGCTGCTGAAATCGCCGACACGGAAAGCGGTGTCCTGACCCACGCAGTCAGGCTACAGACGGCGATCCTCGATGCTCGCCGGATCGAACAGCAATTCTGGGTGCGTGTACGAGGTTTCCCGACTGTGGACAGCCACGGATGGCATCCTTCATGCCCGACTGACGAGCACGGCCAGGAACTCGGAAACACGGATAATCTCCGCCAGCACGCTGGCCGATCCGCAATTCTTCACTCCCGTCAATACCGTGCCGACCGACGCGTAGGTGTCCACCGTCTTGATTTTCGACGGCGGTGGATCGACAGTACCGCCATCAACGTGATGCGGAGTTATCGAATGGCGATCGGCACTGTCAAATGGTTCAACGGCACCAAGGGCTACGGCTTCATTGCCCCTGAGCGCGGAGGTGCAGACGTGTTCGTCCACATCTCGGCGGTCGAGCGTGCGGGGCTGGATGGACTAGCCGACGGCCAAAAGATCTCCTTCGACGAGGAGCGCGACCCCAAGAAAGGCAAGACCTCCGCCGTCAACCTCAAGCTGGTTTAGTCGGCGCATGGGGGCGGTGTCGGGGACGGGATTGGGATAGGTGACGATGATTTCCCTGTGCGCTCCCCTCGAGGACGTGGTTTACGTAGACCATCTCGTCGCCATCGGTCGGGTCGCCGTCGAACAGATCGTTGACCTTGGCTACGATCTCGGTCAGACGCACCAACATGGGCGCAAATGCCATTCTCGAACTAGATTCCTTGTGCAGGCTCAAGGTGCCCCCGTCCCACCGCAGAGTGGTCTAAAAGTCGTCTAGGAGTCGTCTAATTCGGCCACCGATTAGACGACTGCCGCCTCCCCCACTGGCCTCGCCGTCCTTTACCCGCCCGCCGCCTAAGTTAATCGAATCGGCGTTCCATTAACTTGCGAAGAGGGCGAGGTAACGTTCAAAGGCGTACGTCCGCCACCGCCGCTGGCCAGTGATCTCCACCAGGATGCCCAGCTTGATGAAATCGCGGATCAGCGCATTCGCCGTCGGCGTGCTGACGCCGACGCCACGTTCGATGTCCTGGGCGGAAATCAGCGGCGTCCGATACAGCAGGTTCAGCACCTGCCGGGCGTTGGGGGTGCGCTTCCCCAACCCCAGAACCGCCTGTTCCACCTCGGTGCGCAGAACCAAAATCTGTCGGAACACGTCGCGCCCCTTGGCGGCCGTCTGGGCGACGCCATTTAGGAAGAAGCGCACCCAATGGATCAGGTCGTTGGCGACGCGCACGCGCATCAGGGCATCGTAATAGCTCGCCCGATTGCGCTCGAAGAAATCGGACAGATAGAGGGACGGCTTGGCCAGAAGGCCATGGCCGACCAGATACAACGGCACCAGCAAGCGCCCGATGCGCCCGTTGCCGTCCAGAAATGGATGGATGGTCTCGAACTGGTAATGGCTGATGGCCAGCCGCACCAGGTGGGGAACGGCGATTTCATCGTTGTGCCAGAATTTCTCCAAATCGCCCATCATCACGGGCACGCCGTCAGGGTGCGGCGGAATAAACACGGCGTCAGCCAGGCTAGAGCCGCCGATCCAGTTCTGGCTACTGCGGAACTCGCCTGGTTGCTTGTGCTCGCCCCGAACACCCTGCATCAGGACGGTATGGGTTTGCTTCAGCAGGCGGTTGGACAGCGGCAAGTGCGCCAGCTCGGCGATGGCCGAATTGACCGCCGCCACGTAATTGCGCACCTCGCGCCAGTCGTCGCGCTTTTCAGGCTGGATATGCTCCTCAGGCATCAGGGCTTCGTCGATGCCTGTCTGGGTTCCCTCGATTCGGCTGGAGGTCTGGGCCTCCTTGACCACGTGCATCTGGATGAACAGGTCGATATCAGGAACGATCAGGGAGAAGGCGTTCAGCTCGCCCAAGGCTCGGTTGGCCGCCTCCAGCAACGTGTTGATGGTCGGGTCTTCCCAGACCCATTCATGGTTCACCAGCACTGGCTCGAAGCTCTTGTACTGATAGCGCTGGTGCCATTGCCCGGCCTGGAAGGTCTCGAACTTCATGCCGCCTCCGCCTCCATCAGCCCGCACACGTCGATTTTGCCCGTGACGGCGGCGAGGCGAACGGCAGGATCACCCTGCCATATTCCGACTGCTTGTAATCATCGCGCAACAGGTCGGCTACCGACCAGATAAAAGCGGAAAGGGACTGCTGATTCATGCGGTTAATGTCCTGCCTCGGCCAGCGGCGATGTCCGGCGCTTCGGGCGGCAGAACAGCCCTGTTCGGAGACCAGGGTGGTGGCGCCCCTTGCCCCAAGTTCGGAGACTACGGCTAACCATCGGCAGTGACAAGACGACGCGAGGCAACGCCCGTCAAGAGCTTGGCGCGCTTCTCACGCCTCGACGGCGCCACGGGCGGCCAGAAGAATGCGATATGCCCTACAGATCGCGCGGAAGTTCACACGAACATCACATCGGCGCCGAGTGAACTTCGATGGTGGCAACCGATTGCTCCGCCCCCTGGGCACCAAGGTTGCCGCCCCATTGTGCCGCCCCTTCGGATAATCGTCTGTCCGTTTGGCGGTGCCGCCCGCCATTGCGATCAGAATTCCCCAGGCGAATCACGCGGCGCCGATGGTGAAGAAGAAGATCGACCCTTCCCCAGGGATTGATTCGACCAGAATCTCGCCGCCGAAGCGATGAACGATGCGCTGGCATACCGCCAGCCCGATTCCAGTCCCGCCAGAGTTGGCGTCTGGCGCCAGGCGCTGGAAAATTTCGAAGATCTTGCCGAAATAGGCATGCTCAATGCCGATACCGTTGTCGGCCACCGCGATCCGCCATTGGGTCGGCGACTGGCGTTCGGCCGTGACTTCGACCTTTGGCATCCGATCTGGATGGCGGTACTTCAGGGCGTTTCCGATCAGGTTTTGGAAGAGGCTGACCAGTTGGATCTGGTCGGCCAGCACGTCGGGGAGATCGCCAATAGATACCTCGGCCCCAGTCTCCGCAATGCTAGTCTTGAGATTAGCCAGCGCTCCGTCGAGGGCCTGGCGGGCAGAGATCGGCACCAATGGCTGGCCCTGGCTGGTGACCCGCGCATAGTCGAGCAGGTCGGTGATCAGCCGCGCCATTTGCTTGGCCCCATCGACGGTGAAGGCGATGAACTCATCCGCATCGGCACCAAGCTGTCCTCGATAGCGGCGCTCCAGCAGTTGGGTGTAGCTGATGATATTGCGCAACGGCGTCTGGAGGTCGTGCGAGGCGACATAGGCGAACCGTTCCAGGTCGGCGTTGGAGCGCTCCAGTTCCTGCGTGCGGTCATCCAGGGCACGCGTCCGATCGGCCACCCGCTGTTCCAGGTCGTCGTAGGCCTGACGCAAGGACTGATGGACGCTCTGGAGTTCCTCGGCCTTCTCGCTCATCTCGGCGCGGAGCCGCTGATTCTCGATGGCCACCAGGGCCGTCTGAGACAGGCTGTCGCCGATGACCAGGGCGGAAATGGCGCCGTTATTGTGGCG
>Ga0316222_1003928_pt1 | contig 14050 bp, 11 predicted proteins | sample TBH18011metaG_FD_206008 | JGI IMG/M metagenome (GOLD analysis project Ga0316222, IMG submission 206008) | Freshwater microbial communities from Trout Bog Lake, Wisconsin, USA - TBH18011 | ecosystem: Environmental > Aquatic > Freshwater > Lake > Hypolimnion/Profundal zone | place: USA: Wisconsin...
ATGATGCCACGCGGCCGCGTCAATGCAAGGGTGTTATTATCAATTACATGGCTACATTTATATGGCCAAAAGCGGGGCTATGCTGTAGAATCAATGGCTTGCGCGCCTGGACAGTGGGAAGTTCAGATTAGAGCGGGATGATTTCAAGTCGACTCATCCCGCGACAGAGGCCGTTGAGGGCGAGGCCAAGCAAACCGGAGGTTTGCGCCCGGCAAAATGGCTAGGGAGCATCCCGGGGCTGGCTGGTCAAGACCGACAGGCGTTCGCGCTGCTGGCCGTTCGCGTCGAAGTTCTCGGGGCGCAGCCAATGTTCGAAGCTGGCCCGAATTGCCGGCCACTCGCCGTCGATGATGGAAAAGCAGGCGGTGTCACGGTTGCGTCCCTTGTTGACGGTTGCTTGCCGGAAGACGCCTTCCAGGTGAAAGCCGAAGCGCAGGGCCGCCGCGCGCGATTTGCCGTTGAGGCTGTCGCACCGCCATTCGCAGCGGCGGTAGCCATGGTGGTCGAAGGCGCCGCGCAGCATGAGATAGAGGCCCTCGGTCGCCGCCGGGGTTCGGCGCAGGGACGGGGCGAAGATGATATGGCCCACGGCGATGGCCCCCGCCGTTTCCTCGATGCGGAGATAGCTGACCAGCCCCAGGGCAATGCCGGAGGCGAGATCGACCACCGCGAAGAACAGCGGGTCGGAACTGGCGGCGGCGGCCTGCAGCCAGACGCGGAAATCGGCCTCCCGCTCGAACGGGCCGTAATACAGATAGGTCCAGGTCCGCCGTTCCTTGTCATCGACGATGCCGGCATAGAGCTGGGCGGCATGCCGCTCCAGGTCGAGCGGCTCAACCCGGCAAAAGCGGCCTTCCGTCGCTGTCCGTGTCGGTCTGGGCCGTGCCGTCCACCCCTCCACGGGCGCCCCGATGGGCTGGCCCAGATCATTCAGCGGTCCACTCACCGGCTCCCCCCTTCCCCCAATCCGTCTCTCATCAATCGTTAGAGGGCGATTCAGACATCGCGTTCGGGGTCGATATCGAAGCGGCGCTTGCCGTATTTGCCGGTGAAGGTGGGGCCGTCATCGATTTCGATGTGGTTGCGGGTGACGACGGTGGCCTGATTGATCAACCGCTCCTGCAATTCCAGCAAATGCTGCCAGTACCGCATCACCTGACTGGCGGAGTTGATCCAGCCATCCATGGCGGAGCGCTGCAGGTCCAGCAGGGACTTGAACGGATCGGTCATGTTCATCTCCCGAAAGGCGGTTCCCGGTCCCATATCCCGCCTTCCCGACCATGTCAGGAAAGACGAACGATCCGGACCCGATAAGAGTCTCATGATATCACAGACGATGCCGCTCGGGTTACAATGCCGCCAGGGCGGCCTCGCGATCCGGATAAATCGACAGGATCTTGGCGAAGCCCGAAACATCGAAGACTTCGCGAATATTCGGTTTCATGCCGCACAGGACGAATTTGCGGGTGCCGCGCGTCATCTTGGCTCCCACCAGCACCACGCGCAGCCCGGCGCTCGAGATATAGTTCAACTCACTGAAATCAATGATTATTTTCGGTACGGCGGTATTGACGACAGCGAGAACCCTGGCCTCGAACGCCTTCGCCGTGGAACTGTCCACGCGGGCCAGGGGCACCAGGATGGCGGCCTCCCCGATGGTCTCTTCACGAATTTCCATGGCTTTCAGGTCTCCTGTTCTCCGATGGTCTTTCGGAGGGTCGTAACGTTATGCCCGGCATCATGCCGGTATTCGGTGGCGTCCATGAATTCCTTGACCAGGAAGACCCCCAGTCCACCGATGGGGCGATCATCCACATCGAGATCCAGGTCGGGTTCCGGGGCTTGCACGAAGGGGTCGTATTCCCTGGCGTCGTCGGTGATCGACGTGACCAATTCGCGACCGTCGTAACGGAAGCTTACCACGATGTCGTGGGGGGCATCGTCATCATATCCATACGATATGATATTGGTGATCAATTCGTCCAAGCAGACGTTCAGGTTGAATGCCAGTTTATCCGGCAGGCTGTTCTTGTCCACGAAACCGTCGACCAGGGTAGCGAGGCGGTCGAGTTCGGCGACATCGCTGGTGATGGTGACGCTGAGTTGGTCCGGCTTGGGCTGGGGGCGCGGCGACGGCGGGGGGGGCGGCGGTCTGGTCAGGGTGGGCCGAATCACCCCCCGCAGCACCGGCATGGCGGGAGGCGGCGTTTTCTCCGGCTCTTTCGGCTCGGGCGACGGGTCGCTGGACTCCATCTTGGGTGCTCCGTGGAAGCCGGTCAGCATCAGGCGGCGCTGGGGTTCGATCCGGCCGTCTTCCACCATGGAAGCCCGATCGAACCGTAAGGTCAACATCGTGATGTCGTCGAATTGGGGAGCCATGCCGACAAAGCCCTCCACCGAGCGCAGGATGAGTTCGATCACCGCCTCGGGCCGGCTGTCGGTCACGTCGGCGAGTTCGGCGATCAGGCGGGGCTCGTCGTAGAGCCGGTCGTCGGAATCCTGGGCCTCGGTGACGCCGTCGGTATAGAGGTGGACCACGTCGCCGGGGTGCAGCCGGAAGCTGCCGGTCTCGTATTCCAGGTCTTCCATCACCCCCAACGCCACCCCGGACACATCGCGGATGGCCTCGACCACGCCGCCGCCGCGCAGGATCAAGGGCGGCGGGTGGCCGGCATTGCAGAAGGCGACCTCGCCCGAACGGGTGTCGAGCACGCCGTAGAAGCAGGTGGCGAACAGGGTCTGCGGATTGTCGCGCGACAGCATGGTATTGACGAAGGCGAGGCATTCGCCCGGCGTGGCCGCCAACGGCGCCACCGCCTTGACCAGGCTGCGGGTGATGGCGATGAACATGGCCGCCGGGACGCCCTTGCCCGAGGCGTCGCCGATGACGAAGCCGAGATGGTGGTGGTCGATCAGGAAGAAGTCGTAGAAGTCGCCGCCGACCTCCTTGGCCGGAACCATGGCGGCGTGAACCTGGAACTCGTCGCGGTCGGGGAAGGGCGGAAACACCTGCGGCAGCGAACTCAGCTGCAGTTCGCGGGCGAAGTCCAATTCCTGGCGCAGCACCGCCAACTGGTCGCGGGTACGCAGGGCCTCGCGCAGGACCTCCACGTCGCGGGTCCGTTCGGCGATCAGGGTTTCCAGGCGTTCGTGCTGCTCGCGGATGCGCGACGACATGGTCTGGAAGGCCAGCGCCAGCACTTCCAGCTCCCCCTTGGAGATGTCGCCGTCGCTGCCGTCGATCGATCCCCGGTTGGAGAGCGCCTCGATCTGCCTGAGATCCTCCAGCACCGCGTCGCGTGCTTCTTGCTCCAGCATTTCGGAAAGTTTGAGCATTTGCAGGCGGATGAACAGTTCCTGGCGGCGGCGCTGCCGTTCGCGGCGCTCTTCCAACTGGTCGAGTTTGATGGCGTTCTCGCGGAACACCCCGACCGTGCTGGCGATGCGGCCGATCTCGTCATTCTCGTTCCGCACGTCCAACGACACCGAGGTATCGCCGCGCGACAAGGCGTTGAGGACGGTGATGGCCTGATCCAGAGGATCGAAGGACCGTCGCAGATAGACCGAGAACACCCCCAGCACCAGAACCAGGAAGCCGCCGACCGCGCCGATGGAAATCAGGCGGATCTGATGCTGCCGCGCCTGGGTCTCGGTGGAATCGCGGGCGCTGACCAGGGCGCCGATGACCCGGCCCTGGCCATCGGCCAGCGGGAACACCACCACGGAATAGAAGTTGCGGCCGTCGCGCCAGGTGTCGAGCCGGCTCTTGCGGACGGAAATCTTGTTGTCGAACGCCTGCCACAGACGGTCGTCGGTGCCATCGGTCATGTGGCCGCCACGGTCCACCAGGAACACGTCCGAGCCGGTGGAGGCCTTGAACTCCTCGATGGGCGGCCGCAGATCGGAGACGATGGTGGCGACCCCCACCGCCGCGCCGTCGGCGAGGGTCAGCGGAAAGGTGGTGACGGCGATGAAGCGCTTGTCGTTGTTTTGCATGATGCCGGAACGGGGCTTGTCACCCCGGGCGATCGCCCGGACGGTTTCGGCGTCCACCAGCGGGGTTTCCAGCAACGACCCGCGCGAGGAATAGAGCAGTTCCCCGTCGAGTCCGGCGATTTCATAGCGGTTGACCGTCGGCCGCCGTGCCAGCGCCTCGACGGTGGGGGCCATGGCCTCGCGCACCTGGGAGGGGCTTTTGCGGGCCACCGCCTCGATCATCCCGCGATTGGTCAGGAATGACGGCGACGCGGCATCCAGGCGCTGAACCGCGTTCTCGACCAGCTTGTCCCAGAAGGTCTGCTGGCCGTTCAGGGTGGCGGCGGCGTAGCGCTGATCGGCCAGTTCCTCGCTTTTCAGCCCGGCGAAGGTCAGGCCGGCCACCAGCAGCGAATAGGTGACGCTGACGATCAGGGTTACGCGCGTGCGAAGCAGCATCGTCCCCCCCATGGATTGTGCCGGCCCGGTCGGTCCGCCCCCTGGCCCCCGCCGGGAACGGCCGCGGTCGTCGCGGGCTGGGCGGTTCTCATTTGCGCTTGTCCTCCACCGGGTCGATGACCTCGGCCAGACCCAGCAGCGTCATGGGCGGGTACAGTCCCAACTGGCGGGCGACCGGCATGTTGAGGATGACGGACAGCCGCCGGGGGGCGTCGATGGGGATGTCCTGGGGCCGGGTCTTGTGAACCAGGATCTGCTCGGCCTTGTAGGCGGTCAGCTGGCCGACCGTGTAATAGCGGTAGACGCCGCCGAGCAAGGCCTTGGAGGTCCGGACCGGATTCTCGCCGGCGGCGAAGGTGGGAATGGCCATGGCCATGGCGGCACCGGTCAGGATGTCGCGATTGACGTTGAGAAAGGTATCGGGCGGAATATAGAGGAAATCCACCCGGGCCGCCTTGAGCCCGGCGACCTTGGCCGGGATGCTGGCCGGCTTGGGCTTGCCGTCCTCCACGTCGACCGCGGCGCTGGTGACGCTGAATCCCGATTTGGCGCCGATGGCGGTTATTTCGTCGATGGCGACCTGGGAATTCCGCTCCAGCGGGTTGTAGACCACCCCCAACCGCTTGATCGGCCGGTAGGACTGGATCAGGGCGATCTGGGTTTCGGTGGGAACCAGATAGATGGTTCCGGTGATATTGCGTCCCGACGAGGCCAGGCTGGGGACCACGCTGCCCAGCGGCTGCGACACCACGGCGAACACCGCCGGAATCTCGGTGATATGAGCCGCCGTGTCGGGGTCGTCGAAGCGGCCCAGCATTTCTTCGGTGACCGTGGTGCCCCAGGTGAAGACCAGATCGACGTTCAGACTCTTGGCCTCGGCGACGAACCCCGCCAGTTTGCTTTTGTCCTGGTCGGCGTCGCGGATGATCAGCTCCACCGGGATATTCTGGTTGGTGAAGTAGTCCTTGAACCCTTGGGCGGCGTCTTCCCAGCCGCGCCACAGCGCCATGTAGATGCGGAACGGCTTGACCGGGGGGGCGTCGGCGGCCCCGGCGGGCGTCGTTGCCGCCAGGATGAGGCAGAGCAGGGCGAGAAGGCGTCGCGCGATCCGGTTCATTCCGTCAGCTCCGCTTCGATATGGGGGCCGGGGCCATAAGCGAAGGACAGCAGGGCGAAGACGGCGCTCATGCCCAGCACGACCACGCCCAGGGCGATGCCGGCGCCGGTATAGCCGTAGAGCGGAATGAAGGCGGCGGCGAGCAGGGGGCCGATCACGCTGCCGATCCGTTCGGCCAGGCGCAGGAAGGCCAGCACGTTGGTCTGGCCCAGGTTGCGGCATTCGGTCCAGCACAGATCCGGGATCATGGCCAATTGCGGCGATGCCGACAGGCCGTGGGACAGACCCAGCATGATGATGGCCAGGGTGATCATGTTGATGTCGCCGGAAAAGGCCGGCAGCAGCAGGCCGCCGCCGCCGATCAGGCCGCCGATGGCGACCAGTCCCGCCTTCCAGCCGGTTCGGTCGGCCAGCCGCGCCGCCAGCGGCGACAGCAGCACCACCGAAATCGGGTAGAACATCATGATGCGCGCCACGTCGCCGAGATCGGTGCTGACGTCCTGGAGCAAGGTCAGCGGCACCAGGAAGAAGAAGAATCCGGTCAGGGCGATCTTGCTGGGGATGGCGGCGAAGACGACCAGGGCGGAGAAACGCCAGTTGCGCAGCAGGACCAGCAGCGCCCGCTTCCGGGGGAGGCGGGTGTCGGCGGCGGGCGGTGCCGTTCCCATCAGGCGATGGATCAGCAGGCCGGCGATGACCGCCAGGACCGCCGCGATGACGAAGGTGGCGCGATAGCCAGTCCGCTCGGCCAGGACGCCGCCGATGCCGGTGCCGCAGACGCTGGCGGTCAGCACCGCCCCCACATAGACGCCGAGGCTTTGCGCCCGCTTCTGCCGCTGCGACACCTGGGCGATATAGCTCTGGCACGCCATGGTGACCAGGGCATAGCCGATGGCGGTCACCGAGCGCCACAGGATGAGATCGTAGACGGTGTAGGCCAGCGCCGACATGAAGAAGCCGATGGTGGCGGGAAACAATCCCATCAGGAACACCCGCCGGCTGCCTTTGCTGGCGGCGGCCATGGCGGCGGCGGGCGAGACCGCGGCGATGAACAGCATGAACACCGCGATGGGCAGGGCGATCACCATGTCGGTCGATAATCCCGGAATCGGGGCATAGAGGTCGCGGATGTAGAACGGCATGAACGACCGCGAGATTTCCTCGGCGAACACGAACAGGAACAGCGGCAGACGGATATCGGTGGCCTGATATTCACGCATCACCTCGGGCCGGCCGGTGTGCGAGAAGCGGAACAGGAAGCGGACCCGGGCCTCGATCTCGCCCACCCGCTCGGCCACGGTCCGGTCGAAATGGGCCGCCTTGACCTCGTCCATATAGGCCTCCAGCCGCCGGAACAGGTCGTCGGCATGGCGGATGGCGGCATTGAAGCCACTGACGAAGCGCCCGACCTCGTCATCGGAGTCGACGCTGCAGGCATGGCTGAAATCACCCCGCCGAACCTTGTCGATCACCATTCCCACGATCCGCATGGGGCCGATGACGTTGAAGGTGACCACGAACAGCAGGATTTCGATCGCCACCAGCAGCGAGACCAGATTGACGACCGCGATGTCTTGGGCGATGTCCAGCAGCCGGCCGCGGATATAGTTCTGATCGACGCCCACATGGATCTGGCCGGCGATGCCGGCCTTGCCGCGCAGGGGCAGGGACAGATCCACGAACGGACCGAGGATCGACCGGTGGGTCTGGCCGCCATCGGCATCAAAATCGGCGGCGGCGTAGAAGGGGGCCAGCAGGCTTTTGGCGGCGCCGTTCAGGAACAGGATGCGGCCGTTCGGATCGGTGACCGACAGGTAGTGGATTTCGGGATTGGCGGTCAGGACCGGCATGAAGAAATCGTCCATCCCGTAGAGCTGGTCGAGCGGAATGCCATATCCGACCGCCCGGTCGAGGCTGGCGGCCAGATCCTGTCCCACCGTCTCGACCTTCTTGTCCATCTCCGGCGCCAGGCCCAGGGAGAATTCACCCAGGGCGCCGTAAGACAGCAGTCCGACCGGCGGCACCAGCACGATGAAGGCCAGCAGCAGCAGCCGGATGAACAGGGGGCGGGTGTGGTCCAGCGTCATTGCAGGCGATCCAGCCGGCCGACCTCGGCGGTGGCATCGCGAATGTGCTCGACCGCTTCGTGGGATTTGGCGATGAACTCGGCGAAGCGGATCTCGAATTGGTCCGCCCCGGGGCCGGTCTCCGCCTGTCCGCCGGTGGCGATCACCTCGCCCAGGGTCCGTTGCATGGCGCCCAGTTTGTGTCCGACCCGGCCGAACAGGAAATACAGCCCGGCCACGGCGATGACCGAGAAGATGCCCAGTTGCAGGGCGATTTTTTCGGCCAGCTGGAACAGCAGGCCGCCGATTCCATGTTCGATATAGGCGATCGGATAGCGCAGCACGACGCCGCCCTCGACCTTGCCCAGGGTGTTGCTCAGTGGCAGGCCGACGATCAGGGCGTCCTCGTCGCTGGCGCCGAAGGCCACGGCCGTGCCGCCGTGCAAGGCGTCGACCTGGGGGGCGGGCACCATGCTGCCGATGGCGCCCCGGTCGGTGTCGAACAAAACCTCCCCCTGGGAATCGTAGACCTCGATGGACAGAATCTGGGGGTCGCGCAGCTTCTCGCGTTCCAGAATCTCCTGGGCCTGACGGATCTGATGCAGCGGAAGTCCGAGATTGAGGCTGTCCTCCACCCGCTTCTTGATGGTGAACACCACGAAGCTGTAGCGCGACTGCACCAAGGAGGAGTAAACGCTTTCAAACTTGTAATAGGCGAAGAACCCGGTCAGCAGCAGGGTGCACAGCAGGATGGAGACCAGCGCCAGCGAGACCTTGCGGGCCAGCGACCAGCGGACCGGCCGGGGGGACGGCAGGCCGCTCGGGGCGCTGGTGAGGCTGCTCTGTCCGGTCTGGTCCAAAACCCTGGGTTCCTCCATCGGCTCGCGATGACCGAAGTGACGGTAAGCAGCTTATAGGATATTTGTTGGTGAAGTCCAAGACTCCAGCACGACAATATGCCCCGGACAGGGTGACCTTTTTCCTAACTTGGCAATCGTGCCCATGACAACGCCGGGAATTCCATGACAGCGGGGCGGTCGCATACAGTGTTTACCCGAACGGATGCTGTTCAACGGTCGTATCCTGTCGGGATATTCGATTCTGGAGTGGGAGGGCTGACCGTGGTCGCTGCCATCCGGCGCGCCATGCCGCGGGAAAAGCTGTTGTATCTTGCCGATGTCGCCCGCCAGCCCTATGGCACCAAATCACCGCGCACCGTGACCCGTTACGCGGTTCAGGCGGCCGAATTCCTGGTGGGGCGCGGCATCAAGGCGCTGGTGGTGGCGTGCAACACCGCCTCGGCGGTGGCGTTGGAGGCGATCACCGCCCGCTTTCCCGACCTGCCGGTGCTGGGAGTGGTCGAGGCCGGCGCGGCCGGGGCGGCGGCGGCTTCGGCGTCGGGGCGGATCGTCGTCGCCGCCACCGAGGGAACCTGCCGCTCCCATGCCTATGAGCGTGCCATCCTGCGCCGCCGGGGGGATGCCAGGGTGACCTGCGTGCCCTGTCCGTTGTTCGTCACCCTGGCCGAGGAGGGGCTGACCGACGGCGCCATCGTCGAAAGCGTGGCGCGGCATTATCTCGGGCCGCTGTTCAACGGCGGCGGTGACCGGGGGGATTGCCTGGTGCTGGGCTGCACCCATTTCCCCTTGCTGGCGCCGGCCCTGGGCCGTCTGGCCGGGCCGGGGGTGCGGCTGGTGGACTGTGCCGAGGCCACCTCCGTCCTGCTGGCCGAGACGCTGATCGGCCGCGAGGCCCCGGCCGAGAGCGAGGGCGGCCTCACCCTGATCTCCACCGATGCCCCCGGGCGGTTCTCCAGCATCGCGGCGCGCCTGTTCCCCGCCCTGGGGGGGGCGCCGGCGGTGGAACTGGCGGATCTGTAGCCGAATTCATCATCCTGTCACTTGAGTGCGCCGCACCGCCGGCCTAGGTCCTGTAGCCGGAGTAAGGGTCCGGGCTAACCTGGGGGAGGGGCCTCGTCATGCGCATCGCCATGGTCACCGACGCTTGGACACCGCAGCGCAACGGCGTGGTCCGGGTGTTGTCCACCCTGACCGCCGGGCTGGAAGCCATGGGCCATATTGTCGGGGTGATGGAGCCTTCCGCCTTCAGCACCATCCCCTGTCCCAGCTATCCCGAAATCCCGTTGGCGCTCTTTCCCAAGGCCAGGCTGGCCGGCATGCTGGAGGATTTTCGGCCCGACGCCGTCCACCTCGCCACCGAGGGGCCGCTGGGCTGGGCCGGGCGGGCCTGGTGCCTGCGGCATGGCCGCCCCTTCACCTCCGCCTATCACACCAAGTTCCCCGAATATGTCCAGGCCCGCACCGGCATGCCGCTGGCATGGCCCTATGCCCTGATGCGCCGCTTCCACGGGCGGGCGGCGGCGACGCTATGCCCGTCGCCCTCGGTTTACCGGGAATTGCGGGCGCGCGCGTTTCCCGGCGCGGTGGAGTGGTCGCACGGCGTCGATACCGCCACCTTCCGGCCGCGCGGCAAGGATTTCCTCGATCTGCCGCGTCCGATCTTCATGTATGTGGGCCGGGTGGCGGTGGAAAAGAACCTGCCGGCTTTCCTGTCGCTCGACCTGCCGGGGTCCAAGGTGGTGGTGGGCGATGGTCCGGCGCGTAACGATCTGATGAAGCGCTTCGGCGATTGCCATTTCCGCATCGTCAATGGCGACGACGAATTGTCGCGGGCCTTCTCCGCCGCCGATGTGTTCGTGTTCCCCAGCCTGACCGACACGTTCGGCCTGGTGATGCTGGAAGCGCTGGCCTCCGGGGTGCCGGTGGCGGCGTTTCCGGTGACCGGGCCGCTGGATGTCATCGGCGATGCTCCGGTGGGGGTGCTGTCCCATGATCTCGGCGAAGCGGCGCTGCGGGCGTTGCATCTGTCGCCGGAGGCATGCCGGACCCATGCCGGCCGCTTTTCCTGGCAGGTGGTGACCGAGGAGTTCCTCGGGCATGTGCGGCCGATCTCGGGTTGATTTCTGCCGGCGCAAGGACCAGTCTTCCCCCCTCTCCACAGGAAGGGGGTCATTTTGAACCTGTTTCGCGCCATCTTCTGCGCCACCGTGCTTGCCGGTCTTTCGATCGCTCCGGCGGTGGCCCGGCCGGCCTGTGCCAATCCCGAGCAGGTCAAGGCGGTTCAGTTGCGCCAACTGCATGACGAGCTTCAGGTCGCCGCCCTCAACTGCCGTGGCGCTCTGCCCGAGATGCCGGCCAAGTGGGAGTATTATGTGCGGCAGCACGGCGCCACCCTGGCCGAGAACGCCCGGGTGCTGCGCGGCTACTTCAAGAGTGCCGCCGCCCTCGACCGCCATAATACGGTGGTGACCAACCGTCTGTCGGCGCAGGTCCACGAGACCCCCGGCTATTGCGATCTCCATGTGGCGATGTTCGACAAGGTGACGGCCCTGACCCCGCCGCAACTGCTCGTCTTCGCCGCCGAGACCGAGGGCGACCCCATGGAGATCCACGCCTGCCCACCGCACAAGGCGGCGGGCGGCAAGGCCGGGAAAGCGGCGAAATAGGATCCGGCGGAAGCGCCGATCCGAAGAGGTATTCTCCCCGCCGCTGGACAGCTTGCGCCCGCGCGGGGTAAAACTGCCGCCTTCCGTCCGGTCAAACTCCGTTCGCGTCAGGGTCCCATGCAGACAGCCAACACCATTCGCTCCACCTTTCTCGACTTCTTCGCGAAGAACGGCCATGCCGTCGTGCCGTCGAGTCCGCTGGTGCCGCGCAACGATCCGACCCTGATGTTCACCAATGCCGGGATGGTTCAGTTCAAGAACGTCTTCACCGGCATCGAGAGCCGCGATTATGTGCGCGCCACCACCTCGCAGAAATGCGTGCGGGCCGGCGGCAAGCACAACGACCTGGACAATGTGGGCTATACCGCGCGGCACCATACCTTCTTCGAGATGCTGGGCAATTTCTCGTTCGGCGACTATTTCAAGGATCTGGCCATCGAGCTGGCCTGGACCCTGATCACCAAGGAATTCGGCATCGACAAGAATCGCCTGCTGGTCACCGTCTATCACGACGACGACGAGGCGGCAGGAGCCTGGAAGAAGATCGCCGGCCTGCCCGAATCGCGGATCATCCGCATTCCCACCGCGGATAATTTCTGGGCCATGGGCGATACCGGCCCCTGCGGTCCGTGCTCGGAAATCTTCTACGACCATGGCGACAAGATCTCCGGCGGTCCGCCCGGCAGCGCCGATCAGGACGGCGACCGTTTCATCGAGATCTGGAACCTGGTGTTCATGCAGTTCGAGCAGGTGGATAAGACCACCCGCCTGCCGCTGCCCAAGCCCAGCATCGATACCGGTATGGGGCTGGAGCGCCTTGCCGCCCTGTTGCAGGGCAAGCACGACAATTACGACGTGGATCTGCTGCGGTCGCTGATCATGGCTTCGGCGGAGGCTTCGGGCACCGATCCCGACGGTCCCCACCGGGTGTCCCACCGGGTGGTGGCCGATCACCTGCGCTCGGCTTCGTTCCTGATCGCCGACGGGGTGCTGCCCTCCAACGAGGGGCGCGGTTATGTCCTGCGCCGCATCATGCGCCGGGCCATGCGCCACGCCCATCTGATGGGGGCGACCGAGCCCCTGCTGTGGAAGCTGTTCCCGGCCCTGGTCCGCCAGATGGGCGAGGCCTATCCCGAACTGATCCGCGCCGGCGCCCTGATCAGCGAGACCCTGAAGCTGGAGGAAACCCGCTTCAAGGTCACCCTGGAGAAGGGCCTGAAACTGCTGGAGGACGAGACCGTCAAGCTGGGCGGTGGCCAGGCCCTGGCCGGCGATGTCGCCTTCAAGCTGTACGATACCTACGGTTTCCCCCTCGACCTGACCCAGGATGCGCTGAAGGCCAAGGGCATCGGCGTCGATACCAACGGCTTCGCCGCCGCCATGGAGCGTCAGCGCGCCGAGGCCCGCAAGGCGTGGTCGGGCTCGGGCGAGGCCGCCACCGAAACCCTGTGGTTCGAATTGCGCGACAGGCTGGGGGCTTCGGAATTCCTCGGTTACGATGCCGAGCAGGCCGAGGGCAAGATCATCGCCCTGGTGGAAGATGGACGCCCGGTCGAGGCGGTTCATCCCAGCCATACGGTGGCGGTGATCGCCAACCAGACTCCGTTCTACGGCGAATCGGGCGGCCAGATGGGGGATCGCGGCATCATCACCGTCGGCGGTGGCAAGGCCGTCATCCTGGTCACCGACACCCAGAAGAAGCTGGGCGACCTGATCGTTCATCTCGGCACCGTCGAGGGCGGGCCGGTGGCGGTGGGCGAGGACGCCCATTTCGCCATCGACCAGGGCCGCCGTGATGCCACCCGCGGGCATCATTCGGCGACCCATCTGCTGCATTCGGCCCTGCGCAACGCGCTGGGCGACCACGTTACCCAGAAGGGCAGCCAGGTCGGCCCCGACCGTCTGCGCTTCGACTTCGCCCACCACAAGCCGCTGACCCCCGCCGAGACCCGCACGGTCGAGGCCGAGGTCAACGCCCAGATCCGGGGCAATGCCGAGATCGCCACCAAGGTCATGACCCCGGAAGACGCCATCACGGCCGGGGCCATGGCGCTGTTCGGGGAAAAATACGGCGACGAGGTCCGGGTCGTTTCCATGGGTGGCGAAGGCAGGGGGGGCAGCGAAGCCAGGGAGGGGCGTTTCTCGGTGGAACTGTGCGGCGGCACCCATGCCCGGCGGACCGGCGATATCGGCGGCTTCAAGATCGTGGCGGAAAGCGCCGTCGCCTCCGGGGTGCGCCGCATCGAGGCGGTGACCGGTCCCGCCTTCCTGGCCTGGGCGCAGGCCCAGGAAGAGCTGCTGAGCCGTGCCGCCGAGGTCCTGAAAGCCGCTCCCGCCGATCTGCCGGCCCGCATCGCCGGTCTGGTCGAGGACCGGCGCAAGCTGGAACGGGAACTGGCCGAGACCCGCAAGCAACTGGTCACCGGTGGTGGCCCAGGTGGTGGCTCAGGCGCCGCCACCAAGACCATTGCCGGCATCACCTTCGCCGGCAAGGTCCTCGACGGGGTGCCGGCCAAGGACCTGAAGGGCATGGCCGACGAGATCAAGAAACAGATCGGCTCGGGCATCATCGCCCTGGTGGCCTGTGCCGATGGCAAAGCCAGTCTGGTGGTCTGCGTCACCGACGACCTGACCGGCCGCCACAGCGCGGTCGATCTGGTGCGTATCGGCTCGGAGGCGCTGGGCGGCAAGGGCGGTGGCGGGCGTGCCGACATGGCCCAGGCCGGCGGTCCCGATGCTTCAGCGGCGGCGGCGGCCATCGCCAAGATCGAGGCGGCGCTTACCTAGACTGAACTTCCCACTGTCCAGGCGCGCAAGCCATTGATTCTACAGCATAGCCCCGCTTTTGGCCATATAAATGTAGCCATGTAATTGATAATAACACCCTTGCATTGACGCGGCCGCGTG
>Ga0316222_1003930_pt1 | contig 14047 bp, 13 predicted proteins | sample TBH18011metaG_FD_206008 | JGI IMG/M metagenome (GOLD analysis project Ga0316222, IMG submission 206008) | Freshwater microbial communities from Trout Bog Lake, Wisconsin, USA - TBH18011 | ecosystem: Environmental > Aquatic > Freshwater > Lake > Hypolimnion/Profundal zone | place: USA: Wisconsin...
AGCAAGGAAATAATTCCAAAAGCAACGGTTCCACTTGAAATCAATACTCCAAGAAAGTTAAAGAATCCTGACCACATTACTGCATAAGTTGGAGGTAAAGAATGGGTATAAATAACCGTCGCGACAGCGTTTGCCGTGTCATGAAATCCATTAACAAATTCAAATCCCAAGGCAATAAGCAATGCAACCCCAAGAAGAATGTAGGGAAACCAGGTAAGTACTTTTCCACCAACTTCACTTATATCACTTACTAAACTATAGCCTGTGAATAGCAATCCGGTAGCCAGTAATCCCAGAAATAATATACCTGTGATTGGGCTTGGCTTATGATCAAAACGGGGAAGTGCCGCTGTCTCAGTGTTCATTTCTGATGGCTTATTAATATAAAGATTAGACTGTAACAATTAAAGATGACACTGATATTACGTGCAGAGTTGGCTATTAAATATCCTTCAACTGCTGTCTTGCCCTTACCAGGCAGATGGTCTTGCACCACGCGTGGTCACTAGGATAGAAGCATTCAAAAATTTTCAATTTCTATTTCAAACATTGACACAGAGCTCTTGCCAGATTGCATATTCCGGTTAATTCAAACTTCATAAATAGCTCATGAAAATGTCACAACCAAGGGGTAGCCTATACAGCGAAAAATGTAATAAACTTCGATAAGGAATACGAACCGCATCTTTAAATTTATTGAGTTGATGCAGGGTTTCTAGTCTGGGAGTAAACATGGGAAAAGATGATTACGAACATAACACATCTTTTAATATTAGATTACTGCTAATCACATTGACTATTATATTTGGAGTACTGGTCAATCTTTCCAGTTTTGTAATAACAATCTCTTTGATTTATGTCTTACTGATCTTAGCTACGATTTTTTTCTTCGTATTTGCGCCATTCAGGATACCTTGGATAGGAAAAATATATTCTTATCTCAGGAGAGGGAAATGGATACATAAGCTACGCAGGAAATGTCATCAGAAAAATGACTTTAATTTTCATTAATGAGAAATAGACTTTGAGCGGAAAGTCATAATTTTGGAAGCCTAATACGGCTGACCATCAGTGAGCCGGAGATCGCGTACAAAAGAACCATCAAATGAAGTGTGAATCCAGCAAAAATGACATGTCCGAACCAGAGTGACTCGCCCAAAGCACTCTGCGATGCAGCCCCTGCCAGCAATATCACCAGAAGCAACGATGTTGGGATAGGGGTTCCCTCGAAGTATTTCACTTTGTCTCCGCCCTCAGACAGTTCCTCGGCCGTAATGTTGTAGCGGGCCAAGCGTGAAACCCCGCATGCAACAAAATAAACCAATACAATTCGGTCGTATAGCCCCTGCATGCCACAACCGTACCCAATTACAGCCGGAGCTACGCCGAAGGAGATGACATCAGCGAGAGAGTCGAGTTCACGACCTATTGCAGAAGTCTGCTGTCGCCATCGGGCAATTCGTCCATCCAGAATATCGAAGCCCAAAGCGGCAAGGAGCATCCCGCACGCAAAGTAGACGTGCATCACGTCATTCGTTTGCAGGTATGTCAGCATCGAAAACAATGCTCCCATGCCGCAAACTGCGTTTGCCAAAGTAAACCAGTCAGCAAGGTGGAACTCTCGAAACATCGAGAAAGGCTTTTCTAGTTTATGGTTCGTCATGGTGAACAGCATAACCCCAATAAATTACAAATTCATTGCATTTTCGGCAGAGACAGCCTGTCGTTTTCAAAACTGCTTTCGGTTTGACGACTTAAGCTCAATACATAAAATAATATACCGTGCAAGGAACGCACTATTTTGCTCCATAATCCCAACGTGGAACATGGGCAAGTGAGATGCTAAACCAAACTGCGACCGTAAAATAGAGTGTCATCCATGGAATTTCCATTCGCCAAATATTCCAGCTAAAACTAACATTACAGGGGCGCAATGCATCCATAATTCCTTGATTAATGGATAAGTATTTCATTCCCCTTGTCACCTCCTCGTTCCACCGGGACCAGTACATTGGTACGTCGACGTTAGTCATGAATGCAATATAGACTATTGCGAAGACCATCATAGCCGTTAAGAAATGACGATGTTTGCGATTGCTGTGCGGCCACAATAAAACAAAACTCGCGAACAATAGCATCGCAGAAAATGTCCAAATTGAGTTTTCTAAAACATGTCCCAAATAATTTTTTGACAATATCGCGTACCACGATGCGCATTCGGCTACAGCAATGATCGGTATCAAGAGCAATGAAACCGTAATGACAAATTTAATGCCCGTTTTGCTTCCTGCGTGATGCAGTAATAACGCCCCCTGTGCAATGAAACATAGCTCAGCCACAGTTGCCACGCTACGGCCCACCATCATGTTTGATAACCCGGACTGCAACAGGCATACGCGCTCCAGATCGATCCTCGGCAAAAATGATCGAAAGGAGCATCCTGCAACGTAGGCTGCAGAGAGCCACAACATCCACCGTTGTTGTTGGTGCTGCTCAGCCAAAAAGAATTGATCGTGACGGCGCGCTAACGCCACAGCAGATAATATCCATGCGGCGATGTTCACAACCGCGACGACGCACAACACACTCCACCATGTTTGCACGGACATAGTCATGATCTGAAATACCTATTAGCTATTTGTTTCATGTCGACCTTTCGTGTGCATTAGGAATTGCTTAACGTACTTATTATGCAACATCCTTCAACTGATTTCTGTCATCAAACTTTCACAATTAGAATCTATATTCTTTCGCTTTGGCTAATGAAATAACAAAGCAGCAATGGTGGAAATTTGAAATTCAATCTATTTCTCAGTGGAAACATTTCAGGACGTGCATTTAAGTTCCTTGGCTTGATAGTCATTTCGGCTCTGCTCTGTGCATGCTCGCCGCGCTATTTGATCGTGCAGGGTGTCGGTGATGAACTTGCCAGCCAGGGACAGGAGGTAGAAGACGATCTGGAACTGGCACGAGAAGCCAGCGCGTTTTATCTAAAATTTTCTGAATCCGTGTTACGCCAGTCACCTGGCAATCTCAAATTGGCGGAAGCGGTTGCCAGTGGATTTACCCAATACTCTTTTGCTTTTGTCTCTTTCGAGGCGGATAGGAACGAGGCGAAAGATATTAAGGTCGCCCAGAAATTGCGCGAACGCGCTGCGCGGCTTTACCTGCGAGCGCATCGCCATGCCATGGCAGCACTGGAGCAGCGCAAGCCTGGCTTCCTCAAGGCATTATCCAGCCCAGATCCAAAAAACTGGCCCCGTCTTGACGATGAAGAAATAGGTGTGGCGTACTGGGCTGCGGCATCCTGGGGCGGTTTTATCTCGCTTTCCAAGGATGACCCCAACATTGTGGCGGACCTGCCGCTGGCTGTACGCTTGGCTCACTTGGCCTGGGAAAAATCGCCCAACTACGGTGAGGGCGCGTTGGCCAGTCTGATGGGGAGTTTCGAGACCTCTCGCCCCGGGGGGGCACGCGAACAGGCGCTGATTTACTTTGATCAGGCAATTGCCGCCAGCGTCGGCAAGAGTGCAGGCCCCTTTGTTGCCAAAGCTGAAGGGATTGCTTTACCTGCGGGGGATCGTGTAGCGTTCGAAGCACTGCTACATCAGGCACTGGCTGCCAGCGATTCTCGTCGAGATTTGCAGAATGAAGTCATGCGTGAGCGGGCACAATGGCTTCTTGAGACAGCAGGCGATCTTTTTTAACTGATTTCCCTAACTATAACGACAAGAAAGAAACTCATGAGAAAGCTTGCCTTCGGCATCCTGTTTTTCCTTGGACTCATTGTTGCGAGCAGTGCGATTGCTGCAGACAAACAATTGCGTATCGGCACTCTGGCACCGAAGAACTCGCTGTATCACCGGCAACTGATGGAGCTGGGCGAAGTTTGGCGAACAGCGCAGGGTGGCAATGCGAAATACCTGGTTTATCCAGATGGAAGTCAAGGCGGTGAAGCCGAAATGGTAAGGCGCATGCGTATTGGGCAATTGCAGGGAGCGTTGCTTTCAGTGGTCGGCTTGCAGGAAATTGAGCCAACCATCAGTGCACTGCAGAATATGCCACTACTCTTCAAAAACTGGGAAGAAGTAGACTACGTGCGTGAAAAAATTCGTCCCGCCATGGAGAAAAAATTTCTCGATAAAGGTTTTGTCGTACTAGCCTGGGGCGATGCCGGCTGGGTCAGGTTTTTCTCCAAGGAGCCCGCTGTTCGCCCTGAAGACTATAAGAAGATGAAGTTCTTTGCGTGGGGTTCCGAAGCCGAACAACAGTCCATCATGAAAAGCCTTGGGTACACACCTGTGCCGTTGGAGACGAATGACATTTTGCCAGCCATTCAGACCGGCATGATCAATGTTGTCCCCTCAACACCTTATTTCGCGCTCGCCAGCCAGATCTACAATACCGCACCCAATATGCTCGACATTAACTGGGCACCTATTGTGGGTGCACTTGTCGTGACCAGAAAAGCATGGGATGACATGTCGCCGGAAGTTCAGAAGGCAGTGCGTCTGGAGAGCGACAAAGTGAGCGTTCAGATACGTGCAAAGGCCCGTCAGGAAGTTGATGATGCGGTTGATGCCATGAAAAAACGCGGCCTGGTTGTTAACCATCCAAACCCGGAGCAAATGCGTGAATGGGATGAACTTGCAAGCACACTTTATCCGCGCATCCGTGGAACGATGGTACCCGCCGAAATCTTTGACGAAGTCATGATGCATCTGAAAAACTATCGCGCTGGCAAGCGCAACTAGCATTGGCGACTATGATTTTTACTCGCCTGCGCGGTTTCTGGCGTTTTGACGAGGTACTGTCATCCTCCGCGCTGGTGCTGATGACGTTGATTCCGCTAATTGAAATTGTGCTTCGTCCGCTAATGGGCAAAGGGATCGATAATGCACCTGTACTGGTTCAGCATCTCGGTCTGGTGCTGGCCATGTTTGGTGCGGTCGCTGCAGAACGTAACGGACACCTGACTTCACTGGGCAGCAGCCTGGATAATGTGGGAGATCGTCGCTTCCACGCCGTGGTGCAAGTGTTTGCCAAGGGCAGCTCGGCAGTAATTTGCGGCATTCTTGCTCTGGCCAGTTGGCGCTTTGTCGCCAGCGAAATGGAAGCGTCGCGCATCCTTGCCTACGGCATTCCGGTCTGGTGGGTGCAAGCTACGATGCCGCTTGGATTTCTATTGCTGGGTGCGAAACTGGGGGCGCGCAGATTCTCTTCAATATGGATCAAGGTGGCATGGGGTATTTTGCTGCCTGCCTGCGGATTTTTGCTGGCCGCCAAATACGATGGCAGTTCCGTGCCGATTTGGCCAGGAGTGATTTGGCTGCTGGCCGTATTGTTTGCCGGGGCGCCGATCTTCGCGGTATTGGGTGGTTTGGCTTTGGCTCTGTTCTGGCAGGACGGCCTCCCGCTGGCTTCGATCCCGCTCTCCCATTACCAGATTACCGTTAATTCGTCATTGCCCGCGCTACCGCTGTTTACCCTCGCGGGTTTGATTTTTGCGCGTACTGACGCAGCACTCAGGCTGGGGGCTGTGTTTGTGGCTCTGTTCGGAGGAGGCGTCACAGGCACAGTAGTTGCTGCGGCCATTCTATGTTCCTTTTTTACCGCCTTCACCGGCGGAAGCGGCGTGACGATTCTCGCCCTTGGCGGACTGCTATTGCCGCTCCTGCGTAATGCAGGTTTTCCGGAGCAGCGCAGCATCAGCCTGGTGACGAGCGCCAGCGCGTTGGGCGTACTACTTGCACCTTCCGTGCCGTTGATCATGTACGCCATAATTGCCCGCGTGCCGATCAACAGCATGTTTCTCGCCGGTCTGATCCCCGCCTTTGTCATGGTGGGATTTCTGCTGATTTTCGGCGGATATTTAAAGCGCGAAAAGCGTGGCAACATTGAAACAAGCAGTGCGCAGATCGCCCGTCAGGATTCAACTCAGATTTTGGCGGCGATCTGGGCTGCCAAATGGGAAATCCTTGCGCCCTTTGTCGCCATAGGTTCTCTGGTCAGCGGACTGGCGACGCCCACTGAGAGTGCAGCGCTAACCGCTGGCTACGCCATTCTGACGCAGACTATTGCACACCGGGAATTGAGTTTGAAAGTGTTTGGTCAGAGCCTCTCCGATTGCGCCCAGGTGATAGGCGGTGTCATGCTGATTCTCGGCATGGCGCTTGGGCTGACCAATTTCCTGATTGATGCAGGCATTCCTGACGCCGCGATCGAGTGGGTACAAAATGTCATTCCAAACAAGTTTGTTTTCCTGCTGGTGCTCAATATCTTTTTGTTTGCGGCAGGTGCGTTGATGGAAATCTTCGCCGCCATTGTGGTTCTGGTGCCACTATTGCTGCCGGTTGCGCTGAGTTACGGCATCAGCCCTGTGCACTTCGGTATTATCTTCCTTGCCAGCATGGAAATGGGCTTCCTCTGTCCGCCGGCCGGGATGAACATCTATTTTGCCTCGGCCATGTTCGGCAAACCGATACACTATGTTGCAAGGTCGGTGCTCCCCGCTTTGCTGGCAATCTTTCTGGGCACACTGGTTATTTCCTGGCTACCTATCGTCGCCACGGGTCTCCCGGAGTTATTTTTGGGGAAACAGCCTTAAATGCCCACCCAACGGTCTATGCAACGTAATTTTCACCTCGTGCTCGCGGTGCAATTCTTTTCCACGCTTGCTGACAATGCATTTTTGATTGTTGCGATTGCCCGGGTGATTGAATTGGATTCGGCTGACTGGGTAACTCCAATCCTCAAGCTTTGTTTCACCCTGTTCTACGTGCTGCTCGCGCCTTTTGTTGGCCCATTGTCTGACGCGATCCCCAAGGGAAAGGTCATGCTGGTGGCAAATTTCCTAAAGTTATGTGCCGTTTTCCTGATGTTGGTCGGCGTGGATCCCGTAGTAGCAATCGGAATTGCCGGTTTGGGGGCGGCAATCTATGCACCGGCCAAATATGGCCTCATTACCGAATTAGTTCCGGCAGAAAAACTTGTTACTGCCAACGGTTTATTTGAGGGCACGACGGTCTGTGCGGTTATTTTGGGAACGGTATTGGGTGGTTTTTTGGTAAGCCCTCTGATCAATAAGAACAGCACACTTTCTTCTCTATGGCATCTGAACAGCATGACGACCCATCTGACAGTGGGAATGTTGAGTCTTCTGGTGCTGAATGGGCTCGCAACCCTGTTGAGTTTCAGGGTTGCAGATAGTGGCGTGCGTTATCCGAGTCATTCTTTCCACCCCATGCTGTTATGCAAACAGTTTTTCAGAGAAAACATGATCCTCTGGAGAGATCAGCTTGGCGGATTGTCCATGCTGGTTACAACCCTGCTTTGGGCGGTTGGGGCGACGTTGCAATTGATCGTATTACGCTGGGCCAATGAATCACTGGGGCTTACACTTGCTCAGGCCGCCTATTTGCAGGGTATCACGGCTGTGGGTGTTATCGCCGGGGCGATGCTGGCCAGCCGTCTTGTTACGCTTTCAAGCGCCGCAACTTTATTGCCATTGGGAATCGTGATAGGTATTCTGATACCCGTCATGCTGGCCGTTAATTCCGTGCTATGGGCAGGCATTCTATTGATGACAGTAGGTGCCGTTTCGGGTTTCTTTGTGGTACCAATGAACGCGCTCTTGCAACACCGTGGCTGCAGCCTGCTCACGGCAGGTCGTTCCATCGCAGTGCAAGGATTCAATGAGAACGCCGGAATACTTGTGATGTTGGCTATCTACGCCTTGGCGACAGCAACACGAATTCCGCTCGGAACAATGATTGAGTGTTTTGCTGCAATTATTACAATCGGCATGACTGTAATTTATCTGGTGCACCAAAGAAATTATTCCTCCGACGAAGTTTGTGATAATGCATGAATGATGTCGTAAAAGTGTCAAATTAACTTCATTGTTTTGTAATCTAAGGTGGTCAGAATTACGGGCATGACAAATTATGATGACATCCACATTGAGCCAATCCTTGAGCGAATTTCCAGCCTCAGGATTGCAATAGTTACCGAGACGTTTCCACCGGAAGTGAACGGTGTTGCCATGACGCTTGGACGAATCGTGAAGGGTTTGGTGCAACGGGGGCACTCGGTGCAACTGGTTCGGCCCAGACAGTCTAGTGATGGCGAAATTGTATCGTTTGAGGGTGTGGATGTGGTGTTAACCAGAGGGATACAAATCCCCACCTACAAAGATTTACGTTTGGGATTGCCTACGATAGGGTGCCTAAGCAAACTTTGGACAGAAAACCGTCCGGATATAGTTCATGTCGCCACAGAAGGCCCTCTGGGATGGTCCGGGGTGACAGCAGCGCGCAAACTTAAGTTACCTGTTACCAGTTCATTTCATACCAATTTTCATAACTACTCGCAGCACTATGGTATTGGCTTGTTCAGGAATATTATTGATAACTATCTTCGTAAACTGCACAACCTTACCGATGCGACCATGGTTCCAACCAAGGCCATGATGCAAGAACTGCAGGGACGAGGCTACAACAATGTCACCCTGTTGTCGCGTGGCGTTGCCACCGATCTTTTCTCACCGGTAAAACGTTCACAAGCGCTTCGCGAAAATTGGGGGGCGAGTCCTGACAATGTGGTTGTTCTGCATGTTGGCCGTCTTGCCAAGGAAAAAAATATTGATCTGGTTATAGCGTCGTTTCAAGCAATCAAACTGCGACTGCCGAATGCAAAACTGGTATTCGTGGGAGATGGCCCCATGCACAAACAGCTGGAGAAATCATGCCCCGAGGCCATTTTCGCCGGTGTTCGCAAAAATGAGGAACTGGCTGCTCATTATGCTTCCGGTGATGTATTCCTGTTCTCGAGCCTTACGGAAACGTTTGGAAACGTTGTCCCTGAAGCGCTTGCAAGCGGGCTGGCTGTGTTGTCTTATGATAATGCAGCCGCCAAAGAGTTGATCACAACAGAGCAGAATGGCGTGCTGGTGTCCCCGGGGGAAGAGTTAGACTTTGTCAACGCCTCTGTAGATCTTGCCACCGATAAGCACAAACAATTGAAGGTTAGGCAGGCCGCTGCGGCTAGTGTGGCACATCTGGGTTGGGAAGCCGTTCACAATAGTTTCGCGGAAACCTTATTGAGGGTACTGGACAAGAATGGCAGACAGCACTCACCGTTATTCGCCCCAGCGAGTTCTGTTTCTGTCAGCCATGCCAGCGCATAAGCGCTTGCCCCATACGCACTTCGGATCCTTGATGTAAATTGTTGCACAAGGTAAATCCCTTGCCAGCCAGGACGATGATGGTCGATCCATGTTGAAACCATCCCATCTCTTGTCCTTTGGTAAAAGGGGCGTCGCAGAAAAAAGTTTTCGGGCCAGAATATTTTAAGTGAAAGAGAACATCCAGAAAGTGCAGACGAATGCTGGCAACCAGAATTGCCGCCACCGGCACCAGCGCGATACGTTGATTCGCACACGGCCCGGTTCCCTCCAATCGCGTGCGAATGAAAGCCCGCTCGTTCTTGCAGAACAGCTTTTCAATCCGGCGCAGGGCAATCGGATTGACATTCCATGTATCACCGGAGAAGTACCTGACTTTTTCAACGGTACAGTCGTAGGGGGCGTGGAACCGGTGATACATGCTGGACGTCAAGCGCAACGTCACAAAATAGCCATCTTTCCACTCTTCAACGTTTTCTTCCTCGCCCAGCAAGTCTTCCAGCGAGTAGGGAAATCCTTTGGCCTGAAAGACCAGAGTCCCGTCGATGGGGCCGCTTGCTCCCACAATGGCATCAACCGGGCTTGCCATCACGGCAGGATCGTTATCGAGCGGACGAGCGCCTTCTTTGAGTTCGCGGGTAAAACAATCATGCATACTTTTAAAGTCGCGCTTTTTTGCCTCGCTCAAATCAAGGTTAGAAAAATATTTCCACATTGCGATGGAAAAATCCCGCACCCAGGGGTGTTCGATCTTGCTGAACCATCCCGTAAATTGGGTGAGCCAGCGTCGCGGAAGCCGGTTGGTCAAAAGAAAGTTGATGTCTTCCTGTTTCAGGATTTGCTGAATCTGATGGCGAAGGCTCATCGTGTTGAACCTCGTGTCACTCTTTTCATTTAAGGTGGTTCCAAAGTGAATGAAACAATAAATTTAAACTCGTTGGCACTTTACAGCGCAGGGGCGCTGATGCTACTCACTGGCCTGCGCCGAGCCAAACAACGAGCCGAACTCTCGTTGGCAAAACATGGGTCTTTGGCGGGCCACCCGCGCAATGCCCGTCGCCTGGCATCCTTTCTGCCAAGCTATCGTTATGACGAAGCGAATGCTTTTGGAGTTGACGGTGCACCGGACGATGTTGTTTCTCGCCGTAAAATTGCCTTTGATGCCTTGCTGGCGCAGTACCAAACGCGTTACCCCAAGAGCTTGCAAGAAACTGCAGATGTTGTCAATGGACTTTCTGATTTGCAATTCACCAGTGCTTACAGAATTCCGTTCCAGTTTCGCAAACTTGCAAACAAAGGACTTAAAATTAGTTCGTTTGTTCAATCAACATCAGGTGTAACAATAGAAGATCTGGATGGAAATACATTCTATGATCTCACAGGTTCTTACGGTGTAAATCTGTTTGGAAATGATTTCTACAAGGACTGCATTGATCAGGGGGCAGACTTGGTCAGACAACTCGGCCCGGTTCTGGGCTCCTATCATCCGGTGGTTGCCGACAACGTTCATCGGCTAAAACAGATATCCGGCATGGATGAGGTTTCATTTCATATGTCAGGTACGGAGGCCGTCATGCAGGCGGTGCGTCTGGCACGCTACCACAGCGGACGCAGTAAAATCGTTCGATTTTGCGGCTCCTATCACGGTTGGTGGGGCGATGTACAACCCGGCATAGGTAATCCGGTTACCGAGAAGGACACCTTCACACTGGCTGAAATGAGTGAAGCTACTTTACGGGTCTTGCGCAACCGCAATGACATCGCCTGTGTGCTGGTCAATCCGTTGCAAGCCTTGCATCCCAATGTCGCGGCGCCAAGTGATTCGTCGTTGCTGGATAGTTCCCGAAAAGCTGGATTTTCCAAAGGTACTTATACTGTCTGGCTCAATGAACTCCGTAATATTTGCGATGCAAAAGGGATTGCGCTCATTTTTGATGAGGTTTTTGTAGGTTTCCGTCTAGCCCCCGGTGGCGCGCAGGAATATTTTGGCGTAAAGGCCGATTTAGTGACCTATGGAAAAACGCTGGGAGGGGGCCTGCCCGTCGGGGTATTGTGCGGCAAGGCAACCTGGATGAAACGATTTAGAGAGGATGCGCCTGGCGACGTATGCTTTGCGCGAGGGACTTTCAATTCGCACCCCTACGTCATGGGGGCAATGAATGTATTCTTGAAGAGTTTGGACACTCAAGTTATTAATGCATATTACGCCGATCTGGACGCAATCTGGAACAAGCGCGCTCAAGCTCTGAATAACAGTCTGAAAGAGGCCCGCATTCCGGTACGGGTTGCCAATCTGTCTTCAATCTGGACAGTGCTCTATACCCAGCCGGCTTGCTACAACTGGTTGTTTCAGCACTATTTGCGTCTGGAGGGCCTAGCGTTGAGCTGGGTGGGCACGGGTCGAATAATTTTCAGCCTGAATTACACACAGGAAGATTTTGACAATGTTTCCCGAAGCTTTGTACGTGCTGCCGAAAATATGCAGCGCGACGGATGGTGGTGGAACAGCCCGATGCTGACCAATAAATCGATCAAACATCGCGTTCTGCGTGAAATGCTGATGGCAAAATTAAAGCCCGCAAGCTAACTAAAACTTGCGGGCCGGTTGGTTTAACTAAACTATCCTAAAACTATGCAGCTACCCGTTCAGGCGTGATTTTTTCAATCATTTCTCCGCGCAGAAGCGCAAGCGGAGCATTGTAGTATTGTTTGATGTCATGGAAAGGATCCGTCAGGATTTTAGTCATCCATACCAGGCCAGTCAGTACACCTTTCAAAAAGAAAAGATGGATCGTTCTGAACAGCAAACCTCCTACACCCAGAGCAAACCACATCATGCCAGTCTGGTGTACAAAAGTCTCAAGGGAAGTAGAAGGTTGAAACAGACCAAACATGCTTGGGAATAGATATAGAAGAATTGGTGAAAAAGCCCAAATGGATATGATGACAATCTTGCGGTGCAAGTTGAACCCCACTTTGATTTCTTCTTTGTATTCATTTGTCGCTTGATTGGCTTCATCATAGCCTAATGGCTCAAAGAAAAAGTGTCCGGACTGGCGGGTTCCCATTGAGATCAATACGCCAATCAAACCAGCAATGGCAGGATCAAAAAAAAGCACGACATAGGCAATTAGAAAACTCACGGCGCTGATCAAATGCAAGGTCTGATTGATACGACTCTGATGGTAATAGCGATGGTCATCCCAGCGCTGGATGGAGAGTTGTTTGAGAAATTCAGACATGTTTTATATTCTCCTTATTAAGTTAAATGGAAATTTGAATATAGAGGTAACTTATTGCCATTTCATGACAAAAATATTTCAAGGAGGTTGCCAATGGCTATTAACCAATTGCCCGCTGCAAACATCAAGACGACGTTGGTATTGCTTCCGGGCCTGGATGGAACCGAGATATTTTTCGGCCCGCTACTTCGCCATCTTCCTTCCTGGATTGAGCCCGTCGTCATTGTTTATCCAACCTACGGCAACAATGACTACAAAGAAGACCTGCTTCCAATCGTGATGAGTAAAGTGGTTAACTTGAAGTCCTTCGTGATTTTTGGATGGTCTTTCGGTGGGCCGCTTGCACTCATGGTCGCATCCAGGTGCCCCTCTCAAGTGATTGGAGTTATACTCTGCGGTTCGTTCGTCACACCACCCAATCCCAGGCTTGTTCCATTTCGCTTCGCCATATCGGCGCCGTTAATTGCGATCGTCCGCGCAACAAGACGCGCACGCCTGCTCATTCCCGGATACGCAACAACTGAGCTTCGCCATGCAAAAGCCATCACTTGGAGAAGAGTCAATTCCAGAGAGCTTGCGTCACGCTCAAAATCGGCACTGAACGTGGATGTTCGCGCTCAGCTCAGAGAGTGCCGTGCCCCTTTGATTTACCTTGCTTCCACGAGAGATGAAGTCATATCCCGGACAAGCCTTAACGAAGTCCTCGAAGTAGCACCTCAGACGCAAGTTGCGGAAATCGACGGGCCACATTTGGCTCTCTTCACCAACCCTCTTCAGTCGGCTGAGAAAATTATGGATTTCTTGCGTGAGATAGTCCGAGAAAAATATGGTTGAGAATATTTATTGATAGTATGTCTGTAACGTTCATCAGTCATATTATGTGCAGTCATTCAGTTTGTTTTGACTGGAAAGGCAGCATGAAAAATCAACATTATTATTCACACGGCTTGCTATTTTCGATCGCCCCGGCAAATATTTCTTCATTGCATTTGAACGATGAGGAAGGGAAAGGTGACTTTGACTGGGAAGCGTATAAGGGGGATTCTTTAGCCAGAATCGTCCTCAATTTTCTGAAAACATCAGCAACAGCTCAAGTAGCCGCATTTCATTTCATTTAGCAGATGTTCTGAATAAATGTCCAATCTAATCAATTTTATTAATGTCCGTTTCTTTCCTTCTATATAGCATTCGATCCACTTCATCTTTTGCAATCAACTAATCATTCACTGTTTCACCCACAACAAAACTGTGCTTTAAAGCTTGACAATAAACCACATCAGAAATGATACTGCCTCGGTCTTGTTTGTTTTGCAAAATCGAGTTTCAAAATTATTGTTTTGATTAATGGGGGAGGCGCCTGTTTTCTTGTCTGATATGCTTGAATCGTTTGTCATGATAGCTGTTCATTCATTAACAGTCATTCGCCAAAGTCATCAAATTAGTTTGAAGATTACGGCGTTCATTTGAATAAACATGCTGTATTGCTGATGGGTTCTTGCACATTAGACTTGTATGACCTATATGCATAGCCCATTGACAATCCCTCCTTTGAGTTACGCACTCAATCAAGTCGGTTCCTTTAAAAAATCGAACTACACAATTTTTGTTTTCACTCTGCTGG
>Ga0316222_1003931_pt1 | contig 14043 bp, 10 predicted proteins | sample TBH18011metaG_FD_206008 | JGI IMG/M metagenome (GOLD analysis project Ga0316222, IMG submission 206008) | Freshwater microbial communities from Trout Bog Lake, Wisconsin, USA - TBH18011 | ecosystem: Environmental > Aquatic > Freshwater > Lake > Hypolimnion/Profundal zone | place: USA: Wisconsin...
CAAACACACTGTAGTCCAGATAGCGGCGGAAAACGAAGGGCACGACGCTGCTGCGCAGCGCGCGCGCGCACGCCGAGTCCACCGCCGCGTGTGGCGCCACGATGCGGCTTTTGAGCCAGGCAAAGCGTTCCCACTCGCGGCCTTGCGCCTGAAAATAGTCTTCCAGTGCCGCCAGAGAAACCGCTGGCGGTCCCGAGTTTCCGTTCGGGCGCAGCGCCAGGTCAACCCGGAATACAAAGCCATGGTCGGTGGTCTCGCCAATCAGGGCATAGATGGCGCGCACCTGTTTGGCAAAGAACTCCTGGTTGGATAGACGGCCTCGGCCCTGTGCGTCGCCGTCGGTGTTGCCGTCGTGGTCAAACAGGTAAATCAGGTCGATGTCGCTGGAAACGTTGAGTTCACGCGCGCCCAGCTTGCCCATGCCGACAATGCAGAGCTGCGCGCGGTCGCCATTGGGCGCGCGCGCGGCACCGTGGCTGAGTTCCAGTGCACGCTGGCTCTCTTGAAACGCCAGTTCCAGTGCCAGTTCGGCCAGTTCGGTCATGCTGGTGGTGACGGTTTCCAGCGGGCAGTGCGTATCGCAGTCCAGCTGCAGCAGGCGTTCCAGAACCAGTTGTCGCAGCGTGCGCAGGGCATCGCCGACTTCGACCTGGCGCGTGCGCAGTTCGGTAAACAATGCATGCATGTTGGCGCGGGTTGGAACGCCGGGTGGCAGCAGACTGAGCAGCGTGGCGTAGCGACGCCGTGTGCGTTGTGCCACGCGTGAATACGAAGACCCCATAGTCGTAACGTGTTTGACAGGGTTGCCGGTCATAATTCCAGCCATACTGACCACCGTTCGATGACTGCAGTCCATTCCAATTTCCCACGCCGCCTCAAGGCACTCTCGACGCTCGCCCGTGGGGTGTTGTATGTGCTGGCGATGATCTGGATCACGTTAGCGGTGGTCTGGGGTGTTTTGCATTTTCTGATTGTGCCGCGAATCGGCGAAGTGCGCCCGTGGCTGGAACAGCAGCTGTCGCAGCGGCTGCATATCGCGGTGCGCATTGGTTCGCTGGTGGCTAAGTCGAACGGCCTTATCCCGTCTGTGGAGTTGCGCGATGTCAGCCTGATTGACGCCACCGGGCGTGAAGCACTGCACTTACCTGTGGTGCTGGCGGCTCTGTCGCCGCGTTCGTTGCTGGGGGTCCGGTTTGAACAGTTGTACGTGGAAGGCCCGGTGCTGGAAGTGCGGCGCAGCAGTGACGGGCGTATTTGGGTCGCCGGACTCGAAGTGCCGGAAGCTGGCGGCCAAAGCAGCGCCGGACTCGATTGGCTGTTTTCGCAAAAAGAACTGGTCGTGCGGCACGGCAGTGTGCGCTGGATTGATGCGTTACGCGGTGTGCCGCCGCTGGCGCTGGATGATGTTGACATCGTGGTGCGTAACCGGGGTCGCAGCCACGCCGTACGGGTAGATGCCAACCCGCCGGACGGCTGGGGTAGCCGGGTGACCGTCATGGGGCGTTTTGTGCATCCCTTGTTCAGTGCGCACCGTGGCGATTGGAAAAGCTGGAGCGGTACTTTGTTTGCGCAGGCCGGGCAGCTCGATACCGGTTTCTTGCGAAACTACGTCGACCTTGGTGTGGATCTGCAGCGGGGTGTGGGCGCGGTGCGTTGCTGGCTGGATATGGATCGGCAGGCGGTGACGCGGTTCACAACCGATCTTGCGCTGCAACAGGTGGTGCTGAAGGTGTCGCCGCAACTGGATGCACTTGCTCTGGCGCAACTTTCCGGCCGTTTTGATGTGCAGCTGTCGCCCCAGGGCTATTCGCTGGCTACGCAAAATCTGGCGTTTGACACACAGGAAGGGTTGCATTGGCCGGGCGGCAATGTGCGTGTCAGTCTGGTGCGCGGCGCGACCAGCGACGCCGATAGCGGAGAGCTGAACGCAGACCACCTGGACCTGGCAGCGCTGGCAAGTATTGCCGCTCGATTGCCGTTGGGGGACGTGCTGCACGCGCAGGCCGCACGTTTTGCCCCTACCGGACAGGTCGAAAAATTGCGTTACACCTGGCGCGGCGCAGTGCAGCAGCCGCTTGGCTTTTCTGCCGCCGGTCGCGTGACGCAATTGACACTGGCGGCGCAGCCGCAGACGCCTGAGCAGCTGCAGTCGGGAACGCCCGGCGTGCCTGGCGTGCAGGGCGCACAAGTGGATTTTGGCTTTAATCAAAGCGAAGGACACGCCAGTGTCGCCATCAACAACGGTGTTCTGGTGTTCCCAGGCGTATTCGAATTGCCGCAGGTGCCCATGGAGCTGCTGTCGGGTGATGTTGACTGGAAAGTCGATGCGCGTCGCACCAGCGTGTTGGTGAACCATCTGCGTTTCATGAACGCCGATGCGCAGGGTGATGCCCGCATCAGTTGGCAGACGGCGGATGTTCCGCACGGCGCACCCGCTTCGCTGCGCTTTCCGGGGGTGCTTGATCTGCAGGGCACGTTGAGCCGGGCGGACGTAGCGGCGGTGCCGCGCTATATGCCGGTGGTGTTGAACCAGGAGGTGCGAAATTATCTGCAGCGGGCGCTACTGGGTGGCAGTGGCAGCAATGTGCGCTTCAAGGTGCGCGGCGACCTGGCGCGGTTTCCTTTTGCCGATGCGCGCACGGGTGATTTCGCCATTTCGGCCGATGTGCAAAACGCAACCTATGCCTATGCGCCAGCGGAGGTTCTGCCCAAAGGTGCGCCGCCCTGGCCAGTCTTGAGCCAGATATCGACGACGCTGGTGATCGACCATGACACGTTGCAGCTGCGTGCGTCACGTGGTCTGGTGGCCCCTGGCACGGGGCTGACGTTTGCCCGAACCGACGCCTCCATCACCAAGCTGTATACCGAGCCCCAACTTCTGGTTTCCGCCGAGGCGCATGGGCCGTTGACCGAAGCGCTGACGCTGGTGAACAGCACGCAAATCGGACAGTGGACGGATGCGGCGTTGGCCCGCGCCCAGGCGAGCGGCAGTGCTGATTACAAATTCCGGTTGGCCTTGCCGATCGAGCAGATTGAGAAGGCCACGGTGCAGGGGACCGTGGCACTGGCAGGCAATGATTTTCAGTTTTCTCCGGAGGTTCCTCGCCTGAGTCGGGTCAAGGGTGCGGTGGCATTCACGGATACAGGCTTTTCGGTGGCGGCGTTGCAGGCACGTGCGCTGGGCGGCGATGTCCGACTGGACGGCGGCCTGAGCGTTGGTCCGCCGCTGGGGGCGCGCGCCGCGCCCAGCACATTGCGTATTCAGGGGGTTGCCACCGCTGAAGGACTGCGCCTGGCGAGTGAACTGGGCAGTGTCAGCCGCTGGGCGCGGTACCTGAGTGGCAGTGCTGCGTACAACGCGAGCGTGTCGCTGCATGGCGGCGTGCCCGAACTGGTGGTCAGTAGCGCGCTGGCGGGTATGGGCGTGGCGTTGCCGCCGCCGTTCGGCAAGGCCGCCAATAGCGTGCAGTTGGTGCGCTATGAAAATTCAGTGCTGCGCACGTCCCAAATGACGCCAGCGCATCTGCAAGATCAGGTACGGTTTGATATCGGGCGGATGTTGAACGTGGTGTACGTTCGTGACATTTCCGGGCCGGAGCCCAAACTTGAACGCGGCTCCATCGGATTCGGTTTGGCGGCTGGGGAGGACGCGCCATTGCCTCCGGTCGGGGTGGTTGCGAATGTCCACATCGATCAGCTGGATGTGGATGCCTGGACTGCGGTTCTGAGCGCTGTGGCGCCGGAGCGCGCTGGCCATGGTTCCGAGCTGGGCCCGGAGCTGATGGCGTATCTGCCAACCCATTTGGCTTTGCGGGCCGCAGAGCTGACGGTTCAGGGCCACAAGATCAGCCGTGTGCTGATCGGAGCCGGGCGCGAGGATCTGCTGTGGCGCATCAATGTGGATGCGACCGAACTCAATGGCTACCTTGAATACCGCCAGCGCAGCGGTGCCGCGCTGGGTCGCCTGTATGCCCGGCTGGCGTATTTGACGATCGGGCAAATGGCCGAGCAGGATGTGGAGTCGCTGCTGGATCAGCAGCCGGCCAGTATTCCAGCGCTGGACATTGTGGTGAATGACATGGAGCTGCGCGGCAAGAAGATTGGACGCGTGGAAATTCAGGCTGTTAACAGCGCGGGCACGGGCGCGGGCGTTGCCCACGATGGGGGGCGCGACTGGCAATTGAACCGATTTAATATCAGCACGCCCGAGGCCAGTCTGACGGCCTCCGGGAACTGGACGGATGGCGTCGCCCCTGCCGGCTCGACGCCGCTGGTGCGGGGCGTGCGTGAGCGGCGTCGCACCGCACTGACGTTCAAGCTCGACATGGCGGACTCTGGCGAGTTGCTTTCGCGTCTGGGAATGCCCGGTGTGCTGGCGAAGGGACGCGGCAGTGTGGAGGGCCATGTGGCGTGGTTGGGGTCGCCGTTTTCGCCGGATTACCCAAACATGTCGGGTGGGTTTCACGTGGATGTGGAAACCGGACAGTTTCTGAAAGCAGACCCTGGCATTGCCAAATTGCTGGGGGTGCTCAGTCTGCAATCGCTACCGCGCCGGTTGGCGCTTGATTTCCGGGATGTGTTCAGTGACGGCTTCGCGTTCGACTTCGTGCGCGGTGATGCGCAAATTGAAGCCGGCATTGCGCGCACCAACAATTTGCAGATGAAGGGGGTCAATGCGGCGGTCATGATGGAAGGTCAGGCCGATCTGGACCGCGAGACCCAGTCACTCAAAGTGGTGGTTATTCCAGAAATCAATGCCGGCAGCGCCTCGTTGCTGGCGACCACCATCAATCCGCTGGTCGGGTTGACCACATTTTTGGCGCAGGTTATTTTGCGTCGACCATTAATTGAAGCCAATACGCAGGAATTTCTGATCGACGGAACCTGGATTGATCCGCACGTTACCAAGGTGCCACACCAATGATTCTTACCTTACTGCATGCCACGTGCACCCGGCAGCGCCGGCCGGAGTGCCTGGTTCTATGAAAGTTGCTGCACTCCAAATGGTGTCCGGGGCGGACTGGGCGGACAACCGCGAGCAGGCGGCAGAATTGCTGTTGCAGGCTGCGCGCCAGGGGGCCGAACTGGCCGTTCTGCCGGAATATTTTTGCCTCATCGGAAACCGCGATACCGACAAGCTGGCGCTGCAGGAGACTTACGGTGATGGGCCGATTCAGCAGTTTCTCGCGGACACGGCGCGCCAGCTGGGGTTGTGGATTGTGGGTGGCACGCTGCCCTTGCGCTCAACCCGTGCCGATCGGGTTTACAACAGTTCGCTGGCGTTCAACCCGCAGGGTGTCTGCGTGGCGCGGTACGACAAAATGCATTTGTTTCGCTTCGACAACGGTACGGAGCGCTATGACGAGTCACGGGTGCTGGAGGCCGGTTCGGAACCGGTGCGCTTCAATCTGACGGCGCAGGATGGTCAGGTGTGGCGCGTCGGCATGAGTGTGTGCTACGACCTGCGTTTTCCGGAGCTGTACCGATCCCATGCACAAGCGGGTGCCGACTTGTTGCTGGTGCCGGCGGCGTTTACCTACACCACAGGGCAGGCGCACTGGGAGGTTCTGCTGCGTGCTCGGGCCATTGAGAATCTGGCGTATGTTGCCGCTGCCGGGCAGGGCGGGGTGCATCCGAATGGGCGTCGGACCTGGGGCCAGACGCTGCTGGTCGATCCATGGGGACACATACTGGCACAGCAGGCACAGGACCGCGCAGTCGTGTTGGCCGTGCTGGATTTTGCTGCGCTGCGGGAGTGGCGCCTGCAGCTGCCAGCACTGCAGCATCGCTTGCTATGACCAATTTGGCGGCCACTGGCTTGGCAAGGTGGGCGCGGTGGCTTGCCGCTTTGTTGCTGGTGGGCGTGCTGGCAGGTTGTGCAAGCGCGCCGCCCGGGCGTGCGACGGGCGCGGTTGGCGTTAGTGGCAGCACAGCGGAGGGCGTTGTTGGCGGGGGTGCACAGCGGTCTGGCGTGGCTGCGTCCGAGCCAGGGATGGTTATGGGCAAGAGCCGCTGGGTGCCGGTGGCATGGAGCGATTTGCCCGGCTTTGACCAGGACAACTGGTTTGATGGCTGGGGCGCCTGGGTGCGCAGTTGTGAGCGACCGAGTAGCGTGTGGCAAGCCCGGTGTGCCGAAGTGCGCGGTTTGAGTCTGGCGACCGATCAGGAGCAACGCGACTGGCTACAGCAGTATTTCCAGGCTTACCGGGTGGAGAGCCTGTTGGGCGATCGCGACGGCCTGCTGACGGGGTATTTCGAGCCGGAACTGGCCGCAAGCCGGGTGGCCACCTCCACCTATAGCGTGCCACTGTATGGCCCGCCCGCCGGTCTGGTGGCGCGCAAGCCCTGGTATACCCGCAAGGAAATGGACACGCTGCCGGTGGCGCAGGAGGCCCTTGCCGGACACGTTATCGCCTACGTGGCCGATCCGGTTGACGCCATGGTGTTGCAAATCCAGGGCTCCGGACGCCTGCGTTTTGAACCCGAGGGCGGCGGACCCAGCCACATGGTGCGTCTGACGTTTGCCGCCAGCAATGAACAACCTTATCGCAGCGTTGGACGCTGGCTGCTGGACCAGGGGCTGGCGAAAGACGCCAGCTGGCCCGGCATCAAGGCCTGGCTGGCGGAAAATCCACAGCGCCGCGACGAGTTGCTGTGGAGCAACCCGCGGACCGTGTTTTTCCGTGAGCAACCGTTGCTTGCGGTGGACGCTGACGCCGGGCCGCCCGGTGCCCAGGGTGTGGCGTTGACGCCGCAGCGCTCGATCGCCGTTGACCCAGGCAGCATTCCTTACGGCACCCCGGTCTGGTTGGTGTCTGAGGGCACGCAAACCAGTTTGCATCGGTTGGTTATTGCGCAGGATACTGGCAGCGCCATCGTGGGCGCTGTTCGGGCAGATTATTTTGCCGGTGCCGGTGCGGCGGCGGCGGATCTTGCGGGACGGTTGCGCCAATCGTTGCAGATGTGGGCGATTTGGCCAAAATAGGCAATTTCAAGTTACCATGGTGAGCGACAGATTTTTCGAAAATACGATTGGATGACCCATGAGCACCTCGGCAATGCGTGAGATCGACGAGCGAACCAACCTGACTGGCAACAGCATGTTTGAGTTGCTGTTGTTCCGACTGGGTGAGGCCAATGGAACCGTGAAGCGTGAACTCTATGGCATTAACGTGTTCAAGGTGCGTGAAATCATGGTTATGCCGGAAATCACGGCTATGGTGAATGCGCCACCGACCGTCATGGGCGTGGCCAATATCCGTGGTCAGATGATTCCGGTCATCAATCTGCCGCTGATCACCGGATGCAACCCAACCAAGGGCCTGGGCATTTTGCTGGTCACTGAATTTGCCCGCACCACGCAGGCGTTTGCGGTGGAGGAAGTCAACGAGATCGTGCGTCTGGAGTGGAAGCAGGTGTTGTCGGCTGAAGGTACCGGCGGCGGTCTGGTCACCAGCATCGCGCGTCTCGACGGCAATTTGGAAAGCACGCGCTTGGCGCAGGTGCTTGATGTCGAGCAGATTTTGCGGGACGTGTTTCCTGAGCAGCACAAGGCCCTCAAGGACGACACGGTCATGCCGCAGGCCAATATTCCACCGGGAGCCGTCATTCTGGCGGCCGACGATTCGGCGGTGGCGCGCATGATGATCGAGCAAGGCCTCAAGGCCATGAATGTCGAATACATCATGACCAAGACCGGCAAAGAGGCCTGGGAGCGCCTGGCGACGATGCATGCGGAAGCGGTGTCGCAAGGCAAGTCGATTCGTGATCGGGTTGCGCTGGTGCTGACCGATTTGGAAATGCCGGAAATGGACGGCTTTACGCTGACCCGCAATATCAAGCAGGACCCGCGCTATGCGGGCATTCCCGTCATCATTCACTCGTCGTTGACCGGCACCACCAATGAAAGCCACGTCAAGAGTGTCGGGGCCGATGCCTACGTCGCTAAATTTGTGGCGGAAGAGCTTGGCAACACGATTCGCAGTGTGCTGCAGCGTCGGTCCTGAGGCCGCACAGACGCGTATTCAGGTGGCACGCCACTGGTGGCAGCACCGGTTGGTGTGCGGGCCTGTGATGCCCGTAAAGGTGCTGGTGATTTGAACGTCACCGTGTCACCTTACAATGTCCTGTTTACCATTCCGCCGCGCCAATAACCTTGGCCGCAATTTGCGGGTGTGGATTTTTTTCCTGAATGCCTTGTTGCTGGAGTTTTTGCCGTGTTTATGTCTTCCGCTTTTGCCCAAACCGCCCCTGCCGCAGCTTCCGGTAGCGATTTGCAGTCGTTCCTGACCGGTCAGGCCCCGTTTTTGCTGGTGATGATTGCTGTCATGTATTTCATGATGATTCGTCCGCAGATGAAGAAGGCAAAGGAACACCGCGCCATGATTGAAGCCATGGGCAAGGGCGATGAAGTGGTGATCGGTGGCGGTCTGCTGGGTAAGGTTACCAAGATTGGTGATTCGTTCATTAGCGTGGAAATTGCCAACGGCGTGGAAGTCCAGGTACAGCGCGACGCCGTGGTTCAGGTTTTGCCTAAGGGCACCATCAAGTAAGCCACGGAACGGCGCGATCATGAACCGTTACCCGGTGTGGAAGTACGCGATCATTCTGGTCGCGCTGGTGGTTGGCGGGCTGTATGCCTTGCCCAATTTGTATGGTGAAGCGCCGGCGGTACAGGTCTCGGTCGCCAAAACGTCGCTGGCGTTGAATGCCGCCATGGTGACGCAGGTGCAGGACGCTTTGCAGGCTGGCGGCGTGCCCGCTGACGCCGTCCAGCTGGATGGCAATTCCATCAAGGCGCGGTTTGCCAATACCGACGCGCAGCTCAAAGCCAAAGACATTCTGCAAAAGTCGCTCAACCCGGATGCGACCGAGCCGACGTATGTCGTGGCGCTCAATCTGATCAGCCGTTCACCGGCCTGGCTGACGGCCCTGCACGCTTCGCCCATGTATCTGGGGCTTGATTTGCGCGGCGGTGTGCACTTCATGCTGCAGGTGGACATGCAGGCAGCGCTGTCCAAACGGGCCGAATCGCTGGCGGGCGACATTCGCAGCGCACTGCGCGAGAAAAATGTGCGTCACAGCGGCATCAACCGCAATGGGCAAACCGTGGAAATTCAGTTTCGCGACACCCAGAGCATGGATGCCGCCAAAGCCTTGCTGCAAGAGCAGTTCCCCGAACTGAGCAGCACGGAAACGCCCGATGGCGCAGAATTCAAGCTGGTGGCCACCATCAATCCGGTGGCGGCGCACAAGGTGCAGGAGCAGGCGCTCAAGCAGAACATTACCACCTTGCACAACCGGATCAACGAACTCGGCGTGGCCGAACCCGTCATTCAGCAGCAGGGCCAGGATCGCATCGTGGTCCAGTTGCCTGGTGTACAAGATACGGCCAAGGCCAAGGATATTCTGGGGCGCACCGCGACGCTGGAAATTCGCATGGTCGAGGAAAGTGCCGAAGGCCGTGCGGCAGAAACCGGTTCCGGCCCGGTGCCTTTTGGCGCCGAACGTTACCTGGATCGCAATGGGCAGCCGGTCATTGTCAAGAAACAGGTGATTTTGACGGGTGACAACCTGACCGACGCACAGCCCGGTTTTGACAACCAGACGCAGGAAGCGGCGGTGCATCTCACGCTCGACGCCAAGGGTGCGCGCATTTTCCGTGATGTGACGCGCGACAGCATTGGCAAGCGCATGGCGATTCTGCTGTTTGAAAAAGGCAAAGGCGAAGTGGTGACGGCGCCGGTGATCCGTTCCGAAATCGGCGGTGGCCGGGTGCAGATTTCCGGCCGCATGACGACCATGGAAGCCGCCGACACCGCGCTGCTGCTGCGCGCTGGTTCGCTGGCGGCGCCTATGGAAATCATCGAAGAGCGCACCATCGGGCCAAGCCTGGGTGCCGAAAACATTGCCAAGGGCTTCAACAGTGTGACCTGGGGCTTTGTAGCGGTGGCGATCTTCATGTGTGCCTATTACATGCTGTTCGGCGTGATTTCCAGTGTGGCGCTGGCCTTCAATCTGCTGTTGCTGGTGGCGGTGCTGTCCATGCTGCAGGCGACGCTGACTTTGCCGGGCATGGCAGCTATGGCACTGGTGCTGGGCATGGCAATTGATGCCAATGTGCTGATCAACGAGCGTGTGCGTGAAGAGTTGCGCAATGGCGCGGCGCCGCAGACCGCGATTCACGCTGGCTACGACCGGGCCTGGGCCACCATCATCGACTCCAACGTCACGACCCTGATTGCGGGCCTGGCTTTGCTGGCTTTTGGTTCTGGTCCGGTGCGCGGTTTTGCCGTGGTGCACTGCCTGGGCATCATGACCAGCATGTTTTCGGGCGTTTTCTTCTCGCGTGGCGTGGTGAACCTGTGGTACGGACGGCAGAAAAAGCTCAAACAGGTATCCATCGGCACGGTCTGGCGCGTGGAAGCGGTTGCTGGCACGGGTGACCAGGTTGCAGTGAAATAAATTAGGACCCAGCATGGAATTCTTCAAGATTCGCCGTGACATTCCGTTCATGCGGCATGCGCTGGTGTTTAACGCCATCTCCGCGCTGACGTTTGTTGCCGCTGTGTTTTTCCTGTTTTCCCGGGGGCTGCACCTGTCGGTGGAGTTCACTGGCGGCACCGTGATGGAAGTGGGTTATTCGCAGCCGGCCGATCTGGTTGCGATTCGTGGTGTGGTTGGTGGGCTTGGAATTGCCGATGTGCAGGTGCAGAACTTCGGCACGGCGCAAGATGTGCTGATTCGCATGCCGGTGCAAAAAGGCAGCAACTCGTCCCAACAAAGTGAACGTGTCATCACCGCCCTGAAGACGGCCGATGCCAGCGCCAGTTTGCGGCGCACCGAATTTGTCGGGCCACAGGTGGGTGATGAGCTCGCGACCGATGGCTTGAAGGCACTGGCGTGCGTCGTGGCCGGCATCATGCTGTATTTGGCGATACGGTTTGAGTGGAAATTTGCGGTGGCGGCCATCATTGCCAATTTGCACGACGTCGTCATCATCCTCGGATTTTTTGCCTTCTTCCAGTGGGAGTTTTCCCTGCCGGTGCTGGCAGCGGTGCTGGCGGTGCTGGGTTATTCGGTGAACGAATCGGTGGTTATTTTTGACCGAATCCGGGAAAATTTCCGTCGCTATCGCAAGATGAACACGGTGCAGGTCATTGACAACGCGATTACCTCGACCATCAGTCGCACCATTATCACGCACGGCTCTACCCAACTGATGGTGTTGTCCATGTTGCTATTTGGTGGAGCCACGCTGCACTACTTTGCGTTGGCGCTCACGATCGGTATTTTGTTCGGTATCTATTCCTCGGTTTTTGTCGCGGCCGCCATAGCCATGTGGCTTGGAATTCAGCGCGAAGACCTGATCAAGGCGACCGTTCGCAAGGATGAGGACCCCAATGACCCTAATGCCGGTGCCCGGGTCTGAGCGCTGTTGTGCTGTTGTAACAATGTTCGGGCATGATCCATGCGTGCCCAGAGTAGCGCGGCCCATCGTGGGTTGGGTTCGTTTGCATCAACATTGAATCGGAACAAGCATGAGTTCTCTTAATTTCATCGGTGGTGAAAAAGGTGGCGTAGGCAAATCGGTGGTGGCACGGGCGCTGGCCCAGTATTTCATCGATAACAACCTGCCGTTTGTGGGTTTTGACACCGATCGGTCGCACACCACGTTTACGCGGTTTTATTCGGATTTCGCGTCATCGGTGATTGTTGACAGTTACGAAAGTCTGGACGCCATTGCGTTGACGGTTGCTGCCGCTGCCTCCGATGCCGAGGCCCAGCCGCTGCGCGTCATCGTTGATCTGGCCGCCCAGACAGCAACGCCCGTAGCACGCTGGGTGCAGGATTCGGATCTGATGGCGGTGATGGCTGAATTGGGTCTGACGGTTAATTTCTGGCATATCGCTGATGCGGGCAAAGACTCGGTTGATCTGCTGGGCCGGTTGCTCGAAACCTACGGCGAAGGCCCCAACTACTTCATTGTGAAAAATTACGGGCGTGGTTCTGATTTTTCGCAACTGGAGCAATCAGCCGCCATGAAGAAAGCGGTGCAACTGGGTGCGCAGGTGGTGAAGCTGGAGTTGTTGCAGGAAGCCAGCATGCGTAAGATCGACCGCCAGAATTCCAGTTTCTGGGCTGCTCTGAACCGCCCACCCGCGGAAGATGCACTGGGGCTACTGGAGCGTCAGCGGGTCAAGAATTGGATTCGCAAAACGTACGATACGTTTGCAACGTTGCCGCTCTGAAGCAAGCACCAAGTCAGTGGGCGATGCGCTCACTGGTGTCGGTGCAGAGTTCGTCCAGAATCAGGGCATCGATTTTCTGACCGAAGCGCCAATAGACCATCAGCACGATCATTTTCAGGTCGTCCAGTGACACGGGGCCGCCGGGTGCCGCCATAGCGCGGTCGATAATGACTTCACGCAGCGTGGCCGACAGGACCGTGGCGGTTTCCATAAAACACAGAAAGCCGATGGCGACGGCACCGAGGTGCTGCTGTTCGTGGGGCGGATAAACCCGGCTGCTACTGGTGGCGGGGTGGATCAGCGAGGCGTCGGGCGTGGTAGGACTGGCGGCACCGTCGAGGTCTTTCAGCCAGCGCAGGGCGTCGTCTATTTCATCGGCGGCAAATCCCATGGAGCTGAGGCGACGCTCCAGCAGAGAAGTCTCTGGGCAGGATTCGCCTGCGTCGTAGTTTTGGTAAACAAAGGCTAGCACTTCAAACATGAAGCCAATATAGCCCAGAATATTTGGCAGCAGCGTGCCGGGCCGACTTCCCCCCCTTTTTCTCGCGATCAGCGGGGTGCACCGGCGCGGTGCGGCTCAGGCCCGTGCCAGACGTTGAAACAATCCGCCGGGCAGGCGTGCCAGGTTGCCCTGCAATTCGAGTTCCATCAGACGGGCTTGCAATGCCGGTGTTGCCAAGCCGGTGCGCTGCTGCAAGGCATCCAGGCTGACCGGGTCATAGCCAAGTGCCTGGAGCAGTGGCGACTCCTGGGGGCAGGAGACGGGTTCGGCTGCGGGCACGGGCGTGGAAGTGTACGGGAGCACCGGCAGGCGCAGCTCTTCCAGGACGTCCTGGGCACATTCAACCAGCTTGGCACCCTGGCGGATCAGGGCATGGCAGCCGCGTGCCTGTACGCTGTGGATGGAGCCGGGAATGGAAAACACGTCCTTGCCCAGGTCGGCGGCCAATTCGGCCGTGATGAGCGAGCCGGATTGAAGTGCCGCTTCGACCACCAGGGTGCCGCACGCCAGACTGGCAATGATGCGGTTGCGTCGCGGAAAATTGGCTGGCAGTGGCGCGGTGCCAATGGCGTATTCACTCAGGATCAGACCGCGTTGGGCAATATGGTGTGCCAAGGCCTGGTGCTGGCGCGGATAGACCCGGTCCAGCCCAGTCCCGACCACCGCAATGGTGCATAGCGGGTGGTGTGCGGGGCATGCCAATGCGCCCTCGTGCGCCATACCATCGATACCCAGCGCCAGCCCGGACACGATGCACAATCCGGCTTCGGCTAGTGTTTGGGCAAATTGACGCGCATTGACCGCGCCTTGTGCGGTTGGATTGCGGCTGCCGACAATCGCCAGGCAGGCGGTGTCTTGCTGGTTCAACCAGTGCCCGATGGCGTGCACCGCAGTGCCCATGGCATAGAGCAACAGCGGCGGATCGTTGAGTTGTAGCAGTGTCTGTGGGTAATCCGGGTCGGTTAGTGGCAACACCCGACGGCGATCGGGCGCTGCCTGTAGCCAGTTCCAGGTGCGTGTCAGTGTGTCGGCTGGGTCTACCGGGACCGATTGCAGCGCATGCGCGGCGGCGGCGCTGACGTATTCGGTCAGGCGCCCTGGAGGCTGTTCGAAAATGCGGTCCGGCTCGCCAAAGGTGGCGAGCAGGGTGCGCGCACCGACGTTTCCGATACCGGGTGTGAGCTGCAGGCGCAGCCAAGCGGCGAGTTGTGAGCGATCCATGCGCGGCATTGTGCCGCGCATGGATCGCCTGATTTATAGTGGGGACACCAGGCGGTCGCCGACCGTCAC
>Ga0316222_1003933_pt1 | contig 14036 bp, 12 predicted proteins | sample TBH18011metaG_FD_206008 | JGI IMG/M metagenome (GOLD analysis project Ga0316222, IMG submission 206008) | Freshwater microbial communities from Trout Bog Lake, Wisconsin, USA - TBH18011 | ecosystem: Environmental > Aquatic > Freshwater > Lake > Hypolimnion/Profundal zone | place: USA: Wisconsin...
ACATAGAGCGGCTGCTGGAGGCTATTCGAGCGCTGCCACCCGACACGAAGTTGGGGCGCCTGCTGGAGGAGCTGGCGGCGTTGCGTGGTGACGGATACCGCCAGGCCATGGTCTTCACAGGCTTCACCGACACCATGGATTTCTTGCGCGACCGGGTTGCCGATGACGATCCGACCGTGAAGGTGATGTGCTTCTCGGGGCGCGGCGGCGAGGTGCGCGACGCCGACGGCTCGTGGAGGAAGGTCAGCCGCGACGAGGTGAAGCGCCGCTTCCGCGAGGGCCAGGCTGACGTCCTGCTCTGCACCGACGCCGCCGCCGAGGGCCTGAACTTCCAGTTCTGCGGCTCCCTCGTCAACTACGACCTGCCCTGGAACCCGATGCGCGTCGAGCAGCGGATCGGCCGCATCGACCGCCTGGGGCAGAAGTTCGGGAAGGTGCGCATCGTCAACCTGCACTACGCCGACACGGTGGAGGCGGACGTCTACTGCTCCCTCCGCGACCGCATCGGCCTGTTCCAGTCGGTCGTCGGAAAGCTCCAGCCCATTCTGGCCAAGCTGCCGACCTTGATCGCCGGCAGCATCCTCAAGCGCAAAGACAAGGACGGTGATTCCCCAGAACTCGCGCTGGTGCATGACATCGGCGCCGAGGCAGAGGCAGCCAGCAATGCCCCGGGGTTCGACCTGGATGCCGTTACCGCCGCCGATCTCGAGGAACCCCACCGTCCGTCGGCGCCGCTCGACATGGACGCGCTGGAATTGCTCCTGCGCCATCCCGACGTCCTGCCGCCTGGTCTCGCTGTCCGGCCCATGGGGAATCGGCAGTGGGCCTTCAGCGCTCCAGGCATCGCGGGCGAATTGCGCATCTCGACGGATCCAAAATTCGTCGAGGAGCATCCCGACGACGTCGAGTTGTGGTCACCGGGCAACCCACTGTTCCCGGTGCCGGAGGTGGTGGCCGAGGCGGGTGAGTTGCCGCCGGGGGCGCGATTGGATGGCATCCTGCGGAGCGCGACGCCGATCCATGGAGGGGCAGCATGAGCGAGGACGGATCCGCGAACATCGAATTCAGCTTCCTGAGGGGCAAGTCGGACGGGTTAGCCAGGGAGTACATCAAGACGCATGAGGGCGCAGTCGGGAAGGTTCGCGTCAGCCTCACCGAGGTGCTTAACGTCCCGAACATCGCGTTCTTGCTGGGGGCGGGCTGCTCATCGTGCATGAGAACCGTGAAAGGCACTGACGGTGTGGAGGATCTCGTTGAACTTGGCATCCCGACGATGGGCCCGATGGCGTCAGGTTTCCTGCCGGGAGGCCTGAGTGGTGCTGACGCCGCCTACCTGAAGACCCTAGGCATCGACATAGGGGATTGCGCCTACACCACGAACCTGGAGCGCCTCATGGAGGTGCTGTACGCTCAAAGATTCGTTCTGGAGCGCGGGAAGCAGGCGGCCCACTTGCGGACGGTCCTTGGCATCATCCGGAAGATCCAGGCCCACATCCTCCATCTCTGCACCGGTGGGCAATTCGCGTCTGGTGACAGCACGGTCCAGGACATCTACAGGGCCTTCTATCGGAAGCTGGTCTACCGGGATCGGAGCCTGCCGCGGCCGTGGGTGTTCACGACCAACTACGACCTGTTCTCGGAGCGGGCGTTGGACGGCCTTGGAATCTCGTTCTGCAACGGTTTCTCCGGCGTGATCGACCGCACGTTCAACCCCGCCACGTTCAAGTACGCGCCCGCCGAGCAACTCGACGTCGCTAGCAGGAAATGGATGGCGGTGGATAACCACGTCTACCTCTGCAAACTCCATGGCTCCATTAACTGGGTTCAAGACCGCAACGCGGGCATCCACGGCATCCGCGAAGTGCAGCCGCCGACGACGGGCACCCAGGGCGAGGTGATGATTTTCCCGACGCCCCTGAAGCAGCACGCCACCCTCGCCTCGCCGTACACCGATCTTTTTCGCGAGTTCCAGTCCCGGATTGTCCGCGAGCAGACCGTCCTGGTGACACTGGGCTACGGCTTCGGCGACGACCACATCGATGCCATCATCCACCAGGCGCTGACGGTCCCCACCTTTAGGCTGGTGGTCTTCGGCTCGCCGGACGTGCCGGGCATCGCCAAGCTGGTCGCACTGGATGACCCGCGCATATGGGTTGTCTCTGGGCAGACGCCAGACGGGCGCCGTGTCCACTACTTCGACTACATCGTCGAGCGATTCCTTCCCGACCTGCCAGGTGAGCGCATTGATCAGAGCGTCCAGCACGTGGTCGACCTAATTCGCCGCGGTCTGGAGAAAGCCGGAGCGCTGGAGGATCCGCGATGATTATCGATGACCGCCAGCGGGTCATCGGCAAGGTAGTCGAGGTTGGCGCGGACCGCTTCAAGGTCGAGATGTTGGCCAGCACGGAGAGCTTCCGCGTGGTGGGCTACGACGATGTGCACTACGTGGCCAGGCTCGGCTCCTTCGTGCTGATTCCCGTGCAGGCCGACTACGTGGTGGCCGAGGTGATTGGCCTGAGTGAGCGGGAACCGAGCCGTCGCGAACCCAAGGATGGGCGCGACCTCGACAAGACCATGTCGGCTCGGTACCTCGATGTCGTCCCGGTCGGCACACTGTCCTCCCCGTCGTCCGAGGACGGCTTCCGGTTCGGAGTGTCCGTCTTCCCCACCCTCTACTCGGACGCCCTCTATGCGACGGACGGCGACCTGGACCGTATCTTCGAGGTCAACGAGGCCGAGGAATCAGTCCTTGAGGAAGATCGCGTCCCGCTATCCCCACCGTATCCCACCAGGATGAAGGCCATCGACATTGGCCGCTCCGTCGTCTTCAGCGGCTATGATGTCAAGGTCCGAGTCGATAGTTTCTTCGGCGGCCACGTCGCCGTGCTGGGAAACACCGGGAGCGGCAAGTCATGCACCGTCGCGTCCATCGTGCAGTCTATTTTCACGAAGGGGTCGGAGTATCCTGCCCGTGGCGCCACCTTTGTTGTCCTCGACGTCAACGGTGAGTACCGCACGGCATTTTCCAAGCTGCCGAAGACCATCAGGCGCCTCTGCCTGAAGGTCAGCGCATATGCTAGCGTCGTGCCGCCGCCGCCGTTGGATGGCTGGGAAGCAACGCATTCCTTCCGACTCCCCCACTGGTTTATGTCGGTCGAGGAATGGGAACTCCTGCTGCGAGCCAGCGAGAAGACCCAGCGACCTGTCCTTCGGGCGGCCTTGGGGCTGGCGAGCTTGTTCTCGCAGGATGAGGAAAAGTCCGCCGAACTCAAAGGCCACATCATCGCGTCATGCCTGTTGCACATCGTCCAGACTGACGCCAGCACGCCATCAAAAAAAGACAGGATTATCGGGATACTGTCCAGCTTTTCAGTCGGCAGTCTGCGTGCGAGCGAAGTGAAGCCGCTACTATTTATCGAATATGGGGCATTTAAGTTTGTTGATAAACTCATCGAATTGCTGAACGGCTATACCATGGAAGGCATTGTTCTTCCGGACTACCATCAGACAGAATTTCGTTTTGACGATCTCGGCAAAGCCCTTGATCTCGCCCTGCTGTATGAAGAGGCCCACGGAAACCGCCAGATCCGCGATTACTGCTCGCAGATGCTCACCCGCTTCAAGTGGGTGCTTGAGCGCGAGGAATTTGCCTTTTTGCGTACGGACCCAAGCGCCTACATGGCTGAAGACCGAGTAATGGGCCGCTTCGTCGAGAAGTTCCTCGGTCTTAGCCGAGACGGCGACAGGCTGGTGAAGACTGCCCAGGTGGTGGTGGTCGATATGAACGACGCCGAGGACGAGGTGGTGGCCGTGGTTTCTGCGGTGATGTCCAGGCTGGTCTTCGACCTGCTGCGCAGGGCAGAACCCCGCAATCACTTTCCGGTCAATCTGGTGCTGGAGGAGGCCCACCGCTACGTCGCCGAGCGTCCAGCTGGCCACGCCATCGACGCCGCCCGCATCTTTGAACGGATTGCCAAGGAGGGCCGGAAATACGGCCTGTTCCTTATGGTGGCGTCACAGCGGCCGAGCGAGCTGTCGAAGACGGTGCTGTCGCAGTGCTCCAACTACGTCATCCACCGCATCCAGAACCCAGACGACCTCAACCACATCCGGCAGATGACTCCATTCATCTCGGACACCGTGCTCAAACGGCTGCCGTCCCTACCCAAGCAGCACGCCCTGATCTTCGGCAACGCGGTGAACATGCCGACCACCTTCAAGGTGCGGGATGCGGTCCCTAGGCCAAAGAGCGACGACGCAGAAGTCAGCAGACTCTGGTACCACCGTGATGGGCGGCCTGTATCTATTCATCTAGAGGCCCTCAATGCCGACCGTCTCCTTGACGACGTTACTGGTGACGAGCCACCGGAGGAATTCGACCCACCAGAATGGGATCCTCCAGAATGGGATCCGCCGGATTGATGGCAGAGCAAACGCACCTGAATTTCGAGACGATTACTGGACCGATCCGATGAGTGCCGACACAGAAACCATGGCCGCCGCCCTTGAGGCCACAGGCGACTTCCGCGTCCTCCGCCGCATGCAATCCCGCCGCGCCGTCAACGAACCCGACGGCAGCAAGACCAAGCTCGGCCTGTTCGTTGACGTCGAGACCACCGGGCTGGACACGGCGAAGGACGAAATCATCGAGCTGGCGATGGTGCCGTTCACCTACGGATTGGACGGCCGCATCTTCGAGATCCAGGAGCCATTCCAGGCGCTGCGCCAGCCGTCGAAGCCCATCCCTGCCGATGTGACGGCGCTAACCGGCATCACCGACAAGATGGTGGCGGGCAAGACCATCGACCCCGCCGACGTCGCCAGGTTCGCCGCGCCCGCCGACCTGGTCATCGCCCACAACGCTGGCTTCGACCGCAAGGTGCTCGAGCGGTTCTGCGACGTGTTCACGACCAAGGCGTGGGCGTGCTCACAGTCGCAAGTGCCCTGGGTCGAGGAAGGCTGTGGCGGGATGAAGCTCAGCTACCTGCTGAACGACTTCGGGCTGTTCTACGCTGCGCACCGTGCCGCCGACGATTGCCTGGCCGCCATCGAGATCCTGGCGCGCCCGCTGCCGAAGTCAGGCACCCTGGCCATGGCGAAGCTGTTGGATGCCGCCAGGACGCCGACCAGGCGGGTGTGGGCCGAGCGGGCACCCTACGACTTCAAGGCCCAGCTGAAGGCCCGCGGCTACCGCTGGAACGACGGCGAGGACGGGCGGCCCAAGGCGTGGTTTGCCGACGTCGCTGAGGAAAAGCTGGAGGCCGAGCTCGCGTACCTGCGGGCGGACATCTACCAGCACGACGTCGACATCCGGGCCGACAAGCTGACGGCGTACGACAGGTTTTCGGCTCGGGTTTAGCGGTGGATGGAAGCCAGGCCCCATGCCTCCTAGGAACATCGTTTGCCCTTGGTATATGCCCCTACGTGACAAGGGGGTTTCAGTTAATGCGAAAGGCTAACATGGTCGCGGGGAAGAGGTTGGCGTGTTTCACGGTTATTCACAGGTGAATACTTTAAGAATATCTGTTGAGAACCCTGGTACAGTTTTGTCCGTTCGCAAGATATCCATGCCTGCCTATGAATCGAGCAAAGACAAGGAATCGTAGGCGGGGCTTAGGCTGGAATGGTGTTGCCCCGAGGTTTCCACATGGTTATCCACAGGTTCTGGGGATTACCGATCCGTGACGGCTTGCGGCCAAGCCAGCGGCTCCAATTCTGCCAGCCGCCCCACCCGTCGTTCCGAGGCCAGACGCCGGAACTGTTGCGCCAGAGCGGCGATCAGGTTGGGGTCAGAGTGGTAGCGGCGTGACTCCTGGGCCAGCGTAGGCGGCTATGTGCCAAAAGGTATCGATGGGGCGAACTGTCGATAAGTACGCACCGTACCGAAATGCATGGCTTTGGGCTTCTCGGAGCCACTGAGCTGGGCTAACTTCCCTCGGAAGGCGGATGTACCGTCCATATGGGGAATGACAGCCAACTAACTGACTCTTTTGAACGGCACAACCATGAATCATCTCACCACAGCCGACATCGCGGCGATAAAGGCGCTCTCACAGAGATATTCTAACTGTACTGCTTTTGCCTTACCCCAGGTTCCGCTTACCTTGGAGGCAACTACAATTATAGTGAAGCGAACCGATAAAAAATGCGCAAACTGGCGTGATATACGCGCTAATTTTAATCCCGCTACCACAGATATATCAATCGAATCCGCCGGTATCGACTTTACAGGGCTTCAGAATAAAGAAGAAATTACCGCATTCCTAATGAGCCAGCTTGTCCATGAGGCGACACACGCAGTCACCTGCTGTAGCTTTGATAAAGCAGACGTAGAAGCCAGCATATTATTGAATAAAATAGCCAGAACATCCGGTCTGTCATCTGATTATTTGGCATATATCGCACACCCTGTCGAGGCGGTCGCCCATGGCGCGATGCTTGCGATCGACGTCTACAATCGTATTGGCCATGGCCGCACATGGTTAGCGTTTCTGCTTGATGTGCGCAATACGTGGTCAATGAATTACATTATATCTCGTCTCAACGGTATTGGAATGTTCCGTAGATGTCCTGCACTCCTCAGCATCATATTTAGTTCCATGATGACATACCGCCGCTGGCAATGACGACAATCCCTTGCGCGCGAACGCGTGGTTGGCCGGGACCGCGCAGCGCAGAGCGGCGTTGCCATCCTGCCAGCGGTGGGCACCTTGGTGGGACTGGCGTCGACAAAACTTGGGGCCTGGGGCGTGGCTGTGAATCGGAGCTGCGCTCCTCGCCCGCGGCGGAGGTGAGGTCGAAGCGAATCACGGCGGGCAAGGCCCGTAGGGCCGACCAACCACCACCGCCGAAGCAAGGCCGAGCGCGCCAGTAACCGAACCTGCCCCGCCCCCCATGACGCAGCGTGCGTCCGAACCAGGCGTGTGGCTGGCCGAACATCCAAGGCGTGTCGGTTGGCAAAGCCGCGGATGCTGGTATCCTCGATTGAGCTGGCGGCGGGGGAGTTGACATGCCGAGATTGGAGAAGACCCAGGACGTGCTGCGCCTCGCCCACGAGATGCAGGGCACGGCAGTCGGCGTTTCGTTGCCCGACATCATGGAGCGGTTCGAGGTGAGCCGTCGCACCGCTGAGCGCATGCGGGACGCGGTGTGTGGGGTCTTTCCTCAGGTCGAGGAGTTCGCCCTGGGCGATGGGCTGAAGCGGTGGCGCATTCCATCGAGAACCGGGATGGCGGTGGTGCCAGTGACCGCCGACGAGCTGGCCACGCTGCATCTGGCGGCGGAGAGCCTGCGGCAGAACCAACGCATAGAGCAGGCCAAGGTGGTCGATGGCGTCGTGGCGAAGCTGCGGGCCGTGCTGGCGCCCGACGTTCTCCGGCGGATCGAGATCGACTACGATTCTCTGGTCGAATTCGAGGGGCTGGCGTTGCGGCCGGGACCACGCCTGCGGATCGCCAGCGAGGTGATGCGAGATCTCCGCCAAGCCATCGTGGACAACGAGCAGGTCAGGCTGCATTACCGCTCGCGGGGAAACCGTGCCTTCAGCCGCCTGGAGGTCCACCCCTACGGTTTCCTGTACGGCGGCAGGCACTATCTGGTCGCCTTCAACCCCTATGTCGAAGTCGAGGATTTCCGCCTGTTCAGCCTCGGCGACATCGAGAGGGTCGAGCGCACGGGGGTGAACTTCGAACGGGCCGACTTCGATCTTGAGGCGTACGCCCGCCAGTCCTTCGGCGTTTTTCAGGAGGAGCCCGTCGACGTCGTTTGGCGCGTGTCGCCGGAGTTCGCCGCCGACGCCAAGGACTATCTGTTTCACCCCACCCAGTCGTTCGAGCCGCAACCGGACGGGTCGCTGGTGGTCAGGTTCACCGCCGGCGGCATATTGGAGATGTGCTGGCACCTGTTCACCTGGGGCGGCGCCATCCAGGTCGTCGAGCCGCCGGAACTGGTCACCGCAATGCGCCGCCAGTTGCGCCAGGTTCGTGACGCCCTGCCCCCCAGGCGGAAGGCGAATGGCGCGAATCTGTCCCAGGAGGCGGACGTCGAGCAGGCCTAGTCTGCCGCGCTGATCTCTGTGGATACGTCCGAATTTGGCGCATAAGGCTGCCATCATCCAGGGGTCTTGGGAGGAGCCGTGCTTCTGCCATCCTGGAGGGGCCGTCGATGATCGGGGATTACGAGAAGCGCGAACATCTTGGGTATCTGAGCAACGCCCTGATGGCTACGGGTGAGAGCGCGACGCGCAATCGCCTGATTTTCGACTGGTGCGATAATAACGCCGGCGGTCTCGGTGTTGACGTCGATTCGAAGGCCATCATGAGCCTCGGTGGCGTTAAATCATCCAAATGGCGCCTCGTCCGGGATGCAGTCGTTCGCTCGGTCGAGAAGGAGGCGCGCAACGTCGCCGGGTGCGTCACGCCGTCTCGGCAGGCAAGAAATATCGCGGCGGTCGCACGGTTCTTCGAGCTTGACGAGATTGAAGCGCGCATCCTTACGCTCGGCGCTTACTGCGGCAATAAGTCGGAAATCGGGGATCTGACCGAGTGCTTGGATGACGGCGGTCCGAAGGGAATGGCGGTCGCGGTTGCGGCACTCATTGGCGCGGATCCTGATGCCGTGGCGACCAGGCTGGCGCCAGAGGGACGGTTGGTCGGCAGCGGTCTGGTCTTCCCCCAAAGACGGCACCGTCGGTGCGATGGTCGTGCCTATCTGTCCATGAGCCTGCGGCTGCTGTATTCGCTGAGCGACGGCCAGGTCGACGATCCCGACTCGTTGCTGACAACGGTTGTTGGCTCCCCGGCGAAGCCCGAGCTGGAATGGGACGACTTCAACCACATGGGTGAACCACGCCAGTTCCTGGCGGACATCCTCGCTGGGGCGCTGTCGACGCGCGCCGCCGGAGTCAACATCCTGCTGTACGGCCCTCCGGGGACCGGGAAGACGGAATTCTGCAAGGTGTTGGCGGCCCGGGTCGGTGCCGCCCTCTATCAAGTCGGCGAATCCGATGAGGATGGCGACGAACCAAGCAGACTGGAGCGCATTGTCCAGCTGCGCCTGGCCCAGAAGATGCTCAGCCGCCGTGATGGTGCGCTGCTTCTGTTCGACGAGATGGAAGATTTGCTCGAGGCCCACGACGACAAGCCGTCCAAGGTCTTCCGCAACCGGCTGATCGAGAACAATCCGCTGCCGACGCTTTGGACCTGCAACAACATCGAGTCGTTCGATCCGGCGATGCTGCGCAGGATGACGATGGCCGTCGAGCTGCGCACGCCGCCGGCCAGCGGGCGCGAGCGCATTTGGCGGCGAAACCTCGACCGCTGGCAGGTCACCGTCGGCGATGTGGAACTGCGCGCGTTGGCGACCGACACCGAATCCGCCCCGGCCCTGGCGTCCAACGCCGCCCGTGCAACCATGCTGGCGAACGGCGGCACCGAACAGCTCCGACTGGCGGCGACATCCATTGCCAAGGCCATGCGCGGGGGCGTGGAGCCACCACCGACCGAGCGGGGCGCCGGGGTCTTCAACGACGCCCTGGTGCAGGCGGATGTCGATTTGCGCTTCCTCACCGGGCGCCTCTGCCGTGATGAGGCGCCACGCAACTTCTCCCTGTGCCTGTCCGGCCCCCCTGGCACTGGCAAGAGCGCCTATGTCCGGCATCTGGCCGACCAGCTGGGCATGGAGGTTCTCCACAAGCGGGCCTCCGACCTGTTGGACAAGTGGGTGGGCGAAAGCGAGAAGAACATCGCCGCGGCGTTCACCGAAGCCAGAGACCGCCGGGCCTTTCTCATCTTCGACGAGGCAGACTCCCTGCTCCAGGACCGCTCGATGGCGCAGCGAAGCTGGGAGGTCACGCAGGTCAACGAGATGCTGACCTGGATGGAGCGGCATGCCTTCCCCTTCGCCTGCACCACCAATCTGATGGACCGGCTGGATCCGGCAAGCCTGCGGCGCTTCACGGTGAAGGCGAAGTTCGGCTATCTGCGGCCCGACCAGGTGGCCGCCGCGTTCGTCCAGTTCTTCGGACTGGAGGCTCCGCCCGACCTGCGTGAGCTGCTTGCCCTGACGCCGGGGGATTTCGCGGTGGTCGAGCGCAAGGCCAGGATCTTCGGCGATCTCGGCAATCCTTCGGTGCTGGTGCAGATGCTGCGCAGCGAGTGCGAGGCAAAGCCCTACGTGCCCAGGGCTATCGGGTTCAGGTGACTAATATACGACCGTTCTCGACGTGGTACCGTTCCTCATTCAGTCGTGTCCGTCCGTGTTTGACGTAGCGCTGACCTAAAGTTCTGCATGTCGAATACATAGACGGCGGAATGGGATGAGCGAAGCATCACCAAAGAAGGGGCTCAAAGGGATTAATGATTGTGATCCGGTGGAGGAAGCAAGAATTCTTGTGGACTTGGCTGGCTATCACGATGCGAAGGCTGCCGCAGCTACAAGCGACGAAGCGCGTGCGGATCATGTTGCGGCGGCGCTGGGGTGCAGGAAAATGGCGTCATGGTGGCTCGCGCGTATCAAATAGTTGACGAGAAGCACTGCGGTCATTCACAGCCTTGAGGCCTTCAGGGGGACGCTTGTGCAAGCGGGGCGATTTTTCACGTGCCACTGACGGCCTGAGAACCAGACACGTCCGGATTTGACATCCCCACTCCCTAAACTGCCGAAGATGGCGGCTGTGGAGGAGTGGTAGTCGTGGACAAAGAGACGTTGGAGGAATGCCTGCGGCTGCATCGGAAATGGCTGGCAGGGGATGCGGACGGGCGCCAGGCCTGGCTCACGGGGGCTGACCTGGTTGGTGCCGATCTGAACGGCGCCGACCTGCGCAAGGCAACGCTGAAGAATTGCCGCCTGCGTGGTAGCAGGTTGCGCGGCGCCAGGCTCGCTGGCGCAGATTTGACGGGCGCCGATATCTCCTCCGCCGATTTGGCCGAGTCCGACTGCCGCAAGACCACATTCCATTCCGCGCGGCTGGACGAGGCGATCTTGGTGAATGCTGACGTCCGAGGTGCAACGTTCCTGCGCTCGTCGCTGAAGGACGCACGGCTGGAGAAGGCGAACTTCTCAGAGTCGGAGATCGTCGAGGCCGACTTCGCGGGCGCGGACATGCGTGACGCCATCTGGCTGGAGGTGCGGCTGTTCCGCAGTCCGCTGTCGGCCGCCCTGCATGTCGGCACCATCATCGGCCCTCACGGCGGGCCAGCGGTCGCCAGTGTGGAGGCCGACGATGCCCTGCTCGGTGCCTTGGAGCGCCATGATGGGTGGCTGGACGAGGATGATGGCGGCGAACGGCTTTGCTTGAGGGGACAGGATCGCCGTGGACTGGTGCTGACCAAGGCGAGGCTGTGCCGTGCCGACCTCGACGGCGCGGACCTCTCGGGCGCCCAGTTGACCGGGTGCAATTTCGAAGGTGCGTCAATGGTGGGGGTGGTGTTGACCGGCGCCAACCTCGAAGGCTGCAATTTCTCACAGGCGCAGATGAGCGGTGCGGTGTTGCGCACGGCAAATCTCAAACGCGCCCGCTTCGATCAGGCGGTGGTGGTCGATGCCGACTTGCAGGGGTGTTTCGCCAATTACAGCTCCCTGCGCAAGGCCGACTTGCGCCAGGCGAAAATTCGCGGTGGCGCATTCGAACAAGCCAACTTCGGTGCGGCGGATCTCACCGAGGCGGACTGCCGGGAGGCCGCCTTCTACGGCGCCATCCTTGAGGACGCGCAGTGCGACGGGGCCGACTTCCGCGGAAGCGAGTTCCTGAATGCGAACCTCAGGGGGGCGTCGTTTCTTGCCGCCGATCTCAGGCGAACGAACCTGCAATGTGCTCAGCGGACTGGCGCCAGCTTCACTGGCGCCATCGTCAACTGAACGTTCGACGCGGCACGTCCACGAAAAATTGGCGCAACAGGAGAGACCCCCATGCGAAAAAACGGCACACGAGCGGCGCCATCGGAATATCAAGACAGCTGCCATGGCGGATGGAATTTTACCCTGATAGCAAGCGAGAACAGCGGCCTGCCCAATGGGATGAACATATCAATCGGCATCGGCATGAATTTCGACAAAGTCAGCAGACCAACGGTTAAGGTATCAAATATCAGAGGCAGGTTTCCGCATTCCGACGCCGATTGGTTTCGTGTACTTGTAGACGACGGCGCCACCATTGTCGGCAATAATCTGACTTTTCTCCCCGATGAGTTGGCGGCGTTGGCGGCATGGATCGAGTTGAACGCCGCCGTTCTTCTGGAAGCCTGGTTCTCAGAAACCATGGACTCCGAGGAGCTGCTTTGTAGATTGGCCGGTTCGGCGGGCGCGAGACCGCCGCAGGCCGGTGATTGCCCCTGAGGTGCCGTAGCCTCATAGAGCGGCAAGCAGATCGGCTATGCGACCGATTCTGACGCCTCCGTCTGCGATGCTTCAAAATGATGTGAAGGGGAAATCATGATGGCCGCTGTTGATGAACGAATTGCTCGCCTGGAGTTGGAACTCGGACGACTGCGGGCGGATCAAGGCATCCGCTTCAAGGCGCTCCTCGGCGAGGGGTTGCTGCTGCGGGCGCGTTCCGATTCCGCGATCGCCGCCTTGTGCCGCCGCATCGTGGCCGAGGAAATGCCGCCTGCGATTCGCAGCCAATTCGCCGAGTGGGTTGACAACTCGATCGGCAGTTCGTCAGTCAGGGAACTGTTGCTGGTGCAGTTCGCGGGCAACCCGGACCCGTCAGCGGTCAAGGCCGTCGAAGCCCTGGGCTTCCGTTGGGAGAACATGATCGGTGGCTGGGTCGGCGACGGCTGCTTCGACGATGTGGCGGCGCTGGTTGAGCCCAGCAAAGGCAAGGTCTCCCGATGCCCATAGTGCCAGCAGTTGATCATGGCCACCTACTTCACTTCTGACCTCCATCTTGGACACGCGCGGATTATCGACCTGTGCGCCCGCCCATTCGGCAGCGTTCAGGCCATGGATGCGGCGCTGATTGAGCACTGGAATGCGGTGGTCAGGCCAGGCGACGACGTGTGGGTACTCGGCGACTTCTGCTGGCGTTCATCAAAGACGTCCCAGGGGTATTTGGAGCGGTTGTCCGGCAACAAGCACCTCGTCTGGGGCAACCACGACGCAGAGCAGACCAGAAAGGCCCGGGGGTGGGTATCGTCGCAGGCGTACGCCGAGGTCGTCGTCGACGGTCGGAAGGTCTGCCTGTTCCATTACGGCCAGCGGGTCTGGAATGGGATGCGCCGCCACGCCGTCCACCTGTTCGGCCACTCGCACGGTTCACTGCCAGGCTTCAGCTTGGTCGGTGGCGACGGTGGGTGCCTGGACGTCGGGGTGGATTGCTGGGGTTACGCACCGACGACCATGGACGCCATCCAGCGGCGGATAAGGAGCCTGGAGCCGCTGGCTGCCGCGGACCACCACTACGGGGCGGTGGAAGACGAATAAAGTGAACGTATTATTTCACGGAGAAAAGAAAATGCCAGGGCCGACAAGTGCACATATGTTGGTTTCAGCCATGATAAAAGGCGGGGAGAAGGCAGTTAAGGACTTTTCCGCTATCAGCGGGGATGAATGGTTTGGTGAAGCGCCCGAGTACGTGTTGACGACCTACGCCTGCGGCGGGCTTAGGAACATTGAGAATTCGTCTGCCCTATTCGAAGTCTCGGTTGGTGAAATGAGGTCGGCAGCAGGGGCGATCCGACGCGGCCGACCTGCGGAACACGAACGACTGAATGGGCGAATAGATTTCGTTATTTATTGGGCCAACCAGCTACCCCGTGCAGCAATCGAGGTTAAGTCACCTATTTGGTCGGCTGACAAGGCAAGGTTGGTCCCTGATTTTGTGGAGTTGTGCCGGGCGTTGTTGGCATGCAGTTCATCGTCTTTGCAGTTTTGCGGATTCGTATTCTATGCTTCGGTTGATGAACCTGAGCGAAAGCACAAGAATACAAAACAAAGGTTGAGGGGGCTACTCGATCGGGTGATCAGGGCTGTTCAACGCTAACCGCCGACGGACCGTCGCGGTGTGACGCCGGGTGAAAAAAGCTGTTCCCTCGGCG
>Ga0316222_1003935_pt1 | contig 14034 bp, 9 predicted proteins | sample TBH18011metaG_FD_206008 | JGI IMG/M metagenome (GOLD analysis project Ga0316222, IMG submission 206008) | Freshwater microbial communities from Trout Bog Lake, Wisconsin, USA - TBH18011 | ecosystem: Environmental > Aquatic > Freshwater > Lake > Hypolimnion/Profundal zone | place: USA: Wisconsin...
GGAGGCGGCGCCGGTGGCGGCATGCGCGGGTGTGGCCGCGCCAGCGCCAGCGCCGTGCCGAACCGGCTAAACTGAAACCATCACTTGTCAGGGTTACGACGCCATGGAAAGCTATTTACTCGACTGGGCCAATTTGCTGTTGCGCTGGCTGCACGTCATTACGGCCATTGCCTGGGTCGGCTCCTCGTTTTATTTTGTATTTCTGGACAGCAGCCTGACACCACCCGAAGACGAAGACCTGCAGCGCCAGGGCGTTAGCGGCGAACTCTGGGCCGTGCACGGCGGCGGTTTCTACCATCCGGTCAAGTTTGCGGTGGCGCCGCCCAAACTGCCGTCGCACCTGCATTGGTTCTTCTGGGAAAGCTACAGCACCTGGCTGAGCGGCTTTGCCTTGTTCACCATCTCCTATTTGTGGAGCGCGGGCAGCTATCTGGTGGACAAGACGCGCCTGGACTGGAGTCCGCTGGCGGCCGGTGCCTCGGCGCTGGCGTTTCTGGTGGTGTTCTGGCTGCTGTACGACGGCGTGTGCCGCAGCGTGGGGCCGCGCAAAGGGGGCGACGCCCTGGTGGGCGCGCTGGTGGCGCTGCTGGTGGTGGTGGCGTCGTGGCTGGCTTGCCACTGGTTTGCCGGGCGGGCCGCATTTTTGCTCGTGGGCGCCATGCTGGCCACCAGCATGAGTGCCAACGTGTTGTTCTGGATTATTCCGGGCCAGAAAAAAGTGGTGGCCGCATTGCGGGCGGGTGAACCGGTGGACCCGGTGCACGGCCAGCGCGGCAAGCAGCGCAGCGTGCACAACACCTATTTCGTGTTGCCGGTGCTGTTTGCCATGCTCAGCAACCATTACGCGTTCACCTACAGCCACCCGCAAAACTGGCTGATTCTGGTGCTGATGCTGTTTGCGGGTGCGGCCATCCGGCAGTTTTTTGTGTTGCGCCACGGCTATAAGCTGGGCCGCAACCGGCATCCCTGGCGCTACGCGGCGGCGGGTATCGTCGTTATCCTGGGGCTGATTGTCGGGTTGCGACCTGCGCCGCAGGAGCCGGTTACGCTGACCACCGCAGTGACCTACCAGACCGTGCAGCCGATATTGGCCCAGCGCTGCTACCCCTGCCATGGTCCGCGTGCGCAGATGAAAAATATCCGCTTTGATTCGCCACAGGCCGTTGCCAGCCACGCGGCGCTTATTTACCAGCAGGCCGTGATCACGCGCGCCATGCCGTTGAACAACGCCACTAGCATCACCGATGCTGAGCGCGACCAGCTGCGGCAGTGGTTCGAAGCGGGCGCACCCGTCAACTGAGGGTCGCCGCGAGCCCCGATCGCCCGATCGCCCTGCGCGCTATCGATTCAGTTTGGCACCAGTTGCCGCGCCAGCCGGTTGTGGCGTTCCAGCAGTGGACCCAGGTCGACCGTGGTGAGCTGCCCGTCGCGCACCACCACCCGACCGTTGACCACCGTGTGCCGTGCCGGGGCGCTGCTGCACAACAGCAACGCGCCGACCGGATCGTGCACGGCGGCGCCGGCAAACGACAGACTGCCCAGGTCGTAGATCGCCAGGTCGGCGCACAGGCCCACCGCCAGCTGTCCGATGTCGCAGCGGCCCAGCACGCGCGCGCCACCCCGGGTCGCCAGTTCCAGCGCATCACGCGCTGTCATCTCAGACGGCCCCAGGTCGCAGCCAAAGAAGGTGCGGCCCTCGCGTTGCTGGGGCGGTTGCAGTGACGCCGACACGCGTGCCAGCAACAGCGCCTGGCGTGCTTCATTGACCAGGTGCGCGGCGTCGTTGCTGGCGCTGCCGTCCACCCCCAGGCCTACGGCAATGCCCGCATTGCGCATGCGCCGCACCGGCGCAATGCCGCTGGCCAGGCGCATATTGCTGCACGGGCAATGCGCCACGCCTGTGCCGGTGCGGGCAAACAACGCCATACCAGCGTCGTCCAGTTTGACGCAGTGCGCATGCCAGACATCGTGGCCCACCCAGCCCAGCTCCTCCACATACTGCGTTGGCGTGCACTGAAAGCGGGATTGCGAATAAGCCAGGTCGTGGTCGTTTTCCGCCAGGTGGGTGTGCAGCCGCACACCCAGGCTGCGCGCCAGTTCGGCTGACGTGCGCATCAGGTCACGGCTGACGCTGAAGGGCGAGCACGGCGCCACGGCAACCTGCGTCATGGCGCCAAAGCCGGCGTCGTGGTAGCGCTCAATCAGGCGCTGCGTGTCTTGCAAAATGAAGGCTTCCGACTCCACCAGCGTGTCGGGTGGCAGGCCGCCGTCGCGCATGCCCACGCTCATGCTGCCGCGCGTGGCGACAAAGCGCATGCCAATGTCGGTGGCAGCGGCAATGCAGTCGTCCAGCTGCACGCCGTTTGGATACAGATACAAGTGGTCGCTGCTGGTGGTGCAACCCGAGAGCAGCAGCTCGGCCATGGACACCTGGGTCGAGACATGGATCATCTCGGGCGTCAGGCGCGCCCAGATTGGGTAGAGGCCACGCAGCCAGCTGAACAGCTCCGCATCCTGCACCGCCGGAATGGCGCGCGTCAGGCTCTGGTACATGTGGTGGTGTGTATTGATCAGGCCGGGCAGGACCAGACAGCCGCGCGCATCAAGGGTCGCATCGGCGTGCAGCGCCTGCGGTGGCAACTGGTCGGTCGGCCCGATGTAGGCAATGCGCTGGTCGCGGATGAAGAGCGAAGCGTTGCGCAACTCGGTGCGCGCATCGTCGAACGTGGCGATGCATTCGGCGTGCTGAATCAGCAAGGTGGACATGGGCAATAAAACTCGATGAAGCGTTGAATGGCAACGGGCTTCACTGGACGGCACGCAGGCTGTCCTGGTGGACCCGATCAGGGTCGGGGCCGAATCCTGCCGGGCACCCGAAAACGGGTGACCGGAAGGCGAGCGCCACGCTGCCGTGCTAACCGGGCTGTGCCTGGTAATGATAGGCGAAGTTGCGCGGTCGCGGTTGCCCGGCTGCCTGTGCACTGGCCGCGGATTCGATGGGTTGTTTGATGTGCCTCAATAATTTCCAGCCGCGTTCACGGCACAGTGGCGCCCATGATCTCCAGTCAGTTTGACCTCGTTTCAAAGTACCCGACCGCCGTGTTGCCCATTGGCGCGCGTTTGTTGGCGCGTGGTGACGCGGCTCTGGCCGCGACCTTTGTGGAGTCGGGTCGCATTTTGCTGGGCATCGTTGGCGCACCCGAACGCGCTGATCTGCCGCTGGATGGTGCACCGGTGATGGAACATCAGCTCGGGTTGGTGGAGGGGCCAGCCTGGCTGGAACTCAATACCGTGGTGCTGAATTTGCCCAGCGCGGTGGATGCCGTGGCTGAAACCGGCGTCGTGGTTCGGCATGTGCCTTTGGCTGACTTTCACCAGACCTTGTGCAACAGTCCGCTGACAACCCAGGCCGTGTTGCACGACATGGCGCGCGCCCACCGCCGCCAGACCGAGTTGGCCGTCAGCCGCCTGGCCATGGACGCCGAAGCGCGCTGCGCCGAATGGCTGTTGCAGCACGCCGAATCGGGCGAGAAGGGCCTGTGCTCGGTCAAATTGCAGCAGCGCAAGCGCGCCATTGCAGCCCAGCTTGGCATTGCACCAGAGACCCTGTCGCGGGTGCTGCGCCATTTGCGCGAGCGCAGCCTGATCAGCGGTTCCGGGCGCGTCGTGAATCTGGTGGACCTGGGTGGGCTGCGCTCGCTGGCCGAGCGCTGAGCCGGGACGCACGCCTAACCTGGGCGTACTCAGCGAAAACGCAGCGTCGCCACCAGGTCGCCGGGCGGACATGTGCCGCGCGCCTGAAATGCCCGGTCGCGTTCGGCCAGCCCGTCGAGCAGCGGCAAGTCATGCAGCCTTGTAATGAAACGCAGGATCGACGTGGTGTCGTAGAAGTTGTGGTCCACGTGCCCGGTCTTGGCGTGCGGTGACACCACCAGCGTCGGAACGCGCGAGCCCGGTCCCCATCGGTCACCCGCGGGTGGCGCCACCGGGTCCCACCAGCCGCCGTTTTCATCGAAGGTAATCAACACCAGCATGGTGTTCCACTGCGGGCTGTGGCGCAGGTGCTCCAGCACATTGCAGACGTGCTGGTCGCCCGACTCCACGTCCGAATACCCGCCGTGCAGGTTCAGGTTGCCTTGCGGTTTGTAAAACGTGACGGCCGGCAGGCTCCCGGCCACGGCATCTGCCAGAAACCGGTTGGACAGCGGGCTGTCACCGGTGCCGCCGTCGCGCAAATGGGCTGCGCGTGCGGCGCTGCCCGGCGCGAACTGCTGGAAGTAATTGAACGGTTGGTGGTGGTACTGAAAGTTGGGCCGGTCGCCGCCACCGCGTGCGTCCAGTGCCGCTTGCCAGGCGCCGGCATACCAGGCCCAGCCAACGCCTTCGCGCGTCAGCAGGTCGCCGATGGTGTCGTGGGTTTGGGGCGGCAGTGTGCTGGGGTCCTGTGGGTCGGCCAACGCGTTGTCGCCACCCGCGGCCGGGCGCACGTAGCTCGGCTGGTAGGGAGGCGCCATGGTGTTGATGGCGAAGTGGTCGGGCGAAAGGCTGCCGTTGTTGACAAACTTGGGCGGGCCGTCCAGCGCGGAGGCCGGACTGTCGCTGGCCACGGCCAATCGGCTGCCGGTGGCCCCATCGGCCAGCACGGCAATGCGCCCCTTGGCCGGACTGTGGTCGGCGTCGGGGTAGACCGGTGTGCGCCCGGCAATCAAAAACTGGTGGTTCAGGAACGAGCCACCAAAAGCGCCCATGAAGAAGTTGTCGCACAGCGTGTACTGCTGGGCGACTTTCCACAGGCCCAGGTTCTTCTGCGTGTCGCCGTAATAGCCCATGGGCAGCGCGCCGGAGTCGCCCCAGGCCACAAACTGGTCGTTGCGCCCGGCGTTGATCTGCATCTGGTTTTGGTAGAACAGGTGCCACAGGTCGCGCGTGATCACGCCCTCGGGCAGTGGCTGGCCGTCCAGGTCCTGCAGGGCAAAGGGCGCATTGGGCAAACCGCTGATTTTGTCTTGCGCAATGGCCCAGGTCTTGCCGCCCAGGGTCTGGCTGCGGGGCACCAGTCCGCCCCAGATGGTGGGCAGCGTTGGCAGCACCGAGCCGTCGCGGTCGCGTTGCACACAGCTGCTTTGCGGGGCGTCGCTGAGTGGCTGGTGGACGCCGGGGAAGTTGGCGAACAGGTTGTTGAAACTGCGATTTTCCAGATAAATCACCACCACCGTTTTGACGTGCTGCTTGAGCTTGGCGTCCAGGCTGTGGCCACCCGGTGTTGTGTGCGCGGCGGGCGTGGCCGAAGCGTTGTCCGTCGCAAAGATGCCGCCGCCAGTCAGCGCCGTGGCCGAGGCACTGGCTTGCAGGAAGCGGCGCCGCGTCGGGTCCATGGCGTCGCTCGGGTGGTCTGCACCGGGTCTGGGTGGGGTGTCAGTGGGTTGTGGCATGGCGTGTGTGCTGGCGCGTCGGCGCAGGGTTTGCAGGGCGTCGGGTGCAGGCTAAGGGCTGAATGTGACGAATTGGTGATGGGGGATCAGGGCGCCGGGCGCGTTGCACGCAGTGCCTGCAAAATGTGCTCCGGCGTGGCGGGTGCTTTCAGTTGGACTGGCTGCCCGTTAGCGTTGCTGTCACCGCTGTGGACGGTCGGGGCGCCTGACCGGGCCTGGGCAATGGCGTCACGCAACGCTTCAAAGACGCTGATGGCGAGCATGAGTGGTGGCTCGCCCACCGCCTTGCTGCCGAACACATTGTCTTCGCGGTTGGGTTGCGGCCAGAGGTCTACATGAAAATGCGTCGGTACGTCGCCAGCGGTTGGAATTTTGTAGGTGCTGGGGGCGTGCGTTTGTAGTCTGCCCTTGTCGTCCCATACCAGCTGCTCACTGGTGAGCCAGCCCATGCCCTGGATAAAACCGCCCTCGATCTGGCCGATGTCGAGCGCCGGGTTGATGGAGCGCCCGACGTCGTGCAGGATGTCCACCGCCAGCACCCGGCTTTCGCCGGTCAGCGTGTCAATGGCCACTTCGGTGCAGGCTGCACCGTAGGCGAAGTAGTAAAACGGCCGACCGGTGAGGGTGGCCTTGTCGTAGTGGATTTTTGGGGTGCGGTAGAAACCGTCGCTCCAAAGCTGGATGCGGTTGGCGTGGGCCATGCGCACCACGGCGTCGAAGCGGCGTGTGGTGCTGGGCGAAATCACTTCGTCATGGGCAAACGCAATGGCACCGGCGCCGCACTGGTCCAACCCGCCGACGAAGGCGGCCAGGTTGGTGCGCACCTGGCGCGCTGCAAACTGGGCGGCTCGCCCGTTCAGGTCGGTGCCCGCCGACGCCGCGGTGGCCGAGGCATTTGGCACCTTGCTGGTGTCGCTGGCACTGCAGAGCACGTGCTGCACGCCAATGCCGAGTTCGTCCGCCACCACTTGCGCCACTTTGGTGTGCAGGCCCTGGCCCATTTCGGTGCCGCCGTGGTGGACCTGCACGCTGCCGTCGGTATAGACGTGCACCAGTGCACCGGCCTGGTTGAACAGGGTGGCGGTGAAACTGATGCCGAATTTGACCGGCGTGAGCGCCAGGCCGCGCTGAATGACCGGGCTGCTGGCGTTCCACTGCACTAGCGCCGCGCGGCGCTGGCGGTAGTTGGCGCTGCGTTCCAATTGCGCCATGAGGGGCTGCAATAGGTTGTCTTCCACCGGCATCTGGTAGTGCGTGGTGTCACGGCGCAATGCCGTGCCCGCAATGGGTTCGTCGCTGTACAGGTTGCACAGGCGCACGTCGAGCGGGTCACGCCCCAGGTAGCGCGCCAGGTCGCCCAGGATGGTTTCAATCAGGATCATGCCCTGCGGACCGCCGAAGCCACGAAACGCGGTGTGGCTCTGGGTGTTGGTTTTGCAACGGTAGGACACGATGTCCACATGTTCCAGAAAATAGGCGTTGTCGCAGTGGAAGATGGCGCGGTCGGCCACCGGGCCGGACAGGTCGGCGCTGAAGCCGCAGTTCACCGCCATCACCAGTTGCAGCGCCGTGATGCGGCCGTGGTCGTCAAAGCCCACCGTGTAGTCGTAGGTAAACGGGTGGCGTTTGCCGGTCAGCAGAAAATCGTCGTCGCGGTCCAGGCGCAGCTTGACCGGGGCCTGGTGCTTGTGTGCCGCCACGGCGGCCCACACGGCCAGATGTCCGGCCTGCGTTTCCTTGCCGCCAAAGCCGCCGCCCATGCGCCGACAGCTTACGCGCACCGCGTGCTGGTCCAGCCCGAGCGCGTGTGCCACCCAATGCTGCACCTCGCCCGGATGCTGCGTGCTGCTGTACACCAGCCACTGGTTTTGTTCTTGCGGCAGCACGTAGGCGATCTGGCCTTCCAGATAGAAATGCTCCTGGCCGCCGACTTCCAGCGTGCCGTGCAGCGTGTGCCGGGCTTGCGCCAACGCTGCCTGCGCATCGCCCCGGCGCAACTGCACCGGCGGCAAAACGTAACTGTGGGCCGCCAACGCATCAGCCACCGTCAGCACCGCCGGTAACGGCGCGATGTCGAGCACCACCTGGCGCGCCGCGTGGCGGGCCTGCAGCGCGGTGCGGGCCAGCACAACGCCTACCACCTGGCCAACAAACTGCACCGTGTCCACGGCAAACACCGGCTCGTCACCGGCAAACGCGGCCAGCATCGGGTCGCCTGGAATATCGGCAGCCAGCACCACGTCCACCACACCCGGCATGGCGCGCGCGGCGCGGCTGTCCACCCCCAGCAGGCGGCCATGCGCGACGCCCGACAGAATGGGAGCGGCGTGCAGTGTGCCCTGTAGTTCCGGCAGGTCGTCGATATAGCGCGCGTTGCCCGTGAGCTGGGCGGCGGCGCTTTCGTGCGGTATGGAGTGACCACAGGCTGCGTGGTTGTCTTTGGCTGTGACGTTGAAGCCTGTGTTGACGTTTGCGTTCATGCGCTGGCTCCCAGTGGCGTGCACTGCTCCAGCGATACCGCGTGGCCCTGGCTTTCCAGCCAGAAGCGCTGCAGCAGATTGCCCAGCACTTCGCTGCGGTAGGCCGAGGAGGCACGCAAGTCACTGATCGGCTGGAACTCGGCGCGCAGCGTCTGCATGGCGTGCTGCACAGTGGCCTGGTTCCAGGGCTGCCCCACCAGCGCGGCTTGCGTGGCGCGTGCACGCACCGGGGTTGCCGCCACGCCGCCCACGCCAATGGACGCGCTGCGCACCACGCCGTTTTCGAGGTGCAGCTCCAGCGCCAGGCAGACCGCAGAAATATCGTCTTCCCAGCGCTTGGACACCTTGTAGGCGCGCATCAGCGCCTGCGGACGGGGTCGCGGCACGAGAATCCAGCCCAGGATTTCGCCCGGCTGCAGGCAGTTGCTGCGGTAGCCGGTGTACAGGTCTTCCAGCGCCAGTTCGCGCTGGGCCAGCGTGTCGCCGTCAGCACGCACCAGAACAATGCGCGCGGCCAAGGCAATGAGCAGCGGCATGGAGTCGCCAATCGGCGAGCCGTTGGCGATGTTGCCGCCCAGCGTGCCGGCGTTGCGCACCGGCAGGCCAGCAAAGCGCTGCGCAAAACTGGCCAGTTGCGGGCGGTCCAGAACCAGCGCGGCGAAGGCATCGGTAAGCGTGACGGCTGCGCCCATCGTCAGTTGCTGGGCGTCGGTTTCAACCCGGCGCAGTGCGTCCACCTGCGTCAGGTCGATCAGGCGCTCGAAACGCCGGTGTTGCTTGGTGATCCATAGCCCGAGGTCGGTCGCCCCCGCAACCAGTTGCGCCGTGGGGTGTGCGCGGCGCGCTTGCAGCAAATGCAACAGGTTGCGCGGCGCCAGATAGCTGGCGTCCATCGTGTGATCGTTGGCGTTGGCGTTGGCGTTGGCGTTCGCGGCGTGCTTGCTGTTCGCGTCAGCGTCAGCCTGTGCCTGTGCCGCCATGCTGCGCAGCGCCGTCAACACCTGCGCTTCATCCACGTGGTTGGGCGGCAGTGTCTGCATGCTTTGCGCCGCATCCAGAATCGGGCGGTAGCCGGTGCAGCGGCACAGGTTGCCCGACAGCGCCGCCTGCGCCTGCGCACGGTCAATGGGTTGGCCCTGGCTGTTCTGGTACAGACTGAACAGGCTCATGGCAAAACCGGGCGTGCAGAAACCGCATTGCGATCCGTGGCATTGCAGCAGCGCCTGCTGTACTGGGTGCAGGCTGCCGTCGGCGTCGGCCAGGTCTTCCACCGTCCACAGGGCCATGCCATTGACGGCGTGTGCCAGACGGATGCAGCTGTTGACGGCACTGAAGTGCAGGCGACCGGCGCGCTCCTGTCCCACCACCACGGTGCAGGCGCCGCAGTCGCCTTCGCCGCAGCCTTCCTTGGTGCCCGTGCAGTGCAGGTCTTCACGCAGCAAGTCGAGCAGGGTGCGGTTGCTGTCCACTTGTGTCAGCGTGACGATCTGGCCGCGCCGGAAGAAGCGCAGGCTGGGCGACGCACCCGCGCCGGGCGCGTTGCGCGCGTGGGGCGGGCGGGGCTGGGCTGGCATGGTAGGCAGGGTAGGCACGGTCATAAGGGTTCCTCGCGCGCCAGTGTAATTCGGCTGGCCGCTCGCTGCCACGCCCGCACGCAGCTGCGCCGGGGCCTGCCTGGCCGGATGCACGGTTGCGTGACGGGCACGATTTTTGTATGCGGGTTGGCGAACGTGTAAAGTCCGCAACCAGCCTAGTGAAATTGAGAAACTGGAACCCAACCCATGCACAGCCCGCGCCTCGCGTTGAGTGGCATTACCAAGGCCTATCCTGGCGTCATTGCCAATAGTGATGTGGCGTTGACGGTCATGCCCGGCCAGACCCATGCGGTGCTGGGGGAGAACGGCGCGGGCAAATCGACGCTGATGAAAATCATCTACGGCGTGATCCAGCCCGACGCGGGCGAGATCCGCCTCAACGGCCAGCCGCTGCGCATTCGCAACCCCAAAGAAGCACGCGCCAACGGCATCAGCATGGTGTTTCAGCATTTCAATCTGTTTGACACCATGACCGTGGCCCAGAACGTCTGGCTCGGCCTCACGCGCAGCTCGCTCGACCAGGTCAGTGCCAGCATTGCCGCCAAGGCAGAGGCGTACGGCCTCGACATCGACCCGCAGCGGCCGGTGCACACGCTGAGCGTGGGCGAGATGCAGCGCGTGGAAATTATTCGTGCACTGCTCACGCGCCCGGAGCTGCTGATTCTGGATGAGCCCACTTCGGTGCTGACGCCGCAGGCGGTGGAAAAATTGTTTGTGGTGCTCACGCAATTGGCGTCGGAGGGGTGCAGCATTTTGTACATATCGCACAAGCTCCATGAAATTCGGGAGATGTGCAATGCCTGTACCGTGCTGCGTGGCGGCAAAGTGACGGGCGTGTGCAATCCGCAGGACGAGTCCAATGCCTCGCTGTCGCGCCTGATGATTGGCGCCGAGCCGCCGCAGTTGCAGCACCGTGCGCAGGCACCGGGTGCGCCGCGCTTGCAGGTGCGTGGTTTGTCGCTGGCGCGCGCAGACCAATTTGGGGTGGATCTGGATAGCATCAACCTGGACGTGTGCGCCGGCGAAGTGGTCGGCATTGCCGGCGTGTCGGGCAATGGGCAAAAGGAATTGCTGTACGCACTGTCGGGCGAAGATGTGCGCTCCGCGCCGGGCAGCATCCGCATTGACCGCACCGATGTGGCGGCGCTGCATCCGGGTCAGCGCCGCACACTGGGCCTGCATTTTGTGCCGGAGGAGCGGCTCGGGCGCGGCGCCGTGCCGACGCTGAGTCTGGCGCACAACCTGCTGCTCACGCGCAACGGCGCCATTGTCCACCCGCGCCTGGCCGGCGGCTGGATCCGGGTGGCGGCGCTGCAGGCGCATGCGGCCCGCATCATCGCAGCGTTCAACGTCCGGGCTGGCGGGCCGCAGGCGGTGGCGCGTTCGCTGTCGGGCGGCAATCTGCAGAAATTCATTGTGGGGCGCGAGATGGATGCGCGTCCCACGCTGTTCATCGTGTCGCAACCGACCTGGGGCGTGGACGTCGGCGCAGCCGCGCAGATCCGGGGTGAAATTCTGGCGCTGCGCGACGCCGGATGTGCCGTGCTGGTGGTCAGCGAGGAACTGGAAGAATTGTTTGAAGTGTCCGACCGCCTGCACGTCATGGCGCACGGGCGGTTGTCGCCGTCGCTGCCCATGGCTGAGGCAACGGTGGAAAAATTGGGCGCCTGGATGAGTGGCTTGTGGGACGCCGACGCGTCCCCGGCAGCGGCAGCGGGTACGGCAGAAGGGCAGGGACACCATGTTGAAACTTGAAGCGCGCCAGGAACCGTCCAGTGGTTGGAGCTACGGCTCGCCGCTGCTGGCGCTGGTTTGCACCGTGTTGATCGGCGTGGTGCTGTTCGTCTTGCTCGGCAAAGACCCGGTGCGCGCCTTGCTGCTGTTTTTCTGGGAACCCATCAGCAGCGGTTATGCCTGGGGCGAACTGGTGGTGAAAGCCACGCCGCTGTTGCTGATTGCGCTCGGTCTGGCGGTGTGCTACCGCTCCAACGTGTGGAACATCGGTGCCGAAGGCCAGTATTTGCTGGGCGCCATAGCGGCCAGCGGTGTGGCGTTGCTGGCGCAAAAAGACACCAGCGCCTGGATTGTGGTGCCGATTCTGCTGGCCGGCATTCTGGGCGGCATGGTCTGGGCCGGCGTGGCCGCCTTGCTGCGCGACCGCTTCAACACCAACGAAATTCTGGTCAGCCTGATGCTGGTCTATGTCGCGGTGCAGGTACTGGGCTACATGGTGTACGGCCCGTGGAAAGACCCGAATGGCTACAACTTTCCACAGACCAAAAACTTCGAACTGGTGACACGGATTCCGCGCCTGTTCACGGGCTCACGCATGTCGATTGGCGTCATTTTTGCGCTGCTGGGCGTGGGCGGCCTGTGGGTGTTCTTGTTTCGCACGCGTGCCGGTTTTGCACAACAGGTCGGCGGCCTGGCCCCCGCCGCCGCACGTTACGCCGGGTTTTCGGCCCGCCGCGCCTTGTGGACGGCGTTCCTCATTTCAGGCGGCTGTGCCGGTCTGGCCGGCGCGCTGGAGGTGGCCGGGCCGCTGGGGCAGCTCACGCCCTATGTGCCGGCTGGCTACGGCTTTGCCGCCATCATCGTGGCCTACGTCGGGCGCTTGCACCCGGTTGGCATGCTGTTTTCGGCGCTGCTGATGAGCATGTTCTACATCGGCGGTGAATTGGCGCAGTCGCGCATGGGCTTGCCCAAATCGCTGACTGGCGTGTTTCAGGGCTTGCTGCTGTTTTGTTTGCTGGCCTGCGACACCCTGGTCAACTACCGGTTGTTGTGGAAGCGCTCCCGAGAAAGCAAACCATGAATTCCTACGCTTTACTGATCGCCGCCACGCTCAACGCGGGCACCGTGCTGGCCCTGGCCTCGCTCGGGCTGCTCATCAATGAAAAGGCCGGTATCGTTAATTTGGGGGCTGAGGGCATCATGCTGTGCGCCGCCATTGCCGGCTTTGCCACCGTGGTGCACACGGGCTCCGACGTGTTTGGTTTTGCCGCCGGCATGGCGGTCGGCGCGCTGCTGGCCGCCCTCTTCGGTGTGCTGGTGATCTGGCTCAATACCAACCAGTACGCCACCGGCCTGGCGCTGAGCCTGTTCGGCTCGGGCTTCTCCGCCTTTGCCGGCATTGCCTATGTGCAGGAGCGCATGCCCGAGCGGCCCCGTTTCGCCATTCCCTGGTTGTCCGATATCCCGCTGCTCGGCCCGGCCCTGTTTCGCCAGCATCCGCTGGTGTACGGCACCATGGCGCTGGCGGCGGCGCTGGTCTGGTTTTTTTACCGCACCCGCTCCGGGCTGGTGCTGCGCAGCGTGGGCGAAAGCCCGGAATCGGCCCATGCCCTGGGCTATCCGGTGCGGCGCATCCGTCTGGCGGCAGTGGTGGCGGGCGGTGCGCTGTGCGGCCTGGCGGGCGCCTATCTGTCGATTATTTATACGCCCTTGTGGGTGGAGGGCATGGTGGCTGGCAAAGGCTGGATCGCGCTGGCCCTGACCACCTTTGCCACCTGGCGTCCGGCACGCGTCCTGCTGGGAGCCTATTTGTTTGGTGGCGTCACCATGTTGCAGTTTTATTTGCAGGGTATTGGCGTGGATATATCCAGCCAGTTTCTAAGCATGTTGCCTTACCTTTCCACGATTGTGGTGCTGGCACTTATCTCGCGTAATCCCGCCTGGATTCGTATTAATATGCCTGCGTCGATTGGGAAGCCCTTCTATCCGGGTTCCTGATCGCGTGCCTGTATTTTTGACCGTCACTTTTTTATTTGTTGAAAAGGAACTGAAATGACAGATTTGCAAAAACGTTCGTTGCTAAAAATCGCGGCGCTCACCGCAGTCACCGGCGCCGTGTTGGTCGGTTGCGGCAAGAAGGAAGAGCCCGCTCCGGCGCCTGCGCCGGCCGCATCGGCCGCCGTTGCCAAGCCTGCTCCATTGAAGATTGCCTTCGCCTACGTCGGCCCGGTCGGTGACGGTGGCTGGACCTACGCCCACGACTCCGCCCGCAAGGCGCTCGAAAAAGAATTTGGTGACCGCATCGTCACCTCGTTTGTCGAAAACGTGCCGGAATCGGCCGATGCCGAGCGCGTCATCCGCGACATGGCAACCCAAGGCAACAAGCTCATTTTTGGCACCACCTTTGGCTACATGGAAACCATGCTCAAGGTCGCCCCCGACTTCAAGGACGTGAAGTTCGAACATGCCACCGGCTACAAAACCGCCGACAACCTGCGCACCTACGACAGCCGCACCTATGAAGGCGCCTACATGGCGGGCGTGATTGCCGGCAAGATGACCAAGACCAACACGCTGGGTGTGGTGGCGTCGGTGCCAATTCCCGAAGTCATCCGCAACATCAACAGCTTCACGCTCGGCGCGCAAAGCAGCAACCCCAAGATCAAAACCAAGGTGGTGTGGGTGAACGAATGGTTCAACCCGCCAAAGGAAACGGAAGCCGCCACGTCGCTGATCAATGGCGGCGCCGACGTGCTGTTCCAGAACACCGACTCGCCCGCCGTGCTGAAGACA
>Ga0316222_1003936_pt1 | contig 14033 bp, 14 predicted proteins | sample TBH18011metaG_FD_206008 | JGI IMG/M metagenome (GOLD analysis project Ga0316222, IMG submission 206008) | Freshwater microbial communities from Trout Bog Lake, Wisconsin, USA - TBH18011 | ecosystem: Environmental > Aquatic > Freshwater > Lake > Hypolimnion/Profundal zone | place: USA: Wisconsin...
CGTCGCCACAGACCATGACTACCGTGGCCAGGCCCAGGCAGACCAGCACCGTGGGCAGGCTTTGGCGCAGGATCAGATTGAGGGTGTAGGGCTCCAGCAGCACCGGCGCCTGCAGCGCCAGGTAGAGCAGCAGGGCAGAAAATATCACCAGAGGCAGGGAAGGCAGGGCGTGGCGCTGCAGCGCATTCAGGGTAGGCATGGGCAGATCAAAAAAGGGACAGACGCTCAAGCCGCAGCAGCCTGCGCGCTGCCGGTGGTGAGCGTCATCAGGCTGGCAATATCCAAAGAGGCCGCAGGGTACTCACCAACCACCTGGCCGCGGAACAACACCACGATGCGGTCGCACAGCCCCAGCAGTTCGCTCAGGTCTGAAGACGAGACGATGACGCCCACGCCGCTTTCGGCCAGGCCGGCCACCAGGGCATAGATTTCTTCGCGCGCACCCACGTCCACACCCAGCGTGGGCTCATCAAGCAGGAACAGGCGCGGGCCGGCAGCCAGCCAGCGCGCCAGCACCACTTTTTGCTGGTTGCCGCCACTGAGCAAACGCGCCGGCGTTTGCACGTTGCGCGGGCGGATGTCCAGCGCCTGTGCCTGCTGCGCGGCGCGTGCGTTGGCCCGGCGCCGGTTCAACAGGCCCAGCGTGGCGCATTGCTGCAGCGAGGCCAGGTTGATGTTGTCCGCCACCGCCATGTCCAGCACCACGCCATCGTGGCGCCGGTCGCGTGGCACCAGGGCAATGCCCTGGGCCACGGCATCGGCCGGGGATTGCAGGCGCAGCAACTTGCCGTCCAGCCGCAGCGTGCCCTGGGTGGGGCGGCGCAGGCCAAACAGGGTGTCGGTGAATTCTTCGCGCCCGGAGCCCAGCAAGCCGGCAATGCCGACGATTTCTCCGCGCGCCACCTGCAGGTCGATTTCGCTGAACTGCGCGCCATCGCCCAGACCGTTCACCTGCAGCAGGGGCGCGCCCACTGCCGCGCGGCGCACGGGAAACAGGTTGCCGATCTCGCGGCCAATCATCTGGTGCACGATGGCATCGGCACTGGCCGCAGTCACCGCCTCAAAACGGGCCACGTCACGACCGTTGCGAAACACGGTGACGCGGTCGCACAGGCCGGTGATTTCTTCGATGTAGTGCGACACATACAGGATGGCCACGCCCTGCGCGCGCAGGCCGCGTATAGCGGCAAACACCTGCTCGGCCTCGCCGCCGGGCAGGGGTGCGGTGGGCTCGTCGAACACCACCACGCGCGCCGCGCCGTCGATCAGCGCGCGGGCAATCTGCACCAGTTTGCGCTCGGCAATGCCGAGGTCGCGCACCAGCGCATCCGGATTGATCTGTGCGTGCAGAACGTCGTTAAAAAACTGCCGGGTGCGTTTGCGCATGGCGCGCCGGTCCAGCCCCCACAGGGCTTGCAGCTCCTGCCCCATGTAGACCGATTCGGCGACGCTGAAGTGCGGCACCAGATGCAGCTCCTGGTGGATGAAGCGCACGCCCAGCGCATGCACCAGGGCCGGCGTGAGCGCGGGCAGATCCTGCCCGTCAAGCTGCACGTTTCCGCTGTCCGGCGCATAGACGCCGGCCAGCACCTTGATCAGGGTCGATTTGCCGGCCCCGTTCTCGCCGACCAGGCCGTGGATCTCGCCGCGCGCCAGCACCAGGCTGGCGCCGTCCAGCGCCTGCACACCGGGAAAGGCCTTGCAGATCCGGCCCAGTTGCAGCAACACGGGCCCGGGTTGGGTCCCGGTTGTCATGCCTATTTCAGGACGCCATAGCCAAGCTGCTTGTACACCGCCTTGGCCTGCTCGGGTCCCTTGACCGGGATGACGTCGACAAAGGTCTGCGGCAGCAGCGCTTCGCCGGCAAAGAAGCGGGCCACATTGGTGGCAGCGGTGGAGCCGATCTTGCGCGGCTGCTGCGCCACATTGCCAACAAACGGGCTGCCCGGCTCGGCCATGATTTTCAGCGTGTCGGGGCCGGCGTCCAGCGCGGTGACCTTGATCTCGGTGCGATGCGCTTCCTTCAATGCCTGCACCACGCCGATGGCGGGCTGGTCCCAGCAGCTGACGTGGATCGCGTCAATGCTGCCCTTGGGGAATTTGCTCAGCAGGTCCAGGGTCTTCTTGCGCGCGTCTTCGGGCGAGTTGGCAAACTCTTCGGCCAGCTCGGGCTTGAGGATGCTGATGCCGGGGTAATCCTGCAGCACGTATTTCCACAGGCCGGTGCGGATGCCGCAAATGCGCAGTGCGCCTTCAAAGGCGTTGAACACCGCGACCTTGCCCTTGCCGCCAATCGCGTCGGCGCCAAAGCGGGCAATGGTGGTGCCCATATAGTAGTTGTCGGAAGTGGTGTTGTTGATGGCCAGGGGCGAGAGATGGTCCACGGTGAAGACCGGGATGTTGGCCTTCTTGAGCGCCTGGAATTTCGCTTCCACCGCACCGTCGCCCAGAATGGAAATCACCGCATCGACCTTGTTGGCCAGGAGGATGTCGTGGTTGTCGGCATGCACCTGGTTGTCGCGCCCGCCGTCCACCGGCACCACGGTGCCGCCGAGTTGCTTGACGGTGTCGAGTGCGCCGTTGAAGGCTTCGCGGTCCCAGAAGTGCTGGGTGCCCACCACGGCCACGCCAATGCGTTTGCCCTTGAGCGAAAGTTCGGCCGCGTGGGCACTGGCGGACAGGAGCGCGGCAGCCGCGCACAGCACGGCCAGGGCGCCGGCCACTGCGGTGCGTGATGAAGATTTATTTTGGTGTTTCATGGTCCCAGTCCTGCGAGTTGAAAATTGATTTGCGGATGCACGGCTTGCACCGCTGTAGGGTCACGAATGTAGTTCTGCGCGCAGCGTTTCATAAGCGTTGAATTCGCATATGCATAGTTGAAATGAGGCCATGGTCTGCGCGCCTTTTCAGCCGCTGCGCACCTAGACTGCACGCTTCGCGCAGCAGCCCCCTGCTGCACTTCCCCCCGTTGTCAGCCACCCGAGTTGAAACCAAAGTGCCCCAGTTCGATGCCGTCTTTGTGGGCCTGACCACGCTGGATATTTCCGGCCGGCCCGTCACCGCCATCCCCGAAGGCGGTGGTGTGGCCTTTATTGAAGAGATACGCCTCAACCCGGCCGGCACGGCCGCCGGCGCGGTGATGAACGCGGCCAAGCTGGGCACACGCTGCGCCACCGTGGCTTGCGTGGGGCAGGACGAGAAGGGCGACTTCATCGCCAGCGTCTACCAGCGCCTGGGCATTGACTGCTCCATGCTGCAGCGCAGCCCGCGCAGCGCCACCTCGGCCACCATCCTGCCGATACGACCCGACGGCAGCCGCCCGGCCCTGCATGCGCGCGGCGCGTCAGATGATTTGTTTGTCGCCGACGCGCAATTCGACGCCGTGTGCGACGCCCGCTTTTTGCACCACGGCGGCACCGGCCTGCTCAAGGCCATGGACCAGGGCCAGAGCGCGCGGCTGTTGCAGCACGCCAAACAGCGCGGCCTGGTCACCAGCTTTGACCTGATTGCGCCCACGGCCCACACGCGCGAACTTCTGGACACGCTGCTGCCGCATGTCGACTATTTCATGCCCTCGATGGAAGAGGCATTCTTCCTTTCCGGCGCATCGACGCCGGCGGACGCCGCCAGTTATTTTCTGCAGCGGGGCGCGGGCACTTGCATCTTCAAATGGGGTGCGCAGGGCTCTTACATCCAGACGCCCACCGCGTCCTTTCGCGTGCCGGCCTTTCGCGTCGACGTGTCCGACACCTGCGGCTGTGGTGACAGCTATTGCGGCGGCTTTATTGCCGCACTGGCCCGGGGCTGGAATCTGCGCCAGGCCTGCACCCTGGCGTCGGCCACCTCGGCCCTGGTGGCCAGCGGCCTGGGTTCCGATGCCGGCGTGGTGGACTTTGAACACACGCTGGCCTTTATGCACAGCGCCCCGATTCTGGAAACCTGAGTCGCATGCCAGCCAAAGTACAGACACCCCACCTGCCCCATGCTGAGCAGCCCAGCCCGCTGCTGCTGGCGGTGGACGCCGGCACCACGGTAATCAAGGCCGTGGCTTTTTCGACCGACGGGCACGAACTCGCCAGCGTGGCCCTGGCCAACAGCGTGCAATACGGCGTCGGCGCCCGCGCCGAACAGGACATGTCCCGCACCTGGCAACTGGTGGCGCAAGCCCTGCAAGAATTGCAGCAGAAGCTGCCGCGCCTGGCGCGGGATGCCGTGGCCTTGGCCCTGACCGGCCAGGCCGATGGCACCTGGCTGGTGGACGCCGCGCATGCGCCGGTGGGCCCGGCCATCCTGTGGCTGGACGGACGCAGCGCCGAGGTACTGGCCACGCTGCAGCAATACGGCGGCGCGCAAGATGCGGCGCGCAAGACGCGCACCCGGCTCAATACCTCGCAGCAAGGCGTGCAGCTGCGCTGGCTGCAAGACCACGAACCCGAGCGGCTGGCACAGGCCGCCTGGGCCCTGCATTGCAAGGACTGGCTGTTTCTTTGTTGCACCGGCCTGGCGCGCACCGACCTGTCTGAAGGCACTTTTACCTTTGGCAATGCCCACAACTTGGCCTACGAACCCGATGTGCTGCGCGCCCTGGGCCTGGAGCAGCAGGCGCATCTGCTGCCCGAGATGGTGGACAGCCTGCGCTTTCACGCGCCCCTGAACGCGCAGGCCGCGCTGGCCACCGGCCTGCCGCAAGGCCTGCCGGTGGTGCTGGCACCGCTGGATGTGGCCTGCGCCACCCTGGGCAGCGGCCAGCTGGCCAACGGGCTGGCACACGGCGTCTCGGTGATTGGCAGCGCCGGCATCCACACCCGGCTGTATGGCGCGCTGCGCGACATGCCCAGAACCCAGCCCAAGGGCTATCTCTGGCCGCTGGCCAGCAGCGGCATTTACCAGGCGGCCATGTCACAGATGGCCGCCGCCCTCAACATCGACTGGTTTGCCGGCCTGCTGGCCGAAGCCGCCGCCCTGCTGGGCGCGCCCGCGCTGCCCACCGCACAGCTGCTGCAGCGCATGGAAGCCGCCGCTGCCAGCGCGCCCCCGGGCGCGGCGCTCTACCACCCCTTTATTGCCGAGGCCGGTGAACGCAGCCCGCTGCTGGCACCGCTGGCGCGCGCACAGTTCAGCGGCCTGACGCAGAGCACCAGCCTGGCCGCGTTGTGCCGCGCCGTCTACGAGGGGCTGGCGTTTTCCGCGCGCGATGCGTACGAGGCCATGGGCAGCATCCCCGCCGAGGTGTGCCTGATCGGCGGTGCGGCGCGCAGCCCGCTATTGCGCCAGGTGTTTGCCAATGTGCTGCAACGCCCGATACGGTTGGTGCAGCGCGAAGAGGTGGGCGCCGCCGGCGCGGCCATGGTGGCGGCAGTGGCGCTGGGCCTGTACCCGGACCTGCACAGCGTGTCGGCCCGCTGGGTGGAATACAGCCCGCCCGATGTGCGCATTCTTCCCGACGCCGACGCGCCGGCTTACGACAAACTGTTTCACGCCTACCGCAGCGGATATCTACATAGCGACACCTACTGGAAAGCCCTGCACCAGGCCCGCAGCCCCACACCATGACCCACGACCAGAATCCCGCCCTGACCATTGCCATCATTGGCGACCGCTTCATGCGGCCCGCCTTCTTTCAGGACGCATTGCAGACCCTGCCCAGCGTGTTGCAGCGCCAGGCGCGCTTTCGCCAGCTGGAGCTGCCTTGGCCGGACCTGCCCGCGGTACACGGCCGGCCGGGCAGTGACATAGAGGGCCTGAAGGAGTTGATCGGCACACCGCAACAGGTGGCCGACTTTGTGGCCGACGCCGACATCCTGGTCAACCACATGGGGCCGGTCACCGACCGCGTGCTGGCCCAGTGCCCGCAGCTGAAATTGATAGCCGTGTCGCGCGGCGGGCCGGTGAACATCGACATGGCAGCGGCGCGCGCCCATGGCGTGCCGGTGGTCAACACGCCGGGGCGCAATGCCACAGCCGTGGCAGAGTTCACCATCGGCATGATCCTGGCGGAGACGCGGCTGATCACCATAGGCCACCGCGCGCTGGCGCAGGGCGAATGGCGCGGCGACATTTACCGCGCCGACCTGACCGGCGAAGAACTCAACGCCCTGACCGTGGGCCTGATCGGCTACGGCCAGGTGGGCAGCAGGGTGGTGAAGCTGCTCAAGGCCTTTGGCTGCCGCATCCTGGTCCACGACCCCTATGTGGAACTGAGCCCGGCCGACCTGCAGGACGGCGTGCAGGCAGTGGGCTTTGAGGCGCTGCTGCAGGCCTCGGATGTGGTCAGCCTGCATGCGCGCGTCACGCCCGAGACGCAGCAGTTCATCAACCGGCGCGCCCTGGCGCTGATGAAGCCGGGTGCGTATTTCATCAACACCGCGCGCGGCCCGATGGTGGACTACGCGGCCCTGTACGACGCCCTGGCCAGCGGCCATCTGCGCGGTGCCGGACTTGAGACCTTTGCCCAGGAGCCGCCGCCCGCCGACCTGCCGTTGCTGCGCCTGCCCAATGTCACGCTGACTCCGCACATCGCAGGCTCCTCGCTCAAGACGGTGCGCCACACGGCGCAGATGGTGGCCACCGAGGTGGACCGCCACCTGCGCGGGCTGGCGCCGCTGAACCCCTGCTGACGCAGCGCGATTTTTCAAAAATAGATATGAGAAACCCTTCGTTCACAAGCCCGGCTCCGGTGCCTACATTCGGAAACACAAGACGCCGCAAGCGCTTGCGGCCTTGCCACTTCCAACCACCTTCCGGAGCCATGTCCCCATGAAAATTTCTTCCCTGCTGACCGCCCTGCTGGCGTCCCTGATCACGCTGACTGCTGTTACGTCGCACGCTGACCAGCTGGCCGACATCAAAAAAAAGGCGAGATCGTATTTGGCACGCTGGGCATTGACGAGCCCAACAGTTCGGTAGACCCGCAGACACGTGAATTTGTCGGCTACGAGATTGACCTGGCCCGCGCCGTCGCCAAGGACCTGGGCGTCAAGGCGGTGTTCACGCAGGTGGCCGTAGCAGCGCGCATCCCTGAATTGCAGCAAGGCCATGTGGACATCCTGGCGGCCTCGCTCACGCACAACAAGGAGCGCGAGTCGCAGGTTGACTTCTCGCTGACCCACTTTGTCACCGGCTCCAAGGTGCTGGTGAAGAAGAGCAGCGGCATCAGCCATGTGGCTGACCTGGCCGGCAAGAAGGCCCTCACCGTTAAGGGCGGCACGCAAGGCCCGAATCTGCTGCGCGTGGTGCCCAGCGCAGAGATCGTCACCTTTGAGTCCACACAACAGGCCTTCCAGGCGCTGCAGCAAGGCAAGGGCGTGGCCTACGTCAATGACGAGTCGGGCCTGCTGGCCGACTTTGCCAAGTTGGGTGACAAGAGCAAAGACTACGCCATCCTGCCGGAAAACCTGAACGTGGAGCCGCTGGCCTTTGGCATCAAGAAGGGTGAGACCGCTGTCAAATTGGCGGTGGACGCCTCGCTGCAGGCGCTGGAAAAATCGGGCGAAGCCGACAAGGTGTTCCAGAAGTGGTATGGCCCGCAATCCAAGCTCAAGCTGTTCCCCAAGCGTGACTTCAAGATCGACTCCGACAAGATCTGAAGCGGGACCTGCCATGTCTGCTGCCACCCTGACCCCGCCCCCTGCCGCCACTGCCCCCTTCAGCAGCCAGGGCCTGCCGATTCTGGATCTGAGCGACTTCAGCTCGGGTGACGCCGCGCAGCGCGCAGCCTTTGTAGAGCGGCTGCGAGAGACCGCCTACGGCGTGGGCTTTTTCTACCTGCGGGGTTACGGTGCCAGTCCGGCGCAAATCCAGGCGGTGTTGCAGGCATCCCGTGATTTCTTTGCCTTGCCTGCCGAACACAAGGATGCCATCCACATGGCCCGTTCGCCGCACTTTCGCGGCTATACGGGCGCGGGTGACGAGATCACGCGCGGCGAGCGCGACTGGCGCGAGCAACTCGACATAGGCGCCGAACGCCTGCCGCTGCCCCAGGGTGCGGACACCCCGGTCTGGGCGCGCATGCAGGGCCCCAACCAGTGGCCCGAGCTGCTGCCCCGGCTCAAACCAGCCCTGCTGGAGTGGCAAGACACCCTGACCGATGCAGCGCGGCAACTGCTGCGTGCCCTGGCCCTGGCCCTGGGTCAGCCACAGGACCGTTTTGAGGCCGCCTTTGCCGGCACCCCGGTACAGCATTTGAAAGTGATTCACTACCCCGGTCGCGCCGACGGCGAATCCACCCAGGGTGTGGGTGCGCACAAGGACTCCGGCTGCCTGACCCTGCTGCTGCAGGATACCCAGCCCGGCCTGCAGGTGTGGGAACGCGATGACCAGGCCGCGGACGCCGGTCGATGGATCGATGCGCCCCCGATTCCCGGCACCGTGGTCATCAACCTGGGCGAGATGCTGGAGATTGTGTCCAACGGCTTCCTGCGCGCCAATATCCACCGGGTGGTAAGCCCTCCAGCCGACCAGGACCGTCTGTCGGTGGCCTTCTTTCTGAGTCCGCGTCTGGATGCGGAGTTGCCTGAATTGGTGCTACCCCCGGAGTTGGCGGCAAAGGCACGCGGCGTGGACCGTGACCCGAAGAACCCGCTGATTGCCCACACCGGTCGCAACCTGCTCAAGGGCCGCTTGCGCTCGCATCCGGAAGTGGCGCAGCGCTTTTATGCCGATGTGCTGGAGGCCGAAGGCCTCAAGCCCGGTGCCGTGGCCAGCGCCTATTGAGGCCACCACCTGCTGCGCAAGCGGAGGGGCCGAGCAGCACATGGCGCTCGGCCTCAAACACATCGATGCTCACACCCTGCGTGGCGCGCACGATGCGGTGGCGCGTCTGGTATTCGAGGCTGACGTTCTGGATCTGCAGCAACGCCCGGGGGAATTCGGTCACGTGGTCGACAGCCATCAGTTGCCTGGCGCAGCAAAGGCTTCTTCAAAGAAGTAATCTTTCCACGAGGTGGCCTTGTTCTTCAGCACGCCCAGCTTGTAGAGCGCGTCGGCATACACATAGGTGCGGTAGGGCGAGACGGTGAAATCGTTCTCCGGGTCGTCCAGGATTTTCTTCACAAAGTCCAGCGGGAGTTTGGATTTCTGCACGCGGATAAAGGTCTCGGCCGCCTTGGTCTTGTTCTTCTGGATGAACTGCGAGGCCTCGGTCAGCGCGGCGTAAAACGCCTTGTAGGTTTTCGGGTTTTCGTCGTGGAACTTCTGCGTGGTGTAGAGCACGTTGAAGGTGGCCGGGCCGCCCAGGATGTCATACTTCTGGTCCTGCACCACGTCCAGGATCAGGTAGGCGATGCCGAACTGTTGGGCAATGCTGATGTGGCCTTCGGCGCGGGCGCTGCCCGCAGTGGCGGCGAGTGCGGCGCTCAGCAGCAGGGGGGTGCATGTTATCGGAATGCCAGAAGATGCCGGCATCGCCCAGCGCTTGGGACAGATCCAGCCCGATGACCTCTGCACCCAGGGCGCCTGGCAGTGGTTTGATTTCAAATGTTTGTGCCATGCAGCAGGTTCCCTGATGGTGAGCTTGCCAATGCGGCACAGCTGTGAATCATGAAACGGGCGCAGCGATCCAACAAGGAAGGCTGGCCCTGTTGCTTATGCGTTTTTCAACTTGGCAACGGCTGCGCCTGGCGCATGCGCTGCCACGGATGGCTCATTCCAGCTTGAACAGCTTGGCGGCATTCCCATACAGCAGCCGGTCCACCACGCTCTCCTTGAAGCCCAGCGCCAGGAAGTCGTCAATCGTCTGGCCTATGGGCCGGAACGGGTAGGACGACCCGAACAGAAACTGCTCGCCCAGGAAGCTGTTGGCCGCGTCCACATAGGCTGCGGTGCCGGGCTGGAACAGGTACATGTCGGGCACGATGTACACGTTCGCATAGCGAAAGGCCACGCCAATGATCTGCTGCACATTCGGCCAGTAGCCGTGGAACACCACGATGGGCAGTTGCGGGAAGGCCTGTGCCACTTTGGCCAGCGGCGCCGGGTCGTTGAAGCGCAGGTCGGGCGTGGTCGGGCCGCTCATCAAGAATACTGGAACACCCAGGGCCGCGCAGCGCTCGTAGATGGGGAAGTAGATCGGGTCATCCGGGTGGCGCGGCGGTGCGCCAAAGCCCGGCTCCAAATCAATGCCGGCCAGGCCCAGACTGGTGATGGCGCGGTCCACCTCAGCCAGTGCGGCCTCTGCACCCAGCAGGTCCGGGTCTACCGAGCCGATGCCGATCAGATCGCTCTGGCCGAGCACGATCTGGTGAATCAGGTCGTTGCTCAGATGCTGCCCCGGCGTGTGGCGTCCCACCACCACGGCTTTGGCCAGACCGGCATCGCGCACCTCGTCCAGAAAGCCCTGGGGCGTGCGGGAGCGGGCAAAGTGTTCGTCATCGCCCACGGTGCCGACGCGCCGGTTCAGCCAGCGCGCGGTGTCGGCTCCGGACGAGCCGGGCGTGGCGCCAAAGAAATCATGCAGATAGGCCGGGCGGCAGCGCAGGTCGATGACCTTGTGGCCCGAGGTATGGATGCGGAATTCATTTGCGCTCATGCGGGAAGCGCCTCCGCTGGCTGGGCGCTGGTCGCTGCAGCGACTGGTGTGGCGCGCACATCAAACACACCGCCGGTTTGCGTCTGGCCCTGCAGCGTGACCGGCTTCTTGCCAGGCAGCAACGGGAACACCAGTTCGGCAAAGCGGATCGACTCTTCCAGGTGTGGATAGCCCGACAGCACAAAGCTGTCCACGCCCAGGTCTATGTATTCCTGTAGACGGGCGGCCACCTCCTGCGGGTTGCCCACCAGGGCGGTGCCGGCACCACCGCGCACCAGGCCGACGCCGGCCCACAGGTTGGGGCCAACCACCAGCTTGTCGCGCTGGCCGCCATGCAACTCCGCCATACGGCGCTGGCCCACCGAGTCCATGCGCGCGTAGTTGGCCTGGGCTGCGGCAATGTCGGCGTCGGTGAGTTTGCTGATGAGCTTGTCGGCGGCGGCCCAGGCTTCGGCACTGGTCTCGCGCACGATCACATGCAGGCGCACGCCAAAGCGCACCGTGCGGCCCAGCTTGGCGGCGCGCGCGCGCACGTCGGCAATCTTCTTGCCCACTTCTTCCGGTGGCTCACCCCAGGTCAGGTAGGCATCCACATGCTTGGCCGCCAGATCATGCGCCGCCGGGGACGAGCCGCCGAAGTACAGCGGCGGGTAGGGTTTGCTCACGGCGGCGTTGAAGTTCTGCGCACCCTGCACCTCCACGTGCTTGCCCTTGAAGTCGACCTTCTCGCCCTGCAGCAGGCGGCGCCATACGGTGAGGAATTCGTCGGCGGCGTCATAGCGCTCGTCGTGCTTGAGAAAGACGCCGTCGGCGGCCAGCTCCACCGCGTCGCCACCGGGCACCACATTGAGCAGCAGGCGCCCATTGAGCGCCTCGTCCAGACTCGCGGCCTGGCGGGCCGAGGCGGTGGGGCCGGATACCGAGGTGCGCAGCGCCACCAGCAGTTTGATGCGCGAGGTCACGGCGGCCAGGCTGGCGGCCGTCACCCAGGGGTCCAGGCAGCTGCTGCCGGTGGGGATCAACAGGCCGTCGTAACCCAGTTGCTCGGCCGTCACCGCAATCTGGCGCATGTAGGCGTTGGTGGGCGGACGGGCGAAGTCGGACTTGCCGAGGTAGCGCGTGTCGCCGGAGGTGGGCAAAAACCAGAAGATATCGAGGCTCATAAAAGTTCCATAGGTGGATTGAAATCAGAGGGCATGGGCGCGCTGCAGCGCCGAGAGCACTTGCGCGCGGGCCGTGACCAGTTGCGGGTCGGTGCGTTGGCGCGGGCGGGCGAGCTGCACTGCCACCACCTCGCGCAGCGTGCCGGGGTTGGCTTCGAGTACGAGCACCCGGTCGCTCAGGTACACGGCTTCGTCGATGTCGTGCGTCACTAGCAGCAAAGTGATGCCGTGGTGGCTGGCAATGCGGGTGAGCAGCTCCTGCAGCTTCATGCGGGTGAAGGCGTCCACCGCAGAAAACGGCTCGTCCAGCAGCAGCACCCGCGGCTTGGTGAACAGGCCGCGGGCAATCGCAACGCGCTGCGCCTGCCCGCCCGAGAGCTGCTTGGGCAGGGCCTGCTCGTAGCCCGACAGACCCACCTCGTCCAGCAGCTCCGTCACCAGCGCGGTGGAGGCCACCGAGGCCTGCGGCACGGCAAAGGCCACGTTCTGCGCCACCGTGAGCCAGGGGAACAGGCGTGGCTCCTGAAAGATGAAACCTACGGAAGTGCTGCGGCCGGTGTGCGGCTGTCCGTCCAGAGTGATGCTGCCGGCATAGTCCAGCTCCAGCCCGGCCACGATGCGCAGGAAGGTGCTTTTTCCGCAGCCGCTGGCACCCACCAGGCTGACGATTTCGCCGGGCGCAATGGCGACCTGCAGCGGGCTGAGCACCTGCTTGTCACCAAAGTATTTGGACTGGATGTTGACGTCAAGAATGCGGGGCATGGTGCTCAGGCCGGTGCGGATTTCAGCGGCCACTGTCATGGGTGTCGCGCCAGCGCAGCAGGCGTTGTTCGATGTGTTGCATGGCGCTGTCGCTGAACTTGCCGGCCACGGCCAGCAGCACGATGGCGGCCAGCACAATGTCGGCGCGGCTGGTCTCGCGGCCATCGGTGAGCAGATAGCCCAGGCCCTTGGTAGCGGCAATCAACTCGGCCGCCACCATGAACATCCAGGCCAGGCTCAGGCCGTTGCGCAGCCCGGTGAACACCGGAGGCAAGGCGGCGGGAAACATGACGCGGCGCACCAACGCCAGCGGCCCCAGGCCGGCCATATGGCCCACTTCCATCAGCTTGCGGTCGATATCGCGAAAGCCGGAGGACACACCCATGTAGACCGGGAAGAAGGCGCCGATGGCGATCAGCACAATTTTGGAGCCCTCGTCGATGCCCAGCCACAACAGCAACAGCGGCACCCAGGCCAGCGAGGGGATGGCGCGCAGGGCCTGAAAGCTCGGGTCCAGCAGGGCCTCGGCCTGGCGCGACAGGCCTACCGTGGAACCGGTCAGCAAGGCCAGGCTGGCGCCCAGGGCAAAGCCCGCTGCCACGCGCAGGGTACTGGCCAGCACATGCGTGCCCAGGCCTTGGTTGGACAGCTCCAGCAGGGTGCGCAGCACATCGCTGGGTGCGGGCAACAGATTGCGGCTGACCCAGCCCTGGCGCACCGCCAGCTCACCCAGCGCCAGCAGCAACACCGGAGGAATCAAACCCAACCAGCGCCGTGAGGGAGCGCGTACGCGTGCGGGCGCTGACGCAGGCACCTGTACCGGCACGCGGTCTGCGCGCTGCTCCGGGAACAGCGCATCGAACAACATTTCGGGGCTGGCGGACATGGCAGGCTCAGGCGCGGCGGATCAGGCCGTTGGCGAACTTCGTGTCGACCAGGCTGGCAATGGCCTGGTTCAGGTCGGTGCCCGGGCGCACCAGCGCTTCATCCAGCAGGATGGGTGCGGCGGCCTGCAGGGCCTTGATGTGTTCGGTGGACGGCTGCGGGTTGCTCAGGTCGGTGCGCAGTTTGATCTGCAGCAGCGCTACCTTGAGGCTCACCTTGGCTTCTTCGGACACGATCTTCGCGGCTTCGGTGGTGTTGGCCAGAATCCACAGGCGCGCACGCTCATAGGCGCTGATGACGCGTTTGACTTCGGCGGGGTGCGCCGTCAGGAAGTCCTCGCGCACATTCAAAAAGCCATAGGTGTTGAAGGCCACGTTGCGGTACAGCAGGCGCGCACCCGAGTCGAGCTCGGCCGAGGCCATGATCGGGTCCAGCCCGGCCCAGGCGTCCACGCGCCCCTGCTCCAGCGCGGCGCGGCCGTCGGCGTGCTGCAGGGCCACGTGTTCGATGTCGCTGCGCTTGAGGCCCACGGTTTTAAGTGCGCGCAGCAAAAACAGATAGGGGTCGGTGCCTTTGGTGGCGGCAATCTTCTTGCCCTTGAGGTCCTTGAGCGACTGGATCGGCGAGTCCTTGGCTACCACCAACGCGGTCCACTCCGGGCGCGAAAAAATATACGGCGCGGTGATCGGGTTGCCGTT
>Ga0316222_1003937_pt1 | contig 14030 bp, 13 predicted proteins | sample TBH18011metaG_FD_206008 | JGI IMG/M metagenome (GOLD analysis project Ga0316222, IMG submission 206008) | Freshwater microbial communities from Trout Bog Lake, Wisconsin, USA - TBH18011 | ecosystem: Environmental > Aquatic > Freshwater > Lake > Hypolimnion/Profundal zone | place: USA: Wisconsin...
CTTCTCGAAATGCCTCTCGTTCATCGACCGCTCCCATTCACGGTCAACAGATTACGCCCCTCCATCTGGGAACGCAACGGGAACGACGGCAAATTCCACATCTAAGTTAGATTGCGGCATATTTGAAGGAAAAAATCTTACTAATTATGGCAAAAAGTGTAGATTTGTGTTTGTGGTGTCGTTATTTATTGTTATTGTTATTGTTATTGTTATTGTTAATATATTTGGCGACAATCCATAGAAACACGGGAGATCGTCATGTCTGACAATAAGGCCTGGTAAGGTCGGGTTTACGTTTTCACTGCCAGTGTTCGGATCTGTGTCTGTTGGAGGAGTAATCGGGGTCAGAGTGCATTTATTACGCCACAGCATAATCGGGGTCAGAGTGCCCGTGGCTCGTCGGTATGAGAGCTCAGGGGGCGCGGGTGCAGACGACGGGCGGACGCGCCTCGAACAGGGGGATGTCGAACGGGGGCGACGGCGGCCACAGCTCGCCGGTCACGGCGGCGACATCGCCATCCAGGCAGGCGGCGGGACGCGACAGGGAAAAGTCGATGCTTGGCGCGGCGCACCACGGCGTCCCCAGCTCCAGACGGAAATAATAGCGGGGGGAGGCCGCCGGCTCGATCTGGACCACGCCCAATGGCCGGATGGTGCCGGTGAGGGTGGCGGTCGGCAGGTGCCGGCATGCCGGCGGCGGGTCTCCGGCCTGGGCCTGACCAATGCCGGATAAGATCGGGATGCCAGGAAACATCAAGATGACGGCGGCGAGCCGGAGGGCCGGGATCACTGGTCGAGGGCCGGCATCAGCTTGGCCTCGCACGGTTTGATCGCCGCCACCAGGAATTCCTCCTGCCTGCCGAGGATCTTGGCGGCTTCGGCCGGGCCTTCGGGGGTGCCGTCGGGGTCGTCGATGGCCTCCATCAGGGCTTGCTTGGTTTCGTAAAGCTCCCGGACGATGTCGATGACGTCGGCGGTGCGTCCGAAGGCTTCGCCCTGCTTGACGATCAGCTCATAGGCCTTGCCGTAGCTTTCGAAGAATTTCGCCGCCTTGCTGGCGGCGGACAAGCATCTGAGGGCGGTGACGGTTCGCGCGGTGGCGCCGCTGTCCATGGTCAACATGGCGATGTCGGTCTTGCATTCGCTGACGTCGAGATAAGCCTTTTCCGATTCCCAGACGGTGACGACCGCGGCGGTGCCGGTGTTGATGCCCTGGGGAAACAGCCCGCCCAGTCCCACTTGCCGCAGCTTTTCGACAGCTTGCGTCCCGCTGAGGGCGGCGGGGATGTCCTTGATGTTGCCTTCGATGGTCACGAAGCTGGCCAGCAGCGATTCCACATGGGACAAGGCCAGGCCGAAATGGCCGAGGATGGCGTCGCCCCGCAGGCGCGACTGGTAATGCTCGCTGATGTATTCCGCCGATCGTTTGTTCTGCTCCAGCAGCTTGCGGTTCCGGGACTCGGCCTCGCGCATGATGTGGCATTGCCTGGCGACCGCATCGACGGCGTTGATCTGGCGCTGCAGCACCGGGACGCCGCCCACATAGCGGGTATATTTGTCGCGCAGGATGGCGTTGTCGCTGCGGCATTCCTCCCGCAGGGCGGTGTTCTGGGCATCGACCGCGCCGCATTTGGCGGAGTTCAGCGGGATCTCGGTCAGCAGGGCCTTTTGCAGCAGTTCGAGATCGTAATGGCGCTTGGCCAGTACCGCCGCCGGTTCCGGCGGGATGTCGTCGGGAATGGCGGGAAGTTGCGGCAGATTGGGCATGGCGGCCCCGGCGGCGAGCGGCGCGGCCATGACGAGAACGACGGCCAGGATCAGGCGGGACGGGATCATGGCGCGGCTCCTCAATGGGGTTCGGGAACCGGCGGGACGCCTTCGCCCATGAAGCTCACGTCGATCTTGGTGTCGAGATCGTGGTTCGCTTCCACCACCGTCACGGTGCCCTTGACATGCTGGCCGGTCGCCCGGTCGATGGCGGCGTCGTGCTCGGCCCGGTCGGGTTCGGTTGCCGGGTTCTGCAGCGCCGTCAGCTTGGCCTCGGCGATGCCCTGGTCGGTCCGTCCCTGGTCGCGGCGCTGTTCCGCCGCCGCCATGGCCGGCCCCTGCGGCCCGGTGCGGAGGCCGGGCGGGATGATCGGGTCGCGGTCATAGGCGGCGACGATCCGGGGGACGTCGGCGCGGATGGCGGGAAGCGTCGCGGCGGTGGAGGCGCAGGCGGAATCCCAGCACAACCCGGAGGTCCCTCCCAGCATGACCTTGAGGCGGCCGAGAGTCTTGGAGGTGCGGTCTCCGGTGCCGCCCGCGGCCGGTTCGCCGGCGGGGGACGGCGGTGATGGCGGCGCCGTCATCCGGGAGATGGTCTCCCGGGCCTGGGTCAGGCCATCCGGTCCGGCGGCGGCGCTCCCCCCGCCGGTGACGGGGGCGAGGCTGGCGCCGGGCTGGGCCAGGGCCATGGCCGCCACCGCGAGGGCCTGGCGCAATTGTTCGGGCGGAGGAGCGGAGGAGGCTCCGCCCCGGCTTCCGTCAGGGCCGCCGTTACCGGCCGCAGGGGGGGCGGCGGCAATGGCCTGGGCGATCACGCCGCGCGCCCAGTCTAGGGCGGGATTGGGGGGGACGCCGCGCAGCCGCGCCAGGGTGTCGCCGACGCGGCGCAGGGTATTGCCGTCCGGCCCGGCGGCGGCAACGGCGGCGGCGCCACGCGCCGGCAGCGCCTCGGCATGGGCGAGGTCGGCGGGATCGGCGAGGCGCTCCAGCCGCCGGGCGATCTGGGCCTGCTTGATCGGCTGGAGGGTGGAATCGGCCTTGGCGACGCGGATGTCGCGCTCCTGCCGGCGGCCTTGCTCGGCTTCGGCATTGCCCGGTTCCAACCCCAGGGCCTTGGTATAGGCGTCGTCGGCGTCTTCGAACCGACCCTGGGCGAGGTAGAGGGCGCCCTGGTTGATCCAGGACACCGCCGCCTCGTGGTTATAGTCGCGTTCGGGTTGGCTCGGGCGGCCGCCGCCGTTGGGGGCGCTGTACGAACTGGGTGGGCTGGAGGAACTGGAGGTGGCCGCCGGTCTGGCCGGGCTTGACGTGGCGGCGGCGGTGGCCGGCGGGGAATAGCTCTGGGTCGGGCGCTGGCTGCGGGCGTCCGGCACCTGGAAGGTGGCGGTGGCCACCGGGTTGCCGCCGATGGTGATGGTGCGCGCCGCTGCGGGGGAAGCCGCTCCCCACCAGACCGCCGCCGCCATGACCGTGCCCAGCCATCGGACCATGCCCGCCTCCTTGATCACAGCAAATGCTTGCCCTTGACGCCGAGCGCGCCTTTCGGCGGCGCCCGGTTCTCCCCCGGCTCGTCGGCGCAGGCCCAGCGGCCGGGCTGAAACGAGAATTTTCCATCGGCCGACAATTGGATGGTGCCGGCCTTCACATAGAAATGGGTCCGGTCGAGAACCATCGCCGGAATCTCGGTGGCGCCATTGCGGAAGAACACCCTGCCGTCCACCGTCGCCGCCGGTTCGGGATGAAGGGTGGCGCTGTAATCGAACAGGTGGAAGGCGATGCAATAATCGCCGGCGGTCGCCTTGGGGTTCTGCCAGATCTCGATGCCCGGCCCGGTCTTGTTGTCGTAGCTGAGTTCGGCCTCGCCGAATTTGGGGTCCTTGTAGGAATAGACGTGGCCCTGCGGGTCGACGACGTGGAGGTCCACGTCATAGCCCTCGTCGGGCCAGCGCATCACCGCGACGATGAAGGTCGAGGCGGATTCCGCCAGACAGGTCTTCAGGTCCTGCACCGCCTCGGCTCCCCGGGCCGCCTGGGTCTGGGCCTCCCGGGCCTGGGCCTGGGCGGTCCGGACCTGGCCTTCCATCTCCGCCACCTGGGACGACAGCTGGGTCTTGTCGGCCTCGCATCGGGTGATGGTGGCCTTGGCCTCTTCCAGTTCCGCCTTAACATCCTTGTTGCGCATGTAATAGGGAAACAGGATCAGGGCGACGATGATGAACGCCCCCATGGCGGCCGAGAACAGGTCCAGGACCGACAGGCTGAAGATCTCGATGTTGCGGTTCGGCCGGCGCATGGCTAGGCCACGAACAGGCGGTTGATCAGGTTGTCGAGGCAGTATTGGGCGGCGCGGTTGAGGGCCTGTTCCTCGCGCGCCTGGGCGACGTTGGTCAGGAAGGCCAGGCAGGCCGCCAGCACCAGCGCCACCAGGGTGCCGTTGAACGACACCCCGAGCAACTGGGTGACATGGCCGAGCAGATCATGGGCTTCCGCGTTGGCGCCGGCCCAGCGCAGCGCCCCGCCGATGCCGACCACGGTGCCGATGAAGCCCAGCGAGGGGATCAGCCAGGCGATATAGCGCAGCATGGAATAGCGCAGATCGATCTCGTGCAGATAGATGTCGACGCTGGAATGCAGCAGGGTGCTGGCCTGCTCGATGGAGCGGCTGGACTGGAATTGCAGGATGCCGCGCTGGATCAGCCGTCCGAGGAAGGCCGCCTGGGCTTCGGCATCGTCGCACAGGCGGCGATAGATCGGCCCCAGATCCTCGGCCCGCAGCAGGGTCTTGCGGTCCTCCGGCAGATAGCCGCGACCGATCTGGCGCATCTCGAAGTTGCCCGCCACGCCCCGCTGGAACACTTCTCCCAGTCCGATGCTGAACACGATCCACATGCCGTTCTGCACCGAGAACGGATAGAGCTGACCGCCGCGATCCACCAGGATATCGGCGGCGGTATCGGGCAGCATGATGCCGAGCCCCGCCACCAGGGCCAATCCGAACAGGCCGCAGCCGAGGGCGATGTGGAGGCGGTTATGCTTCGGCGGCTGGCGCGCCGCCGGGGATTGGTTGGGCATCGTGATCATCCCGTCGGGTGGAGTTGAAGCCGGGTGGCGCCGATCCGGATGCGGGCGCCGGTCTTGAGCGCCATGGGCGTGAACGGCGCCAGCCGGTGGTCATTGAGCGTCGTTCCCTGGGTCGAGTCCAGGTCTTCCATCATCAACGCCCCATCCGTCATGAAAAACCGCGCATGGCAGCGCGATACCGAGCCGTCGGCGGTCGCGAAATCGACGATCCTGGGATCGCGGCCGATGGCATAGCCATGGCGGGCCGAGTCCAGCCGGGAGCGGGCGAGGACGAAGCGGAGCGGGCGGCCTTCCGCATCAAAGCCGGCCAGAACCCATCCGGCGTCACCGCCCGGCGGAGGCGATGGCGACGGGCCGGGCCGGGCGGCGCCGTCCCCCCGTTCCGGCGGCGGGACGAAGCGCCGGCTCAGGCGTTCGACCGCCTGGACCAACTGCTGGCGCGGCCGCCGCAGCGCCAGCAGCAGGGCCGCCGCCGCCAGCAGGGCGGTGGCGAACACCAGAGAGCGGTCGGTGCCGTTGGCGGGATTGGCCGGAGCGGTGCAGGGCAGCGGCGCCGGGGTGAAGGGAATGCCCTCCTGCCGCAGGCTTTCGGCCACGGTGGACGCCGCCGAGGCGTAGTTGATGGAACCGACGCTGCGGATGCCGGCGGTGTTGACGCCGACCACTTCGCCGCAGGCATTGAGCAGAGGGCCGCCGCTGTTGCCGGCGTTGATGGAGGCCTGATGCTGGACGATGGGAATCTGGACATGGCGGTCGGGCCAGGGTTCCTGGGTCACCCGTCCGACGATTCCCTCGGTCAGGGTCGAGACCACCATGCTGGGCGGAATGTCCCCGCCTCCGGCCTGGAGGTTGGCAACCGCCGGAAATCCCAGCGCCCACACCTTTTCGCCCTTGACCACATCCGGCTGGGCCAGGGTCAGGGAGGGCCGGCGCAGTCCCTCCACATGAATGACCGCCAGGTCCTTTTCGGCCGATGTCCAGGTCACGGTAAACGGCTTGACGTGATCCGGGTCGGTGCCGCCGTCGAAGATGATGCGGCTGACGACCCGGGTGCCGGGGGGGGGATCGAAGCCGACCACATGATTGTTGGTGACCACGTCGCCCCGGGCGTTGATGACGAAGCCGCTGCCGAGCATGGCGCTCTGGACATTGTCCTGGTGGGTGGCGGGGTCCGTCCCGGCCAGCACCGAGACGATCAGCACCACGCCGGCATCGACCTGATTGATATCCAGCTGCGCCGCCGCCGGTGACGGGGCCGCAAGCACCGCCATCACCAGGGCTGCCGCGGAAAATCGGGGGGGCAGGGGCATCGACACCACCGGGCTGTCAAGGGGAATGGGCCGAGCTCGATAACCGACCATACCCCTTGGATATGGCGGGCGGCAATACCGTTCAGGGTGCCGGTGGCGGTTCCGGGATCGGTTTCGGCGCCGGGGGAGCGGCGGGGCCGTGAACGGCGGCCATGACCAGGCGTTCCACCCGCTCGATCCGCTCCGGACCAATCCAATGGGCGGCGAAAATCGCCGCGGCCAGGGCCGCCAGGGCGGCCGTCAGGATCGCCCGGCGGCGCGGGGGGCGGGGCGGCGGCGGCATGGCCGCCCGCACCAGGACGACGGCGATGTTGTCGCTGCGGAATCCGCGCCGCCCTGCCGCGACCCCGGTCAGTTCACCCGCCACCGTCGCCAATGGCCGGCCGACCAGCGCCCGTCCCATCTCGTCGGCGGCGATGGCTTCCCACAGGCCGTCGCTACACAGCAGGAACGAATCGTATTCGCCGCTGGCGGCGCCGGCGGTGTCCGGTTGCGGCTCCCGGTCGCCCCCCAGGGCCTGCAACAGCATGTTCTGGTCAGGATGATCGGCCATGTCGGCTTCGGCGATGTCGCCACGCTCCAGCATCCGTTGGATCAGCGAGTGGTCGCGGGTGCGCCCCGCGGGAGTCTGGCCGCGGAAGCGGTAGATGCGGCTGTCGCCCACATGCAGCCATGCCGTGGCGGCGCCGTCGCCATAAAACAGGGCGCAGGTGCTGTGGCCCTCGATCCCGGTCTCGCCGGCCAGGGCAACGATCCGCCGGTGGGCGGCAAGGCAGATATCGGTCAGCAGATGTTCCGGTTCGGCCACCGGCTTCGGGGTTTGTCGCCAGCATTCGCTGGCGGCGTCGATCACCGCCTGGGCCGCCGCCGCGCCACCGGCATGTCCGCCCAGCCCATCCGCCACCACCGCCAGCACCGCTCCGCCGGCGTGGTCGGTGAAAACGGCGACGCGGTCCTGTTGCTCCGAGCGTCCACCGATCGAATCGGCCGCCGCGGTTTCCCAGACGGCGCCGTGTTCCCGTCGGCCGCTCATGGCACGTCGTCGCTGGCGAAGGGGCGCTGAAAGTCGTCATCCGCCCACAATCCGGCCCGCAGGACGGCGCCGGTCCCGTCGAACTCCACCCCGGCCCCGTTGCGCTGGTTCTTGGCGTATTTCCCCATATATTGCGTGGTCTGGCTGGGGGTGCTCGTCACCCCGAACCCGGTTTTGTCGTTCTTGCGCCAGCCCCCTTCGTAACGACCGCCATTGGCGTAGGAAAACACCCCGGCGCCGTCGAACGTCGTCCCGCGGAACTGCCCCTCATAACGGTCGCCATCGGGCCAGGTGTAGACCCCGAAACCGTCCAGGTCGCCATTGACCAGATGGCCTTCGTAGCGTTCGCCGCTGTCATAGGCGATGACACCGTATCCATCGCTGAGTCCGGTCCCCGCTTTCGCCGCCTTGACCTGGGCGCTCCTGGCCTTCTCCTGGGCGTCCCGGGCGCGGTTCTGCGCCGCCTTGGCCTTGGTCGAAACCGCGTCGACCACCGGGCGGGTCGCGGCCTCGGCCTCCTGCCGCCGCCGCTCCTCGTCGCGCTGGCGGTCCTGTTCCGCCGCTTGCTGTTCCACCAGACGGTCGGCCCTGTTCTTGCTGGCGATCAGCGGCGCGATGATGCTGACCAGCACGACGGCGACGATCAGGATGGGCACGATCGGGCGGCGGGGCGATGGTGTATTGTCGTCCTGCGGAACCACCGCCGGTTCTGGCCCCGCCGCGCGCTTCCATCGCCGCCAAAGAAAATGGAAGGCGGCGAACGCGGGAAATGCCGCGACGATCAGCGCCATGAGAATGCCGCTCTCATCGTGGGAGGAGAAGACGGGGAGGCTTTCAAGAGCCATTACGGCCACGATAAACAGCCCGACCCATGTGGCCAGGGCAACCAGAATACCGCCGGCGTAATAGCGCAGCCGGCGCCCCATTCCGGCGGTTTTGAGCTTGATTGCGTTATCGGCGGACAGCACCAGGATGAGAAGAAGGCCGAGCGATACGCAGCCGACGGCGGCGTATTGATCATCGGTTTGTGGATCAAGCCCCCAGATCAGCAGCCATAAACCGGGCAGCCCCAGCAGGCTCAGGGTGGCAAAGACGCGGCGGACGGCGTCGGGGCGCACGGCATGGCCATCGGGGGGCGCCGCCGCCATCGGTTCGGCGGCCTCTCGCGGCGTCTGGTTCGGGGCCGGCGGTGGGGGCTCGGGGGGCGGATGCTTCCGGGGCAGCAGCAGGGCGCGCCACTGATCGGCGCTTTGGGGCCGTTTCGCCCCATCGACCTGAAGCCCCGCCGCCACCGCCGCCGCCATTGCCGGACTCAGCCGGACGATCTCGGACAGGGGGACCAGGGGGTCGGTGCCGACGATCCGGTCGGTGGCGTCCGGTGGCTTGCGGCCGCCGCTCAGACTCTCGTACACCACCACGGCCATGGCATAGAGATCGGTCCACGGCCCCTGGGGCAGGGTCTTGGTATATTGTTCATAGGGGGCGTAAGGCGGAGTCAGCACCGTGGTCATGGAGCGGCTGCGTTCCCCCATGGCCTGGCGCGCCGCTCCGAAATCCAGCAGCACCGGGGCGCCGTCGCCCCGCACATAGATGTTGCCGGGCTTGATGTCGCGGTGCAGCACTCCGGCCCGATGCACCAGGGTCAGGCCGTCGAGCAGCGGCGCCAGCAGGGCCAGAACCTCCGGCTCGGTCATCTGGCCGCGCCGGGTCAGCAGATCGCGCAGGCTTTCGCCGTCCACATATTGCATCACCATATAGGCGGTATGGTTGGCTTCCAGGTAGCGCAGCACCCGAACGATATTGGGGTGGTCGAAGCGGGCCAGCATCTGGGCCTCGTCACGGAAGCGCTCCAGCCCCCAGGCGAAGGTCGGATCATCGCCGGCGGAGCGGGCCTGCACGCTCATATCATGGACTCTTACCGCCAGATCGGTCGGCAGGTATTCCTTGATCGCCACCCGCGCGCCCAGATTCTCATCCACCGCCAGATAGGTGATGCCGAAGCCGCCGGACCCCAGGACTCTTTCGATCCGGTACTCCCCGATGCGGGTCCCCATGGGCAGGGCATGACGATATTCGGCGGTCATGATTACGTGAGGCCCTAACGCAGGCAGTTGGCGGGGGTGTCGGGGGCAATCCGGATCAGCGTCGAACCGGACAGGGGGACCGGGACACTGCACAGCATGACGGCATTGTCTTTGCCCAGAATGTAGTGGATGGCGGCTTCGCCGGTTTCCGGGGTGTCGCTCCATTTGGCGCAGGCGCCCGGCTTCAGGGCCTCGGAACCCGCCACCGTGTCGGGCGTCCCGGAGCCGTAGAACTGCAGCCCGTTGAGGTCTTCCGGCAAGGCGTTGCAGACCGTCACCGATCCGGCATGGGCCGGCAGGCCAAAGCCGGTCAGAAGCATGAGTGCCAGGATGGTTTGGCGAGAAGCCCGTTTCATGATCATCCCCCTGGCTTCGGCACGGGCGCCGGGCGGGCATCCGCCCTGCGCCAGAAAACATATATCACCGCCAGAGGGGATGGGGGCTGCGAAAAACAGAGCCGTGGCGGTGACGAATTTGGTCCAGGAACCGACCCTCCCGCGATTGTGCCATCACGGCACCTCGGAGGGGTTGAATTATTTTTCGGGGCTGTTGCCGATCGGGAAAGTTCGAGGGGCGACAGGGATGCCGCGAACGGCGACATCCCTGGGAAAAGCCCTGTCCGTCAGTGCTGCTCCGCCCCGGACGGGAGCGCCGCCGCAATTGTCGCCGCCATTGCCGTGGTTGGCCGTCCGATCAGCCGGCTGAGCTGGCGGCTCCCGTCGAACAAGGCCCCCTTCGATGCCCCGGTATCGGAATCGGCAAGCAATGCCGCCAAACCTTCCGGCAGGCCGGCGCCGATCAGGATCGCCTTGAAATCGGTCTCGGGAAGGTTCTGGTAGGCCACCGGCTTACCCGACTGGCGCGCGATCTCCGCCGTGAACTGGGACAAGGTGTAGGAGTCATCGCCCGCCAGTTCATAGACGCGGCCGGCCGGATCCTCGCCCGAGGTCAATACGGATACCGCCGCCGCCGCGTAATCGGCCCGGGATGCCGAGGCGATCCGGCCGTCGCCGGCGCAGCCCAGGAAGGCGCCATGGGCCAGCGCCGATGGAATGGAGGCGGCATAGTTCTCCGTGTACCAGCCGTTGCGCAGAATGACGAAGGGAATGCCCGAGGCGCGAAGGGCGGCCTCGGTCTGGCGATGCTCCTCGGCCAATCCCAACGGGGAGCGGTCGGCGGACAGGACGCTGGTGTAGACCAGCAGCTTCACCCCCGCCGTCTTGGCCGCCTCGATCACGTTCCGGTGCTGCGAAACCCGCTGGCCAAGTTCACTGGATGAAATCAGCAGCAGCCGGTCGATGCCGTCGAAGGCCGGAACCAGGGTTTCAGGCTTGGCGTAATCCGCCAGACGAGCCTGGACACCGCGAGCCGAGAGAGCGGTCTTTGCCTTGCTGCTGCGAACGGACCCGACGAGGTGGGCCGCCGCCGCCGTCTTGAGGAGCCCGTCAATGACGAGACGGCCGAGCTGGCCACTGGCTCCGGTGACAAGGACCCGAGGTTGGTGATCGGACATGAGATGTTTCCTTGAGTTGGTCTTTTATCGAATACAGGTCTAAAGTAGAGACTAACCGATGCCGCCGTAAGGAGGCAGTTTCTGGTGTCAAGGTTACCTGGAAGGAACCCACTCATGACCGGCAAGACTGCCCTGGCGGCACGGTTCGAGGCATGGCAGGGCGCCGAGTTCGACCCGGCCCGGTGTCCGGTGCGCGACGTGCTCGACCAAATGGGGGACAAATGGTCGATGCTGATTCTGATCTCGCTCGCACCAAGACCACGGCGATTCAGCGAGGTGCAAAGGGCCGTTCCCGATATTTCGAAACGGATGCTAACCCAAACCCTGCGTCAACTGGAACGCGACGGGATGATCTCGCGCCATGTTTTTCCGACCAAGCCGCCGAGTGTCGAGTATCGCCTGTCACCGTTGGGCGATTCCCTGCTTGGCCCCCTTGCCGGCCTGGTCGAATGGGCGGAAAGCAGCCACGTTCAAATACAGCAGGCCCGCAAGCGGTTCGACGCGGCGGCTTCAACTGAATTGCCGAATATCGGTTGGGGATAAAGGGGAGTGATCAAGGATGGTCAGGACGATCTTGCCGCGGACATGCCCATTCTGGCTACGCCGCAGCGCCTCGGCGGCATGTTCAAGTGGCATCTCCGCAATCGCCGGCGGTCTCAGCTTGCCGCTTTCCACCAGCGCAGTCAGTTCCCGCAACTGGCGACCATGTGGGCGGACGAAGACAAATCCCGCCTTTACGCCACGGGCCGCCGCCGCTGCCTGATCCGGGGTCCCCGTGATCGAAACCAGGCGTCCGCCGGGGCATAGCACCTGGAGGCTGCGGGGCAGGACATCGCCCCCGACGGTGGACAGCGCCACATCCACCCCGTCCCCGGTCAGACGAGAGATGGCGGTGACGAAATCCTCGCGGGCATAATCGATCACATGGTCGGCGCCAAGGGCGCGGACATAATCATGATTCTCGGCCCGCGTGGTGGCGATAACCGTGGCGCCCGCCCATTTCGCCAGTTGCACCGCCAGACTGCCGACGCCGCCTGCCGCGGCATGGATCAGAGCCGTCTCGCCCGACTGGAGTTCGGAGAAATCAAAAAGTGCCTGCCATGCGGTCAGCCCGACCAGCGGAAGCGAAGCAGCCGCCGCGAAGCTTAGTCCGGCCGGGATCGGCGCCACGGCCTTGGCCGGGATGCAGACATACTCGGCGTAGGTTCCCCATTGCACCTCGGGTTTGCGGCAGAGCGCGTAAACCGGCTGACCAATGGTGAATTCAGCGACATTTTGGCCACGATCTGCAACCGTGCCGCAGGCGTCCCATCCTGGGATGAGCGGGAATCGGTGGGGAAACCGGCTCCGCAATGCTCCATTGCAGATTTTCCAATCGATGGGATTGACGCTGGTGGCGGCAACGCAAATCAAAACCTCATCCGGCCCCAGGATGGGGGACTCGACTTCGGCCAAGTGCAAGCCATCGGTTCCGCCAAAATCATCGATGACCATCGCTTGCATGACGCTGCCTCCGGTGATGATCTTTGATGACGGGCGGGAAAATTGTCAGGCACAAGGGGGCGGCCGCAACCCGGCGCCCCCCATTTCATCCCGACCCAGGGCGTGTCGTCAGTTAGCACATGGCCGCGACGCGAGGAATTTGCGTGGCTGGGCAGGCGCGAGGAGCGACATGGACTGGATGTCCATAAGCGACGAACAACGAACCCAGGCGCGGAAAGGCCCGCGTCCCACTGCGCGCTTGGCGCGCGATTCAATGGATTGTCGGCGAAGCCGACGGGGGTTGCGCCGAAATTGGCCGACTGATACGTCGAGAACCTCGACCGTAGCTCCGCTACGCTCATCGCTTTTCTCCTGTCATTCCGCCAATTTCGGCGGCAACGCGACTCATGCGGTAACTGACGATACGCCCTAAGACGCCGCATGCGTCAAAGATGGATGCCAGATTTGCCGGGGCTGAGAATCCCGTTGGGATCGAGGGCTCTTTTCAGCTTCCGGTTCACCTCTTTCTTGACCGAACCAAAGGTATCGGCGACCTGATCCATGAAGGCGATGTTGGTGCGGTAGATGCCGTAACCCTCGGCGGCGAATTGGCGGATCAGTTTGGCGTAACAATCATAGGCATTGCGCATTTCATCAGGGTTGGTGCGATCATAGAGAAGGTCGACCACATGATGCATGTCGCGCCAGCCGACGATGAACACTCCGGTGTAATCGATGCCGAATTCATCCAGGGTCGCCCTGGTCATTTTCATCTGCTTCAAGGTTTCGCTGCCGCGCGCCTGCGCGACCGGGGCAAACCACAACGAACCCCCGCCGCCGCGCCAGTTGTACATTCCGAATTCCCGCAGCGTCGGAGTCCCGGAGAACATGGCCTTGCGGTACTGGAATACCGGATCGTCGCCGACATCCTCCTCGACCAGGATCTTGCCGCCCAATGCCTTGAAGGCTCCTTCCACCATCTTCCAGTTGACCGCCACCTGTTCCGCCGTGCCGTAGAGGGCGGCGAACACGTTCCAAACGCCGATCCCCTGTTTCCGGATCAGCGCCTCGGCCACATCGTCCGGCATTTTTCCGGGTTTGCCGTAGACATCGGCACGTCGGTTCATCACCGCCACATCCCAAAGACCGTGCGACACCCAGACGGCACTGGGAATGATGTTGGAGATGCGCAGCGGCCGGATCGTGTCGATGACCTTAACGATATCGACCTCGTTGTCGAACTGCACCCCGAACGGCTTGTAGACCGGAGGCTTGGGCATCAGCCAGAAACCCATCTTGGTGACGATGCCGTAGTTGGACTGGGTGAAAATTCCGTCGAGATAGGGGCCGTAGCCCCATTTAAAGACCTGCCAGGTATTGGCGTTGGGCATGCTCCCCATGCCGGTGCGCAGAATATCGCCATTCGCCAGCACCACCTCCATGCCGCAGGAGAACAGGAAGTGCTCGCCGTAGGGCGTGTAGCCGACGCCACGGTCAAGGGTGTTGCCGACCGGTCCGACAATGGCGCTCGGGAGCGGCATGGACAGCCACAGCGGTAGATTGTGCTCCTGGATGTAATCGTAGAGTTGCTTATAGGTCACGCCCGGCTCGACCAGGGCATAGCCGAGTTCCGCATCCACCTCGATAATCTTATGGCTCTATTCGCAATTCGTATTGATGGTTACGCCCCCATGGCGGCGGCGAGGCAATATCGCGGGGTCGGGTCCGGGTGAAGGCCGATGAGGTGGAACCAGCGCAGG
>Ga0316222_1003942_pt1 | contig 14025 bp, 8 predicted proteins | sample TBH18011metaG_FD_206008 | JGI IMG/M metagenome (GOLD analysis project Ga0316222, IMG submission 206008) | Freshwater microbial communities from Trout Bog Lake, Wisconsin, USA - TBH18011 | ecosystem: Environmental > Aquatic > Freshwater > Lake > Hypolimnion/Profundal zone | place: USA: Wisconsin...
CTTGGCATGGTAGGCCAAGGCGGCACAGGTTTTGGCCATCTGCATGAGGCTGAACATGCCCTCGTACATGCGCGCGCCGCCGCTTGTGGAAATGATGATGAGTGGCAGTTCCTTCTCGGTCGCCCGCTCGATCAGGCGCGTGAGCTTTTCCCCGACCACCGAGCCCATGGAGCCTCCCAGAAAGCTAAAATCCATCACCCCGAGGCCGACCCGGTGCGGGCCAATCTTGCAAAGGCCGGTCAACACCGCGTCTTTGAGCCCGGTTTCCCGCTTGTACTTTTCGAGTTTCGAGATGTAGGAGCCCGTGCCCGTGAAGGTGAGCACATCCACGCTGGTCATCTGGGGGTCCATTTCCTCGAAGGTGCAAGTTTCCACCAGCGAGTGAATGCGCTCCCGGCAGCCAATGGGAAAATGATGCTGGCAATGGGGGCAAACCTTCAGGTTTTCGTCCAGGTCCTTGTCGAATACCATGGTGCTGCACCGCTTGCATTTGGTCCATAAACCCTCGGGAATCTCCCGTTTCTTGGGTTTGTTCGAGGCCAGCTTGGGCTTCTTGGCAAAGGTGGTGTTTCCCGTCTTTGGCGGGGGCGTCACCGCCGGCTCGCCCGTTTCCAGACCCAGCGTCTTCTTTGTAAACGAAGTGGTAGCCATTGTTTGCCCATTATTCATATTCCACGGGCGACTGTCCAGACGCAAACTTCGCCCGCCCCGGCCCGCCGGAGCGCCCCGGCGCAGGCGCTGGTGGTCGCCCCGGTGGTGAGCACATCGTCCACCAACACCAACCGCTCGCCGTTCAGCCGGACGCCGGGGCGCGCGGCGAAGGCCTTCCGCACGTTTTCCAACCGTTCCTCCCGGCTCAGCAGCGTCTGGGTCCGGGTCGCCACGACTCGCCGGATTAGCCGGGAGTTCACCCCCAGGCCGGCGGCGACTCCCAGGCGCCGCGCCAGCCGTTCCGCCTGGTTGAATTCCCGTTCCCGCTGCTTGGCGGGGTGGAGCGGCACGGGGACCAACCAGTCCCATTTCTCCCGCTTCAGTTCCGGCACCGCCTGCTGGATCAATAACCCCGCCAGAAACGGCTCGAACCAGAGTGCCCTTTGGTATTTGTACAGGTGTATGACTTCGAGCACCTTGCCCTTGGCCTCGACCGCCGAGCGGGCGGTGCGAAACTGCCATTTCGCTTTCTGGCACACCGCACACACGAAAGTCTGCGTCACCGCCCCCGCAAAGGGCTTTCCGCACTGCTCGCAAAAAGGCCGGTCAATGAACCGTGCCTCTTCCCGGCACGTCGAGCATACAAATCCCTGGGCGGAGGTGGCTCGCGCCACCTCGCACAACTGGCAGACCTCGGGGTAGAGCAGCGCTAACCCCGCATTCGCCCAAGTCTTCACTGATTCGACCAATGTGCCCATTGCCGGTTCCAGGGGCCACCTTTGTCGCATTTTACGTTCCCCTGGGCCGGGCCGCCAGACAAAACCGCCAATGGCGAAAAGCCGTGACGGTTTTGGTGGCGGGATCTTCCTGGTCAGCAGCGAGAACCGTCCGGGAACTCGTGAATCTCACTGCCGTTCTGCAAGCCAACCCAAGCTACTTCCTCGGGGCGGGCATTGGTGAGGAGCCGTTGAGTTGAGTTCCAGACGGCTGAACTAAGGCCGTTTGTTGCTTGCAAGAGGGTCTGGCTTGATTACCATTGGTAAAGAAGTCGAACGTTGCTGGCTGAGTTTGGGTGACGGCGCCCGCCTTCGTTGCGTTACGGCCGGGCAAGCGGACGAAAGGACTTTTTATGACTGGTCGCGGATTTGGGCATCGGAACTTCCTCACGAAAACGAGTTGGCTGTGGCTCATTGCTCTGGGCTGCCTGTCGGGCCGCTGTCTCGGCCAGACCTACAACGGGTTCGAATACAGCGTCAGCGGGAGTAACATCACCATTATCGGCTACACCGGCCCCGGAGGAGCGGTCACGATACCCTCGTCAATACCTGGGGTCCAGGGGGTCGTCACCGCCATTGGCCTCCTGGCATTTTACGAGTGCAGCGACCTGACCAGTGTCACGATTCCCAGCAGTGTCACCTCCATCGGGGACTCGGCGTTTTCTGAGTGCTGGGGCCTGAACAGCGTCACGATTCCCATCGGTGTCACCTCCATCGGGAACTCGGCGTTTCAGGCCTGCAGGCTGACCAGCATCACGATTCCCGGCAGCGTCACCTCCATCGGGAACTCGGCGTTTGAGGACTGCACCCATCTGACCAGCGTCGCGATTCCCGGCAACGTCACTTCGATCGGGAACTCGGCGTTTCTAGAATGCTGGGGTCTGGCCGGCGTTACGATTTCCAGCGGTGTCGCATCCATCGGGGACTCGGCCTTTCAAGAATGCACCCATCTGATCAGCATCGCGATTCCCAGCAGCGTCACCTTCATCGGCGAGGGGGTGTTTTCGTCATGCAGCGATTTAGCCGCAATCGAGGTGGACGCCAGCAACTCGTGTTACAGCAGCGTCGGCGGCATTCTGTTCGACAAGCAGCAGAAGACGCTCATTGCGTGCCCGGGAGCGATTGTGGGCGCATACACGATTCCCGGCAGGGTCACCTCCATCGGGGACTCCGCCTTTTCTCACTGCAGCGGCCTGACCAGCATCACGATTCCCGGCGGCGTCACCTCCATCGGGTACGAGGCGTTTTGGGACTGCTCCGGTCTGACCAATGTCACGATTGCCAGCGGCGTCGCCTCCATCGGAAGCGCGGCGTTTTGGGACTGCTCCGGTCTGACCAATGTCACGATTGCCAGCGGCGTCGCCTCCATCGGAAGCGCGGCGTTTTGTGCCTGCACCGGTCTGGCCAGCGTCACGATCCCCAGCGGCGTCACCTCTATCGGGAACTCGGTGTTTGCGGACTGCACGCATCTGACCAGCATCACGATTCCAGGCAGCATCACATCGATCGGGGACTCGGCGTTTGGTGGCTGCACCGGTCTGACCAACGTCACGATTCCCAGCGGCGTCACCTCCATCGGGGGCTTGGCGTTTGGGGACTGCACCGGGCTGACCAGCGTCACCATTCCCAACAGCGTCACGAACCTCGGGAGCGGAGCGTTTTATGGCTGTACCGGCTTGACCAACGTGACCATTGGCACCGGCGTTACCTCCATTGATGCATTTGAGGGGTGTACCAGCTTGACCAGCGTGACCATTCCCAACAACGTCACCTTCATCGGGGGGGAGGCGTTCACTGGCTGCACGAGCTTGACCAGTGTGACCATTCCCAGCGGCGTCACCTCCATCGACGACGGGGGATATGGTAAAAACGTCGTGTGGGGCGCGTTTCTTGGGTGTAGCGGCTTAACCAACGTGACCATTGGCAACGGCGTCACCTCCATCGGCCGCCAAGCTTTTTACATGTGTAGCGCTTTGACCAGTGTGACCATCCCCAGCGGCGTCACCAACATCGGGAGCTATGCGTTTTATGGCTGTACCGGCTTGACCAACGCTTTTTTTCAGGGTAACGCGCAGCCAAATTATGAATGGGCATTCTACGGCACTTCCCCGCAATTCACCATCTATTATCCGATGAACGCGTTCGGTTGGAGCACGCCGACTTGGAACGGATACCCCGCCCAGCCGTATAATTACGTCGCTCCAGTATTCACGAGCCTGATGCGGGGCTTGGGGACCGTAACGGCGTTGTTCAATGGGCTCTCGCTGGGCACGAATTACCAGTTGCAGGTTTCAACCGACCTGGGCACCTGGAACAACTCGGGACCGGTGTTCACCGCGACCAATGCGAGCCAGGCTTACGCGCAACCTTTTTATGTGACGAATGCGAACCGGCTTTTCTTCCGGCTTCGGTCTTCACCATAAACAGGACACCGGCAACCGCGCAACCCCGAGCGCGTGCGGTGCGCCGTTAGTGATTCCAGAATTCAACCGGCGGACGCCAAGGACAATTCTCGGAGACGCACGCCTTCCGTTCCCTGGTATTTGTGGCGATGGATCACCTCGAGCACCTTTCCCCGCGCCTCCACCGCCGAGCGGGCGGTGCGAAACTCCCATTGCCCCTCTTGGCACACCGCGCAGACAAAGGGATGCGTCAGGGCCCCCTCGTAAGGCCGGCCGCATTGCTCGCAGAAAGGCCGTTTGATAAACCGTGCCTCGTCCCGGCAGACGGCGCAAACGAACCCTTCCGCCGAGGTTGCCCGCGCGGCTTCACAGAGTTGACAGACCTCGGGATAAATTAGCCCCAACCCCGCGTTCACCCAGGCTTTCACGGATTCAGCCAGCGCACTCATAGCCGTTTTGTGCGTCGAGCCACTTGGGATCGGTCAGGGCGTAACCACCCATCCCCTACGTCGACGGACGATCCGTGCGAAGCCCGAACGGTCGGCTCTCACTCGACGCTTTGCAGCCTCCGTCTTCCAGACAAAAACGAGTGGCGCTCCCGCTCTGTCCATGATAATAAAAACGCCCAGTGGACAGTACGACCAACGAATCCGGAGTCCGTCCGACCCCATCGCCGGGGCCTTTCGGCCGCTTTTACTTGCAGGAGTTGATGAGCAGCGGTGGCATGGCTGACATTTGGCTTGCCACCGATGAGCGTCATAAGCCGTTTGCCCTTCGCCGGATGCACGAGCGCCTCCGCTTTAATTTCGGCGCCCGCCGCCGCTTCGTCCGGGGCTGCGAGATCCTCGCCGAAATCAGCGACCATCCCGGCATCGTTGGGTACGTGGAACATGGTAAGATCGACGGGCGGTTCTATTGCCTGATGCAGTATCTCGAAGCCGACAACCTCAAGGACCTTTACGGGCGCCAGGATCCCATTCTCCTTGAGCATATCGCACAGATTCTCATCGATATGGCCGAGGGCCTCGAACACATGCACGCCAAGGGGTACATGCACCTGGACTACAAACCCGAAAACATCCTCGTGACCCGCAACGCCAATGTCCGGCTGATTGACTTCGACCTGGCGCAGCCGATTCCGCAGAAACCCACCAAGGTTTCCAAGAAGAACCCGGGCACTCCTTCCTACATGGCGCCCGAGCAACTTCAGGGGCAGCCCCTCTCGCATACCGCCGACATTTTCGCCTTCGGCGTCACTGCCTACGAACTGCTCACCAGCCAAAAACCGTTTCCTGGCGATACCCCGGCGGAGATCCTCCGCCGCCAATTGGACCGGAGTGAATTCGTTCCCCCGAGCCATTACAATTCGGATCTCCCGCCCAATCTCGAACGGACCATCCTCCGCTGCCTGGAAACCAGGCCCGAACTGCGTCACCCTGTCATCAGCGTCATGGTCCGCGAGCTTAAAGCGGCCCTTTACGTCTGATCCGGGAGACTCAGTCCGAGTCGAGTTCTTGCCGGGTCAATACGAAGCCGGCGCGCGTCGGGCCGGGCATGGCCGAGCCAGCGCCCTTCACGGAACGCCAGATCACCTCGTTGAACTGGCGATCGTCGTTGGCATCCTCCCGCGCGAAATTGAATTTCTGTTTCGTTCCCCACGCGGCGGCCGTATTCAGGGCATGCACGTCCACATTCGCGGGAAGCGCCGTGTACGGACTGGTGTCCGCCACGGCCTGAAAGGAGTTAAACATGGGCGCCGCCGCGGCATCGAACTGCGTCATCGGTTTGAGCCCCAGGATCAACTCCATCGTGCGCAACATGCTCGTGGTCGAGTATAGCGTCGAATCCACCGCATGATGCTTGGTGTAGGGGCTGATGACCAACGCCTCGGTGCGGTGGGCGTCCACATGATCGGGTCCACCTTGCGCGTCATCCTCGACCACGAAAATGGCGGTGTTGGTCCAGAATCGGGAACGGCTGACCGCCTCGACCAACCGACCCAGGGCGGCGTCGTTCTCGGCCACGTAGGCGATCGGCGTGGGCTTGCCGGCGCTGACGCCGTGCGTGTGGTCGTTGGGGAGACGCACGATTTGCAGGCGGGGCATCTCGCCCTCGGTCTCGAAGCGATGCAGTTCGCCGATAAAGCGGTCTGCCCGCAAGGCGTCGGGGTATTCAAGGTCAAAACTCCGAAACCAGGGGTCAAAATGGCCTTGGAGTGCCTTGATTCTGGTCGTGGTCGGCCGGTTGGTGGATGCGGGGTTATGGACAAATTCTCCGTAACTGCGATAGCTCACCCCGGCCTCGGCCGCGCGATCCCACAGATAACCGCTGGCGGGAGCGGCAATGGGAAAGACCCCTTCGGCCGGGTAGGGGAACTTGGAGCCCTTGTGTCCATAGTTCAACGGCCAGGTCTTCTCCACAAAGTCGGTCGCATAGGCGCCCATAGTCCATTCGTGGCCACTGGCGCTCACTTCCGCGTCCGCGTAGAAGTTGTCCAGGAGCACAAACTGGCGGACGAGTTTGTGAATGTTCGGTGTCACCCGTTCCGGGAACAGACATAATTCGGCGGAGCCATTGCCTTCGGGCAGGTCGCCCAGCACCTGATCGTAGGTCCGGTTCTCCTTGATGATATAGATGCAATGGGTGAGCGGGCTCGGTTCGCCGGGTTGGCCGGGGATGGCGTTGCCGGGGGGCCGCGCTGCCGTGACCGCCGCGTCGGGGCGGAGGGGCGTGCATTCGAGCACCTGGGCCGTCCACGCCGCCATTTGCCGCGCGGACTCGCCCGGCAGCGGGAGGTCCACCAGGCTCAAGCTGCCCGTGAGGAGGGCGCCGATGTACTCCTTGTTGGAACTGCCCCGGGCCGGCTGCGGGCCATGCGGGTTGGCTTTGGCGGTATTGCCCTTGCCGTTGGCGATCAGCAACTGCCGGCCATCGGGCGTGACCCGCACGCTGGTCGGATACCAACCCGTCGGGATGAAGCCCAGGCAGCGCCCGCGGCCAGGGTCGGAGACATCGAAAACCCCGACGGCGTTAATATTAGCGTTGGCTACGAACAAGGTTTTTTCGTCGGGAGCGAGCGCGAGGCTGTTGGGGGTGGCACCGCGCGGAGAATCGGGAAAGAGCGTTGCCCACAACGTTTCCACAGTGCGGCCGGTGGCCGTATCCAGGATGCTGACGGTGTTGTCGTTCGCGTTGGCCACGAACAGGAGTTTTCCGTCCCGGCGCAAGGCCAGTTCGCAGGGATGTTCCCCCACGCTCCACCGCGCCGCGACCGTCTCGGTCTTCAGGTCGACGACGGCCACCGAGGCCGCCCCCCACAGGCTGACATACAATCGGTCGTGTTTCGCGTCCAGCGCGCAGCCGTATGGGAAAAGGGCATTGGGGTCGCTTTCCACCGCCTCGGTCACGGCCAGCGTCCGCTTGATGGCGGCGGCGGTGTCCGCGTCGGTCGCTGCCTTCTCCGGCACCGTCCGGACCGTCGCCGCCGTGTCGTTGAGCAGGATGTCATGAACGGCCTGGTTTTCGAGTGTCACGCGTGACACGCGGCTGCTCCAGAGGTTGGCCACATAGAGCGCCCGTCCGGATGGATCTACGGCCAACCCCGCCGGCACCGCTTTCTGGTTGGCGGGTCGAATCGCCAGGTTCGTTGCCAGCGCGAGCGTCCCGCCCGCGAAATCAAAGAGGTGGACCACCTCCCGGCTGGCGCCGCTACAAAACAGGCGCCGCCCGTCCTCTGAAAAGGCGAGCCCATAGAAGGCCTCATCGACCCCGGTGCGGCCGGCTATCGCTCGGGTTTTGAGGTCGACCACCACCACTTCGTGGCGGCTATAGCCGCAATGCAGGACCGCCGCGAATTTCCCGTCCGGCGACACCGCCAGGTTCACCGGGAAGTGACCCATGGGGAGTTGAGTTCCGGCGGGGCGCAACGACCACTGGTTCGGCAGCAGCATGGAACCGTCCGCCTGCGCGCCCGGCCAAAGCGCCGGCGCCGGTGCGGCTTTTGCCTGCGTCGGCGATAGCGCCACGTTGAGGGCGGCAAACAGGAACGACCATGCGGTGAGTAGCCTTTTCATCATACGATTAGGTGCGGACTATGGCGGTTGCCCAGCGAAGAATCAATCCACATCGCGCGGCTCTGCCACCTTTCATTGCCTTTTTGCGAGTACTTTGTCATGCTGACCTCAGGCAAATGAGAACCTCACTCAAACTCGGCCGACCGGCTGGCGATTCCGCCAGGCGTTTTGCCGTGATTTTCCTTATGAAAACCCGCCGGTTTCTGCCCTCAACCAGCCTTTGTTCCACCAGGCTCGCCCCTCTTGGTCGGGTGGCCGCGGGCAGCACATTGTTACCACAAGTTGGCTCATCCATCGGTTCGGTGCTCGCGGCCCTGGCCGTATGCTGGGCTTGGGGATTCGCGCCCGTGCTCGCGGCGGAGAAAGATTGGTTTGTGCCGCTGGGCCCGCCGCCCCAGGCGGCTCCCCGGCGCATCTCGGGCGGGGAGGCTTTTCCTCCGCTGCCCCTGCCTGCCACCCCGTTGCGTCGCACCGAACGCAAACGCGAACCCAGTCCACCCAAGCTCCTGGCCAAAGTGATTTGGGGCGACAGTGCCTCGTTTACCTACGACGACGGCTCCAACACCAAAGTCGCCGATTGGAATCTGTGCCCGGGTGACGCCCAGCAGTTGATGAAGCGGGCCAGCGAGCGACTCGGCGTCACCTACGGCAGCGATGACCTCAGCCTGACCAGCTTCGATGGCGACCCGGCCCGCACGCCCGTCCTCCTCTTCAGCGGCGTCAGAAGCATCAAGTTCAGCCCCCACGAGATCGAGTTGCTCCGCGGTTACGTCTTGCGTGGTGGAATGATCATCGCCGACAGCATCGCCGGCTCCCCCTATTTCTATGATTCTTTCCGGGAGGCCATGGCCGCCGCGTTTCCGGAACTCCGGTTCCGGACGGTCCCGGAGGATCACCCTATCTATCACCTCCTTACCGATGTCGGCAAGGTCAGCTTCCCCAAGAATTTGACCTCGGATCGCCCGCTGCTCGAAGGGCTTTACGTCTATTCCCGAATCGGAATCGTCCTCTCCAAATACGGCCTGGGCTGTGGTTGGGACGGCCACGAAGTGCCGTTGCTCAAGCAGGCGGTCTATTATGACGTTGACTCCGCCAATCGTATCGGCGTGAACCTGATCGCCTACGCCGTGGGCTATGCCCGAGCCGGCCGCGAGGAGGCCAAACCCGAACTCTACGGCGCCCTCGACGAGAAACACCCCACCGACGAATTTGTCTTCGCGCAGATCAAGCATGACGGAGCCTGGAATGTGCATAGTGGCGGCGCGACCCGCCTCCTCGAACAGCTCCGCAAGGACACCTCCCTCCGCGTCAGTCTCAAACGGGTGGCCGTCGAACCCGGCCGCGACGACCTCTCCCACTTCACCTTTCTGTATCTGACCGGGTTGGATGATTTCCACTTGGATCCCGGCGCGGTCTCGGCCCTCAAACGGTTTCTCGAAAGTGGCGGCACCTTGCTCATCAACAACGGCCTGGGCCTCCGAACCTTCGATGCCGCGGTTCGGCGCGAGTTGAGAGCCATTCTTCCCACCGGCGAACTGGCGCCCATCCCCGCCTCGCATGCCATCTTCAACTCAGTCAACAAGGTGACTGAGGCCAAATACACAGCGGCGGCCTTGGCCCGCAAACCCGGCCTGACTCAGCCTTACCTCGAAGGGATCTCCTTGCACGGCGACCTTCGGGTCATTTACAGCCCGTTTGACCTGGAGGCAGGGTGGCAGCCCGTGGATTACCCGCTCGCCTGTGCCTACGAGCCGAACTCCGCCCTCCCGCTCGGCGTCGATCTGATCATGTACGCCATGACCCATTGAGACCCAACCAACACTGCCTCATCAACTATTGTTCTCATGCCGATCCTTGTCTATCAGTTTCAGAACAACACTCTCCGGTTCCGGTTGGCCGACCGCGCCACTATCGGCCGCGCCAAGACCAACGACCTGTGCGTCCCCAGCGAGTCCATCTCCTCGTCACACGCATGCATCGTGCGTGAACGAGGTAAATACCGCCTCATCGATCAAGACAGCAGCAACGGCATTGTGGCCGAAGGCGAGCGGGTGCCGGCGCTGGAGCTGCATGAAGGCACGAAGTTTTACCTGGGCGAGGTCGAATTCGTCTTCCACTTCAACGAGGATCGAAAGTCGTGGACGCCGGCCGCGAAGGCGGCCTCCCTTGGCGCCGCGGCACCCGCCGCCACGGCGCCTGCGGTCCCCGAGCCAACCGTAGCTGCCCCGCCGCAGCCCGCAGCAGCGCCACCCAACCTGCTCCCCAAACCGCTGCCGGAACCCGTACCCTCCACGGAGCCGCCCAGTGTGCATTCGTCAAGCTTGCCCGCACCGGCTCCAGCGGTTGTGGCCGAGCCGGTGGCGCTGGCCATCGAGCCGGTTGCCTCCGCGCCCCGGTCTGCTGCATCCCCGTCGGTGCAGCCCCTGCCGGCCGTCGAGGTGAGCCAAGAGCCGGGCGCGCGAGCGCCCAAGGGAGAATCACCGGCAGTGGCTGGTCCTGCCGAAGTGCCCAGCCAGGCACCACCCGTTCCCGCCCCCCAACCGCCGCCCAAGTCAGCCCCTGCGGCCCCGCCCGCCACTCCGGAGGAGATCGTCGCTCGGTTTAAACAGGCCCGCGAGCGTATCCTCGAAGAAATCGGCAAGACCATCATTGGGCAAAAGGAGACCCTCAACCAAATGCTGGTGGCGATGTTTGCGCGTGGCCATTGCCTGCTCATCGGCGTTCCCGGCTTGGCCAAAACCCTGATGGTTAAAGTTCTGGGCAGCACGGTGGATCTCCAAACCAGCCGCATCCAATTCACTCCGGACCTCATGCCGTCGGACATCACGGGAACCGACATCCTGGAGGAGGACGTGGCGACCGGGCGTCGGCGCTTCCGGTTCCATCGCGGTCCGATGTTCGCCAATCTGCTCCTGGCGGATGAGATCAATCGCACGCCCCCCAAGACCCAAGCCGCCCTGCTCGAAGCGATGCAAGAGCACCGGGTGACTATCTCTGGCACGACTTACGATTTGCCGCAGCCCTTCATGGTGCTGGCCACGCAGAATCCCATCGAACAAGAGGGCACCTACCCGCTGCCCGAAGCCCAACTCGACCGGTTCATGTTCTGCATCCACCTCGGGTACCCCACCGCCCATGAGGAGCAGCAGGTCATCCTGGAGACCACCCGCGACGCCCAGACCACCGCCACTCGCATCCTCGGCGCCCGCGATGTCCTCGAGCTTCAGCACCTGGTCCGCCAGGTCCCCATCAGCCAGCATGTGGCGCTCTACGCCCTGAACCTCGTCCGGGCCACCCGTCCCAACCTCGAGGGCAGCCCTGAGTTCGTCAACCGCTGGGTCCGCTGGGGCGCCGGCACGCGCGCCGGTCAATACCTGCTGCTCGCCGCCAAGGCACACGTCCTCCTCAACGGCCGGCTCAGTGTCTCCTGCGCCGACGTGCGGGAATACGCCTTGCCCGTCCTCCGCCACCGTATCTTCCCCAATTTCACCGCTGCCAGCGAAGGAGTCACTACCGACACGATCGTTAAGAAAATCGTCGAGACGGTCAAAGAATCCGAACATTAGTCGGTGATCCCCAGCTACAAGTATTTGCCCCCTGAATTGGCTGACCGCCTCCGCGGCTTGGGAGTCGCGGTTCGCAAGCCGGTCGAGGGCGCATTGCAAGGGCTGCACCGCTCGCCGCATCACGGCTCATCGGTCGAGTTTGCCGACTACCGCGAATACTCTCCTGGGGATCCGCCCAACCGCATTGACTGGGCCGTCTTCGCCCGCACCGACCGGCACGTCATCCGCCGCTACCAGGAGGAGACCAACCTGCGCGCCTATATCCTCCTCGACACCTCCGAGAGTATGGCTTTTCGCGACTTGGGGCTGCACACCAAGATGGACTATGCCTGTTTCCTCGCTGCCGGTCTCATGTATATCCTGGTCAATCAATCCGATGCGGCAGGACTCATGCTCTTCAACGAATCGGTCGGCAAGTCCTTTACCCCCGTCGCGTCCCTGGGCGGGTTGCGTCCGCTGCTCCTGGCTTTGGAGGAAATCCAGCCGACGGGACGCAGTGAAATCGGCAAAGCCCTCCATCACCTCGCTGAGCAAATCCAGCGCCGGAGCCTGGTCATCCTGATCTCGGATTTGCTGCAGGACCCCAAAGAGGTCATTCGCGGTCTGCAGCACCTGCACCACAACCGGCATGAGGTGATGGTCTTGCAACCCCTGGACGCGGCGGAATTGAACCTGAATTTCAACGGCCTGGTCGAGTTGCGCGAACTCGAGACCGGCGCCCGGCTGCCGGTCCACGCCGACGAAATCCGCGAGGCCTACGCCGTCGAGGTTCGCAAGTTTCTGGACGAGATCCGCCGCGGCTGCGGCGGTTGCCAGGCCGCCTATCACCTGGTGGACACTCGGACCTCCGTCGAGGAAGTGCTCCACGCCCGCTTTGGCCAGCGATGAATTGGCGCTCCAGGCTATGACCGGCATCACCCCGCTCAACCCCTTTTTCCTCTCCCTTTTGCCCCTGGCGGCGCTGCCGATCCTCTTCCATCTCTTCTTCCGCCTCCGCAAACAAGCGCGCCCCTTCCCGACCTTGCTCTTTTTCACGCGCATCGATCCCAAGCTCAACGCCCGACGCCGCCTTCGTCAGTGGCTCATTCTCCTGCTGCGGGCCTTACTGATCGCCTTGCTCCTGCTCACCCTGGCACGCCCCATGTGGGTTGGTGTGGGTCGGGAAGGGGCGGCGGCCGTCGCCATCGTCCTCGACAATTCCGGTTCCATGAGCGGAACTACCGACGATGGCCGCAGCAAACTCAAACGCGCCGTCGATGCCGCCCGCAGCATCGTCCAACAACTCCGCGACCAGGACAGTGCCGGCCTGGTCCTGCTCGTCGACGACCCGCTCGCCGCGGCCCCCGCGGGGCTCACCCGCGACAAGACCGCCCTGCGCGCTGCGCTCGACCAGGTGACCGAGACCGAGGCCGGCGGCAGCGTCGCCCGTGCCGTCGAGCGCGCCGCCGCCTTGCTCGAGGGCAGCGATGCTTCCCATCTCGAAATCCACATCCTCTCGGATTTGCAGGAAGAGAAATGGGGCCAGACCCCGACCGGCCTGCATGCCCCGCGTCGCGGCACCAGCATCGTCGTGCATCGCCTGGCCTCCCCGCGAGCCGACCGTCCGAATGTTTCCCTGGTGGCGGTGCGTGCTCCGACTCGGCTCGTGGCCGCTGGCCGCCGTGTCCCGATCGAGGCGGTGTTGGCCAATCCAACGAGCGTCGAGTGCCCCGTTCGCCTCGAATGGCTCGACGATGCCGGCGCTCGGGGCAGCCAGGAATCCCTCCTGCCCCCCCGCTCGGATAAGACCGTGTCCGTGGAGGTCGAGGCCCGGAACCCCGGGTTCCGCTGGATCACGATGGCGATCGAAGGCGACGATTTTGCCGCCGACAACCGTGCGGCGGCGGGTTTCTTTTGCGGCGAGAAGCGCCGGGTGGTGTTCGCCGGAAATAACACGGACTTCGGCCTCCTCCCGCTGGCGATGTCGCCTTCCGGCGGCGGCCGCCTCTCCGGGTTGGTGCCCTCCTTTGCGGATGGCGCCGAGTTGTCCGACGCCCTGCGGGCAGGGGAATCCGCGTTCGTTGCCCTGACTGCGGACAGCCTCTCCGGGGGTGACGCCGTCGCGCGCTGGGCCGACTTGCGGAAGTTTCTGGCGGCCGGCGGCAGCGCCTTGCTGGTCCCTTCGCTCGCGGGGGCCCGTTTCGCCAACCGGCCGGATTGGCTGGCCCTGTCCGCTGAAGCTCTGCAAAGCGCCGCCAGCGGACTGGCCGTGACCGTGACCGACCGAAGCCACAGCCTCTTCGACGATCTCCGCGACGAGAAGGGCGAGGTGGGCCTGCGGAACCTCCGCGCCTTCAAGTTTTGCCCCTTGCGCGGCGCCCCCACTAACTCGCCGATCCTCGCCCTCGAGGATGGACGCCCGCTTCTCCTGGAACAGAAGGTCGGCAAGGGGCGGTTGCTCGTCAGCGGTCTGGCCTTCGATACCAGTTGGAGCACCCTGCCGCTCAAACCCGGTTTTGTGGTGTTCGCCCAGAACCTCGCGTTGGCCCAGGGCGGGTCGGCCACGAACCTCGTTTCC
>Ga0316222_1003944_pt1 | contig 14022 bp, 11 predicted proteins | sample TBH18011metaG_FD_206008 | JGI IMG/M metagenome (GOLD analysis project Ga0316222, IMG submission 206008) | Freshwater microbial communities from Trout Bog Lake, Wisconsin, USA - TBH18011 | ecosystem: Environmental > Aquatic > Freshwater > Lake > Hypolimnion/Profundal zone | place: USA: Wisconsin...
ATGACGGCGTCTACAAGTCGCTGCCGGCCGGCGACGACGTGCTGGTGGTCGGCCTCAATCGCGCCGTCGACCTGCTGGCCCAGGCCCGGGGCAAGAAGTCGAACGAACCCCTGCGCACCCTGGGCGAGCACGAGGGCAAGCCGGTGACGGTGCACGAGGGCCGCTACGGCCCCTACACCTCGCGCGACGGTGTCCACGCCACCCTGCCCAAGGGCGTCGACCCGCTGACCATCACCCTCGACGAGGCGCTGCCGCTGATCGCGGCCAAGGCGGCCAAGATGCCGGCCAAGCCGGTCAAGAAGGCCAGAGTGGCGCCGAAGAAGGCGGCGGCCCCGAAGGTGGCAAAGGAGCCGGCGGAGAAGAAAGCCGCCGCGCCCAAGGCGGCCGCCAAGAAGAAGGCGCCAGCCAAGAAGAAGCCGGCGGCCAAGGTCAAGGCGGGGTAGTTTTTCCCCTCTCCCACTTCCGTGGGCGAGGGGCAAGCTTAGGAACGGAACCTTGACCAGCGCCTGTCGTTGGTAACGAAATCGTTCCTCTCCGGAGCTTCGCCCATGCCGCCCGACATCGCCGCCCGCCCCAATCGCATCCCCTGGCCGCCGCTGATCTATGCGGCCTGCGTCGCGGCGGCGTTGGTCCTTGGGGCGCTGTGGCCGTTGGCCTCGGACATCGACCATTTCCGCCCGGTCGGCATCGCGCTGATGCTGGCCGGCACCGGCTTCGACGCGGCGGCGATGGTGACGATGCGGCGTCACCGGGCCAATATCCTGCCCCACCGCGCCGCCACCGAATTGGTCACATCGGGGCCGTTCGTCTGGTCGCGCAATCCGATCTATCTCGGCAACACCCTGATGCTGGCCGGGGCGGCGCCGGCCTTTGGCCAAGTCTGGTTGCTGGTGATGGTGCCGGTCGCAGTGGCGCTGGTGGCGGCGTTGGCGATCCGGCGCGAGGAGCGCCACTTGGCGGCGCGCTTTGGTCCGGCCTGGGCCGCCTACGCGGCCCGCACTCCCCGCTGGTTCGGGAATTACATCAAGCAGTAATCCTTCGGCGTCAGCATCGCCGGCAGCTCGGTTGCGCCGGTTGCCGCCAGCAGGTCGATCTCGATGCGCCGGCACATGGCGGCCAGCGGCAGGTCGTTGGGCAGCAGGCCGAACGGCTCTTCGATCTCGTCGCCCAGCGCGTCGAGGCCGAAGAAGGTGTAGGAGATCAGCCCGACCACGAAGGGGGTCATGAAGCCGATGGTGTCGACCAGGCCGAACGGCAGGGTCAGGCAATACAGGTAAGCGGTATGATGCAGCAGCAGGGTATAGGAAAACGGCAGCGGGGTGGTGCGGATGCGCTCGCAGCCGGCCTGGATATGCGCCAGCTCGGTCAGGTTGCGCTCGATTTCGACCAGCATCATCGGATCGACTTGGGCCTGGGCGGCGGCGGCGGCGAGGTCGCGGCTGACCAGGTGGAGCAGGGCGTCGGGGCGGTTGTGCGGCCACGCCGCCACCCGTTCGGCATCGGCGGCGTCCAGGAAGGTGGCGCTGTCGACGTCGGCGGTGCCGCGCAGGTGATGCATCAGGGCGTAGACGAAGGCGACGATCCGCCGCACCGAGGTTTCGCGGGGGCAGCCTGGGTCGACATGGTGGAGCAGCAGACGGGCCAGCGAGCGGGTGCGGAACACCATCGCCCCCCACAGATTGCGGCCCTCCCACCAGCGGTCGTAGCTGGCGCTGTTCCTAAAGCTGAGGAAGATCGCCAGCGCCAGCCCAATCAGGCTGAATGGGATCGGCGTCAGCGTGACCTTCCAATGAAATAATTGTCCCTGGATGGCGGTCACCGCCACCGCGATCACGACGGTCGCCAGCACGTTCCATTTGATGCGGGGCAGGATCGATCCCCGCAGGATGAAGAACATTCTGAAGGCGGAGGGGCGGTCGCGGACGATCATGGCGGCTCGTTGATGCAGCGGGAGGGCGATTATAGGGGGCGGAGGGCGCCGCCGCCATCTCCACGCCCCCCCCCCACTTTCGTCGCGGTACCCCTCCTAGGACGAAAGTCACCACCTTGCGGCCGGCCCCGGTCGAACGTATAGTTCGCCCCCATGACCGAAGCGCGCTTCCCGCACCCGCATCTCCTTGGCATCCAGGGCTTGGGCCAGCCGGAGATCACCATGCTGCTCGATCTGGCCGATGGCTATGTCGAGCAGAATCGTTCCATCGACAAGCGCAAGAATCTGTTGCGCGGCCGTACGGTCATCAATCTCTTCTACGAGAATTCGACACGCACCCGCACCTCGTTCGAGCTGGCCGGCAAGCGGCTGGGCGCCGACGTCATCAACATGCAGGTGGCGGCGTCCTCGGTGCAGAAGGGCGAGACCCTGATCGACACCGCCATGACCCTGAACGCCATGCACCTCGACGTGCTGGTGTGCCGCCATCCCGATTCCGGCGCGGTCAAGCTGCTGTCGGAAAAGGTCAATTGCGCCGTCATCAACGCCGGCGACGGCAGCCACGAGCACCCCACCCAGGCGCTGCTCGACGCCCTGACCATCCGCCGCCGCAAGGGCCGGCTGTCGGGGCTGACGGTGGCGATTTGCGGCGACGTGCTGCATTCGCGGGTGGCCCGCTCCAACATCCATCTGTTGAACACCATGGGCGCCCGCGTCCGCCTGATCGGGCCGCGGACCCTGCTGCCGTCCCAGGTCGAGCGGCTGGGGGTCGAGGTGTTCCACGACATGCGTTCAGGGCTCGAAGACGTCGACGTGGTGATGATGCTGCGCATCCAGAATGAGCGCATGCGCGGCAATTTCATCCCCTCGATCCGCGAGTATTTCCATTTCTTCGGCCTGGATTACGACAAGCTGGCGCTGGCCAAGCCGGACGCGGTGATCATGCATCCCGGTCCGATGAATCGCGGCGTCGAAATCGATTCCGACGTCGCCGACGACGTCGAGCGCTCGCTGATCCGCGAGCAGGTGGAAATGGGGGTCGCGGTTCGCATGGCTTGCCTTGATATGCTGACCCGTGCGCTTCCCAACAGCGTCGGAGCCTAACGCGATGGCCCCCCGTACCGCCTCTGGCCTGGTCGCCTATATCAACGCCCGCCTGGTCGATCCGGCCGGCGGCCTCGACGGCAAGGGCGCCTTGTTGATCAACGGCGAGATCATCGCCGATGTCGGCCCCGGCCTGTTCCAGGGCGGGGTGCCGTCGGGGATCGAGGTGGTCGATTGCCAGGGCCAGGTGCTGGCCGCCGGCCTGGTCGACATGCGGGTGCAATTGCGCGAACCCGGCGAGGAGCACAAGGAAACCCTGCGCTCGGCCGGTGAGGCCGCGGTGGCCGGTGGCGTCACTTCGATGGTCTGCCTGCCCAATACCGATCCGGTGATCGACGACGTCGCCACCGTCGAATTCGTCGCCCGGCGCGCCCGCAAGATTGGCCTGGCCAAGGTGTTTCCCTACGCAGCCGCCACCAAGAACCTGGAAGGCAAGGAGCTGTCCGAGATCGGCATGCTGGCCGAGGCCGGGGCGCTTGGTTTCACCGATGGCGTCAGGGCGATCAAGAACGCGCTGGTGCTGCGCCGCGCCTTGTCCTACGCCGCCAATTTCGGCCTGATGATCGTGCAGCATGCCGAAGAGCCGGCACTGGCCGAGGGCGGCGTCATGAACGAGGGCGAGCTGGCCACCCGCATGGGCCTGTCCGGCATCACCCCCGTGGCCGAGGCGATGATGCTGGAGCGCGACATGCGCTTGGTGGCGTTGACCGGCGGCCGCTACCACGCCGCCCACATCTCCACTGCCGAGGGGGTGGAGATCATCCGCCGGGCCAAGCTCGCCGGCCTCAAGGTCAGCTGCGACACCGCGCCGCCCTATTTCGCCTTGAACGAGCTGGCGGTCAGCGACTACCGCACCTTCGCCAAGCTGTCGCCGCCCTTGCGCTCCGAGGCCGACCGCCAGGCCATCGTCGCCGGCCTGGTCGACGGCACCATCGACGCGGTCGCCTCCGACCACGCGCCCCAGGACCAGGATTCCAAGCGGCTGCCCTTCGCCCTGGCCGAATTCGGCGGGGTCGGGTTGGAGACGCTGCTGGCGGTGACGCTGGAGCTGTTCCACAACGGCCATATGAGCCTGATCGAGGCGCTCGGCCTGGTCACCCACGCCCCGGCCGAGATTCTCGGCCTGCCGGCGGGCCGGCTGAAGGTCGGCCACGCCGCTGATCTGGTGGTGTTCGATCCGGTTCGCGCCTGGAAGGTGCTGCCAGATCAGTTCAAGTCCAAGTCGAAGAACACCCCCTTCGACGGCCGCCCGGTCCAGGGCGTGGTGCTGCGCACGGTGGTCGACGGCCGCACGGTCTTCAAGCGCGATGCCTGAGGCGCTGCCGCTGGTCCTCGCCGGCCTCATTGGCTATCTGCTCGGCTCGGTGCCGTTCGGCTTGGTGCTGACCAAGGCCGCCGGGCTGGGCGACATCCGCGCCATCGGTTCCGGCAATATCGGCGCCACCAACGTGCTGCGCACCGGCCGCAAGGGTCTGGCCCTGGCCACCTTGCTGCTCGACGGCGGCAAGGGCGCCATCGCCGCCCTGGTGGCGTTATTCGTCTTGGGCCATAACGCCATGCTGGTGGCCGCCTTCGCCGCCGTGCTCGGCCACAATTTCCCCATCTGGCTGAAATTCAAGGGCGGCAAGGGGGTAGCGACCACGCTCGGCACCCTGATCGCCGCCGCCTGGCCGGTCGGCTTGGCCTGTTGCGCGACCTGGCTGGTGGTGGCCAAGCTGTTCCGCATCTCGTCGCTCGCCGCCCTGGTCGCCCTGGCCCTGGCCCCGGCCTACGCCCTGGTGTTCGCCGACCCGGCCACCGCCGCGATGGCGTTGGGCCTGGCCGCGCTCGGCTTCATCCGCCACGAAGCCAACATCCGCCGCCTGCTCAATGGCGAAGAGCCGAGGATCGGCAAGAAGAAGGGGTAGGGCGTATCCCCCCACTCCGTCATGCCCGGACTTGATCCGGGCATCTATGGATCGCCGGGTCAAGCCCGGCGACGACGGCTATGGGTGCGCTACGCCGCCAGATCCTCGCCCTTGGCCGCCTTCTCCAGCAGCGCCACCGTTTCCGCCACCCCGTACAGCGCGATAAAGCTCCCCAGTCGCGGCCCCTGGTCCTGGCCGAGCAGGACCTCGTAGCAGGACTTGAACCAGCTTTTCATTTCGGGGAAGGCGGGGCGCTTGCCGGTTTCGTAGACCAGGGTCTGGATGTCCTCGGCCGAGGCGCCTTCGGGCAGGGCCGTCAGGCCGGCGGCGAGGTCGCCGAAGGCCGCCGCCTCGTCTTCGGTCGCCTTGCGGTACTTCTTGGCCGGTTTGACGAAGTCGCGGTAATAGGCGGTGGCGCAGGTGACCAGGCCGTCGAGGATCGGCGCTGTCGCGGGCGCGGCGCCGGGGGCGTAGCGCTGGATGAAGCCCCACAGCACCGCCTTGTCGGCGGAATTGCACACGCTGGCCAGGTTCAACAGGATCGAGAACGACAGGTGCGCCTCTTCGCTCGGCGGCTGGCCGTGGTGGATGTGCCAGACCGGGTTGTCGAGCTGCTTGGCGGCATCCTCGGCAGGGAACTTGGCGAGGAAGGTCAGGTAGTCGTCGACGGCGCGCGGGATGACGTCGAAATACAGCCGCTTGGCCGTCTTTGGCTTCTGGTACATGTACAGCGCCAGGCTTTCCGGCGGGGCGTATTTCAGCCAATCCTCGACCGCCAGCCCGTTGCCCTTGGACTTCGAGATCTTCTGGCCGGCCTCGTCGAGGAACAATTCGTAGGTCAAGTTCAACGGCGGCTTGGCGCCGAGGATGCGGCAGATCCGGGACGCCAGCTCGACCGAGGGGATCAGGTCCTTGCCGCTCATCTCGTAGTCGACGCCGAGTGCGTACCAGCGCATCGCCCAGTCGGCCTTCCACTGCATCTTGCAGCGGCCGCCGGTGACCAGGGTTTCGACCAGGCTGCCATCGTTGTCGCGGTAGACGATGGTGCCGGCCTTGGCGTCGTGCGAGACCACCGGCACCTGCAGCACCTGGCCGGTCTTGGGGCAGAGCGGCAGGAACGGCGAATAGGTCTGGCGCCGTTCGTCGCGCAGTGTCGGCAGCACCACGTTGATCACCGCGTCGTAATGGGACAGCACGGTGAGCAGCGCCTGGTCGAGCCGGCCGGAACGGTACCACTCGGTGGCCGACTGGAATTCGTACTCGAAGCCGAAGGCGTCGAGGAAGGCGCGCAGGCGGGCGTTGTTATGGGCGCCGAAGCTGTCATGGGTGCCGAACGGGTCGGGGATGCTGGTCAGCGGCTTGCCCAGATGGGCGCGCACCATGTCCTGGTTGGGGACGTTGTCGGGCACCTTCCTCAGGCCGTCCATGTCGTCGGAATAAGCAAACAGGCGGGTGGGGATCTCGGGCGCCAGCACTTGGAAGGCGCGCCGCACCATGGTGGTGCGCGCCACCTCGCCGAAGGTGCCGATATGGGGCAGGCCCGAGGGGCCGTAGCCGGTCTCGAACAGCACGTAGCCTTTTTCCGGAACTTTATTCCCCAAGCGCTCGAGCAGGGACCGGGCTTCCTGGAACGGCCAGGCGGTGGCGGATTGGGCGAAGGTGCGAAGATCGGACATGGCGAACCGTCAAGTCAGGGGGAGAAAAACGAGGCGGAACCCTAAGCCCGCCAACCGCAATCGTCAATCAGCGCCGACTTGTCCCCAAATGGGGACTGCGGTGGCGACGCGAAACGGTAATGATTCATATGGGTGGGAGTCCCCCCGAGGAGGACGGCAATGGCACAGATCATGGAACTGCGCAATTACCGCCGGGTTGGCGGACATAACATGGTCGCCCGGATTGGTGACGAGATCGTCGAAATCTTCAATATCTCGGTCGCCGGGATCAAGGTGGCGCGGCCGCGCGATTGGCTGGCCCACCGCAACCTCGACTTCCAGATCATCCCGCAGAGCGGCGCCGTCATCGAACCCCGCCATGCCATTCCGGTCCACGGCCATGTCGTCGGCGACGGCCCCGACCACCTGCGCATCGTTTTTTCCGCCATCACCCACGCCTTGGCCAACGTCATCGGCAGCCACGCCGCCGACGACGGCCAACGCACCGCCCAGTGGGCGGGGTAACGCTGGGCCTTAGGCGGCGCGGACGCCACGGAGGAAGGTTCCGACCTGTGCGTTCAGTGAGTTGGCGTGGACGCTGAGGCAGCCCGAGGCCGACAGCACCTGGGCGGCGGCGGCGCCGGTTGCAACCGTGGCTTGGGCGACGCCGCCGATATTGTCGGCCATGCCCTTGGTCGCTTCCGCCGCTTCCTGGACATTGCGGGCGATCTCGGCGGTGGCTGCCGATTGTTCCTGGACGGCGGCGGCGATGGCGTCGGCCACGTGGTTGATCGCGCCGATGCGGGCGACGATGCCGCCGATGGCCTCGACCGCCCGCGCCGTGGCCTTTTGCACCGCGCCGATCTGAGACGAGATCTCCTCGGTCGCCCGCGCCGTCTGGTTGGCCAGACTCTTGACTTCGCCTGCCACCACCGCGAAGCCCTTGCCGGCCTCGCCGGCCCGTGCCGCTTCAATGGTGGCGTTCAAGGCCAGCAGGTTGGTCTGGCTGGCGATGTCGTTGATCAGGTTGACCACTTGGCCGATCTTGGCCGAACTGTCGGCCAGGCCCCGGACGATGCCGTTGGTGGATTCCGCTTCAGCGGCGGCGGCGCGGGCGGTGAGGCTGGATTGTTCGACCTGACGGCCGATCTCGCCGATCGAAGCCGACAATTCCTCCGCCGCGATCGCCACCGTCTGCACGTTGGACGACGCCCGAACGGTGGCTTGGTTTACCTCGGACGTCTGCCGGGTGGTCTGCTGAGCATTGCTGCTCATTACGGCGGCGGTTGACTGCAGCTGGCCGGCGGCGCTGGTCATGGTCGCCAGCGTCTCCGCCGCCTCGTTCTCGAAGGCCGAGGTTAGGTTGGCGATGGCCTGGGCCCGCGCTTCGCGCGCCGCCAGGGCGGCCCGTTCGCGCTCTTCCAGGTGGCGCCGCTCGATGGCGCTGGCCTTGAACACTTCAACCGCCCGCGCCATTTCGCCGACTTCGTCGCAGTTGGCGACGGCCGGCACCGCGACCGAGAGGTCGCCGCGAGCCAGGGCGTCCATGGCGGCGGCCAAGCGGCCGATCGGGCCGGCGATGCTGCGGCCGACGACCAGGGAAGCGGCGATCCCGACGATTGTCGCCAGCAGCCCCGAGACGATGGCGACGGTGACGCATTGCCGGATCTGGGCGTCGGCGCGCTCCGAGGCCTCGGTGTCGCGCTGTTCGTAAAAGGCGGTGGCGCGGTCGTTGGCGTCGGCGTAGCGCTTGGCGCTGGCGTTGGCGGCATTGATCGCGGCCAGATAGTCCGGCGCGGTGGGCGCCACGCCCTCGGCCTTGAGGTCGTTCATCTTGGTGGCCATGGCTTCGAAGTCGATGACCGTGTCGTAGTATTCCTTGGCCAATCGTCTGCCCTCGGGAAGCTGCAGCAGCCGCTCGAGTTCGGCGAAGCGCGCGCGGAACTTTTCGAAGGCGGCGTCCCGCTCCTTGAGGTAGCGCTGGTCCCCGGTGGCGGCATAGGTCCAGGCCTGAACCCGTCCTTGGCGGACGCTGAGATAGGTGTCCTTCAGGCCGATGGTAATGGTGGAGGCGCGCAAGGACTCCGCCACCGCCGCCGAGGCCTTGGCGCCTTGCCACACCGCCAGGCCGGCGCCGATGGCGATCAACGCCACCAGTACGCCAAACGTCAAAGTCAAACGCGACGTAATGCGACGGCTATTGATGTCGAAAATAGCGATCATTTGGCCCATCCTTCCCGCAATTCGCCAGCCCGTAGCCAGGAGATTGGAGAGCGAGGCCGACTTATCCATATGCAACTTGTCGCGGCGGCACATCTGGCGTGGCGCCGGTTCTACGGACTGTCCGAACGACCGGGGAAAGATGAAATTTTTCCACAATATTCAAATCGGGCTATTGTCGTTGTCCGGCCGGACGCCATCATAGGACGGCCAACTTGGGAGAGGGAAACCATGGGTGACAGGATTGCAGTGATCACCGGCGGCAGCCGGGGCCTGGGAAAAAGCGCGGCGCTGAAGCTGGCGGGCCGAGGCGTCGACGTCATCGTGACCTACCGCGCCCAGCAGGCCGAGGCCCAGGCGGTGGTCGGCGTCATTGAGGCCGGCGGCGGACGGGCGGCGGCGCTGCAACTCGATGTCGGCGACAGCGCCTCCTTCGCCGACTTCGCCGCCCGGCTGGAGCGGGTTCTGGCGGAGAAATGGCGCCGCGACAGCTTCGACTACCTGGTCAACAACGCCGGCATCGGGGCCAATGCCGCCTTCGCCGAGACCACCGAGGCGCAGTTCGACCTATTGATGAACGTCCACTTCAAGGGCGTGTTCTTCCTGACCCAGCGTCTGCTGCCGCTGATCGCCGATGGCGGTCGCATCCTCAACGTGTCGTCGGGCCTGACCCGCTTCGCCTTCCCCGGTTTCGCCGCCTACGCGGCAATGAAGGGGGCGGTCGAGGTGCTGACCAAATACCTGGCCAAGGAACTGGGGCCGCGCCGTATCGCCGTCAACGTGCTGGCGCCCGGCGCCATCGAAACCGATTTCGGCGGTGGCATGGTGCGCGACAATGCCGAGATCAACGCCACCATCGCCGCCCAGACCGCGCTTGGCCGGGTCGGGCTGCCCGACGACATCGGCGGCGCCATCGCGGCGCTGCTCGGCGACGACAGCGGCTGGATCAACGCCCAGCGCATCGAGGCGTCGGGCGGGATGATGGTGTAGGTTCAGCGCGCCAGCCAGGCCTGGAGCATCAGGGCGCCCCACAGCTCGGTGCTCCAGTCCTTACGGCCGGACTGATGCTCGTCCCAGGCCCGTTGCACCGGAACCGGATCGATCAGCCCCTGGGCCTTGAGCCGGGCCGGTGACAGCAGGTCGCCGGCCCAGCCTTTCAGCGTATGCTTGATCCAATGGCCGACCGGCACTTCCAGCCCCTGCTTGGGCCGCTGGGCCAGTTCGTCGCCCAGGCGGCGGCGCAGCACTTGGCGCAGGACGGCTTTGCCGGTCCCGCCGGGCGCCAGCTTGAACCCGCTCGGCAGGCTCCAGGCGAAGGCGGCGAGGTTGTGGTCGAGGAAGGGCAGCCGCGCTTCCAGGCTGGCGGCCATGGTGGTGCGGTCGGTCTTGACGCAGAGATCGTCGGGCAGATAGGCCAGCACGTCGGTCAGCATCGCCTCGGCGGTGGCATCGGCGAGGGTGAAGGGATCGTCGAAGCGGGTGGCGAAGGGGCGGGCGCCGGCCACCGCCGGCGGCAGGCCGCGCCACATGGTGCGCAATTGGCCGGATAGCGCTGCCGGCGCCGGCGCGGTCAGGGCGCGGGCGGCCTTGATCAGGCGATGGCCGGGATGGCTGCGCCGCCGGCGCCCGATCAGGTCGCCGGCAACCACCGCGACGCGGTCGATGGCGGCGGCCGGCAGCAGTCCAAGCAGATGGCCGAGCAGGAAACGCGCAGGGACGCGCTCCAAGCCGGCCCAGCCGGCGGTTACCGCCCGATGGGTGCCGTAGCCGCCGAACAGCTCGTCGGCGCCATCGCCGGACAGCGCCACCTTGACGCGCTGGCCGGCCAGGCGGGCCAGCAGCGCCACCGGCAGGGCGGCGGCGTCGCCGAGCGGGGCGTCGAGGATGGCGGCCAGGTCGGGAATGGTGGCCAGCGCCTCGGCTTCGCCCACCGGCACGGCGATATGGTCAAGGCCGAGATGGGCGGCCAGGCGGGCGGCCTGGGCCGATTCGTCGAGGCAATCGTGGCCGAAGGCGATGGTGAAGCTTTTCAGCCCCGGCGCCGTCTCGGCGGCGAAGCTGGCCAGCAATGACGAATCAATGCCGCCGGACAGGAACACCGCCACCGGCACGTCGGCGCGCAGGCGCCGCGTCACCGAGGCCGCCAGCAATGCTTCCAGCCGCTCTGCCGCCTCGGCGAAGCTGCCGGTGAAGGGCGCCACCTCGGTGGCGACCTGGCGGGCCGACCAATAGGGCTGGGTGCGCTCATCGCCCGCCGCGGCGCCGGCCTCCAGCACCAGGGTGGTGGCCGGCGGCAGCGCCCGGATGGCGCGATAGGGCGAGCGCGGTTGCGGAATCCAGTTCCAGCGCAGGTACGCCGCCAAGGCATCGGGGTCCAGGGTGGTGTCGAAATCGGGATGGCGCTCCAGCGCCTTCAGTTCCGAACCGAACAGCAGGGCGCCGCCGCACCAGCCCCAATAGAGCGGCTTCTCGCCGAAGCGGTCGCGGGCCAGGGTCAGGGTGCGCGCCTTGGAATCCCACAGGGCGAAGGCGAACATGCCGTCGAGCAGGGCCAGGGTGTCGGCGGTTCCGAAGCGGGCCAAGGCCTCGAGCAACACCTCGGTGTCGGAATGGCCGCGCCAGGCCACCGGGTCGAGCACAGCGCGAAGCTGCTCGCAATTATAGATTTCGCCGTTGAAGACCAGGACGTAGCGACCGCAGGCCGACAGCATCGGCTGATGCCCGGCCGGCGACAGGTCAAGGATCGCCAGCCGGCGGAAAGCCAGCGCCAACCCGGCGGCGGCGTCGGTCCACACTCCGCCGTCGTCGGGGCCGCGATGCACCAGCGCCGCCGCCATCGCCTCGGCGGTGGCCGCCAATTCGGGCGCCGGCTTGTCCCAGCGGATGAACCCGGCGAAACCGCACATGACCTTGCCACCCCTGTTGTCGTCCTTGTCGGCAGGGGATGTGACCGTCGGGGCGAGCGAATGTCAAAGAAAGATTTGGCGCCGGGGCGCGGCAATTAATTAATCCCCCGCCACACCAAGGTTTGTCATCCCGAGCGAGGGCGAGGGATCTCCGCTTGGCGCAACGGTGCCGGTATTGAGAAATCGTGCCAGGCCGAGATCCCTTCCGGTGGTCGTCGGGATGACACTACGGGGCGGAAGTCCTGGGCAGCGTGAACAGGAACCGGCTGCCTTCGCCGGGGACCGACTCGACCCAGATGCGGCCGCCATGGTGGTCGACGATCTTGCGGCAGACCGCCAGGCCGATGCCGGTGCCTTCGTATTTGTCGCGGGTGTGCAGGCGCTGGAAGATCTGGAAAATGCGGTCGAAATACTCCGGCGCAATGCCGATGCCGTTGTCCGACACCGCCACCGTCCAATCATCATCCGCAGCGGTGACCGCCAGCCGGATCTGCGGCGGCCGGTCGGGGCTGCGGAATTTCAGGGCGTTGGCGACCAGGTTCTGGATCAGCCGCACCAACTCGGGGCGCGAGCCGGTGACGGTGGGCAGGTCTTCGGCCACCTCGATCTTGGCCCCGCATTCCTCGATGGCGATGGCGAGGTTGCCGAGCGCGGCGGCGACCACCTGGCCCAGCGGCAGCGGCTCGAACGGGGCCCCCCGCCGGCCGATGCGTGAGAATTCCAGCAGATGCATGACCATCCCGTCCATGCGCTGCGCCCCGTCGCGGGCGAAGGCGATGAAATCGCGGGCGTCGGCATCGAAGCTGGCATGGTAGCGGCGGTCGATCAGGTCGAGATAGGCGCTGATCATTCGCAGTGGCTCGCGGAGGTCATGGGAGGCGACGTAGGCGAACTGTTCCAATTCGCCGTTGGAGCGCGCCAATTCACGTGCCTGCGCTTCGAGCGAGGCATTGGCCTCGGCAAGGCGGCGTTCGCTTTCGGCCAGTGCCGTCAATTCGGTGGTGACGCGTCCCTCGCGTTCGACGGCGTTGCCCAGCGCGGTGCCGATTGCTTCAAGTTCGCGGACGGTGGAGGGCGTCACCACCGGCGCCAGGCCTTCGCCGAGGGCGAGGGTGGCGCGCGAGGCGGCGCTGACCTCGCGGGAGAGATGGCGGAACAGCCACACCACGAAGGCCAGCCCGATGCCGCACGACACCGCCGCTCCCAGCCCCAGCGCGATCAGGAAATGACGCAGGCCGGCACTCAGCACTTCGGTCGGCGCGCCGACCGCCAGCGACCACCGCCAGGGGGCGATCGGCACCGCGATCGCTCGCACCTCGGTGCCGTCATGGGTGACCGACAGGAACGGCTGGCCGTCGCCGCGGGCGATGGCATCCCTCACCGACGCGGGGGTGGGGGTGCCGACATAGCGGGCGCCATCACGGTTGCGGGCGACGATCATGCCGGCGCGGTCGGCCACCACCATGGTCCAATCCGCCGGGGTTTCGAGACTGGCCATCGCGTTTTCAAACAGGGTCGCGGGCACGTTCATCCGCAGCGTGTAGGCGGTGCGGCCGTCTTTCCCCACCGGGACGTCGATGGCCGCCACCGGAACCTTGCGCACCGGGTCGACAAACAGGTTCGATAGCGAGGTCCGGCCGGCGGCGAGCACGATCATCGCCGAATCCTTCGCCGCCAATTCCGGCAAGGGCGCGCCCCAATCGACATCGGTGTTGAACAGCACCGCACCGTCGGGCCCAACCAGGACGATGGCGGCGACCTCGGGCCGGCCCTCCGCCACTCGCCGGGCTTGGGCGTAGAGGGCGGCGAAATCGCCGTGCAGGGCGGCATCGGATTTCGCCAGCGTGGTCAGGGTGGCGATCGACGCCTGGAGGCGCAGGCCGATGGCGGCGGCGGCGATGCGGGTGTGTTCGCCGAGCTCGTCGCTCACCGCCTGCTGCTCGTGTTCGGCGAACTGGAATATCGCATAGGCGGAAAACAGCGCGATGGGCGCCGCCGAAACGAACGACAGCAGCAGCAGCCAGGCTTGGATGCCGAACCGGAGGCCGCCTCTCATGCGCCGCCCCCCAGAAACGCACGGGTCAAAGCGACCGCCTCGGCCAGGCCGACCTTGGCCACCGCGACGCCATCGGGGAAGGCGCCATGCAGCCGCGACGGCATCATCGGGTCGAGCAGGACGAACACGCCATGGTCGCCGGCGCGGCGCACCAGCCGGCCATAGGCCTGCTTCAGGCGCAGCCGGGCGATCATGTCGTCGTAGCCGCGGCCGCCGAAATGGGCCCGCCGAGCCTTGTGCAGGA
>Ga0316222_1003945_pt1 | contig 14018 bp, 4 predicted proteins | sample TBH18011metaG_FD_206008 | JGI IMG/M metagenome (GOLD analysis project Ga0316222, IMG submission 206008) | Freshwater microbial communities from Trout Bog Lake, Wisconsin, USA - TBH18011 | ecosystem: Environmental > Aquatic > Freshwater > Lake > Hypolimnion/Profundal zone | place: USA: Wisconsin...
TGCCGACATCGAGGGTGTTGACGGCGCCCAGGTTGATGGTGGAATTGATGGTGCCGCCGCTGTCGCTGCTGGTGCCCACATTGACAGTTCCGGCCGTGATGGCGTTGGTTTTGGCCGAGAGCGTGAGGGTGGATTGGCCGGTGCTGCCGCTGGCGGGCACGGTGCCGTTGGCAACGGTGAAGGTGCCGGCACTGTTGCTGTAGGTAAAGGCGGACAGGCCGGAGAAGTTGGCGGTGAGGCTGTTGGAACTGCCGAACGGGGAGAACGAGATGGCGGCGGGCGAGGCGGTCAGGGTGCCGTTGGTGAGGGTGACGGTATTCGTGCCGATATTGGTGAACTGGATGCCGGCAACCGTCTGGGCGTAGCCGCCGAGATTCAAGGTGGCGCCATTGATGCCATTGGTGCCGTTGAAGCTTAGGATCGAGGCGGCGGGAATGGCCCCGGGAGCGGCGAGCGTGACGGTGCCGGAATAGATGGCGGTGAGGCCGGCATAGGAGTTGGTGGTGGCGAGGGTGAGGGAGCCGGTGCCGGACTTGATCAGGGAGGCGGCGCCGCCGATGGCATTCGGACCGCTGAGGGTGTAGGCGAGAGCGGTATTGGTGAAGGTGACGCTGCCGGGGGAGACGTTGGTGACGAGGGAGACGCTGCCGGTCTGGGCGGTATCATTAAAGATGACGGTATCGGTGTCGGCATAAATGGTGGTGATGCCGCCATTGGTCCAGTTAAGAGCGGTGCTGTCCCAGTTGCCGCTGACGCCGCCACCCCAGATGACGGTGCCGAGGATGGGAGTGATGGGGCCGGCGGTGATCTGCAGGTCGATGCGCTTGGCGGCGGTATTGTCGACCAGGGTGCCGGTATAGCCGGAGGGCAGGGAATAGGTCAGGCCAGAATAGGGGTCGGTGCCGGAGAGGTAGCTGATGAGCGGATAGGTGGCCGTGCCGGAGGTGTAGCCCAGGATGGTGTCCAGAGTGATGGTGGAAGTGCCGCTGACGGTGACATTGGTGGTCACAATATTGGTCGCCACGGTGGTGGCGTTCAAATGCAAGGAGGCGCCGGTGAGGGCGAGGGTGCCGAGAGGGAGGGCGGGGGAGCCGGCGGTATTGGTGAGGGTGAGCTGGCCGGCGTTGACATTGATGATGCCGACAACGCCGTTGGCCAGGGCGGAAGTGTTGGTGATGGCGTTCGCATAGACCGTGCCGTTGGTGATGCTCAGGATGCCTTTGGCGAAGCAGGCGGTGTTGGCAGGGTTGGTGTTGGGGTTGCTGCCGAGGGCCAGGTTGGTGTTGATGAAGAGCACGGCCGTGCCGGTGACGTTGACGGTGCCGGAGGCGCTGCAGAGAGAGTTGTTGGTGCTGACGTTGCCAACGTTGAGGTTGTTGACATTGAAGGTGCCGGCGGCGAAGGTCAGGGTGCCGAGGGAATTGCCGGTGCCGGTGGCGCTTTGCTGGCCGCGGGCGAGGTAGCAGGTGTTCACCTGGGCATCAACGGTGCCGAGGCTGAGGTCAAGGGTGCCGGTGGCACCGGCGCTGGTGCTGGTCTGGATGGAATTGTCGCCGATGGAAAGGGTGGTGACGCGGGCGGTGGAATTGCCGCGCAGATAAAGGGAGGGGCTGCCGCCGGCCAGCGCCGGATTGAATTTGACGGAGCCGGTGGATTTGCTGCGGCCGATGGTGATGGCGTCCGCGTAGAGTGAATTGGTCTGGCCCAGCAGAATGGCATTGTTGGTGGCGCTGCTGTTGGAGACGGCGTCGCCGACATTGAGTTCGGGCGTGGCGGTGCCGTTCAGGCGGATGGCATTGGTGCGGGCGAGATAGAAGGTGCCGGCGAGGTAATTGCTGGCGGGAAGCGTGGTGGCAACCCCGGCGTTGCCGGCGACGAGCAGGCGACCGGCGGTGAGGCTGAAGTTGCCAAGGCCGGAGAGGTCCAGGACGGCGGCATGGTTGCCGCTGTTGGTGCTGCCCTGCTGAATCTGCATTTGGGACCCGGTATTGGTGCCGATGACGACCAGATTGCCGCCGAGACCGGTGATGGTGGTGTCGACGAACTGGTTGATGCCGTTGTCGGTCAGGGTGCCGACGACCACGAGATTGGCGTTGGCGTTGTTGGAGACGGTGAGGGTAAAGCCGGAATTGATGAGGGTGGTGTGGTAGCCGTTGGTATGGGCATACTGGAGGGAAAGGACGGTGTTATTGGCATCGACGATGTTGTTGACGTTGGAGACGGTGGCGGCGACACCGGCGTTGGTGAAGAGGAGGTTGGCGGTGGTGCCGGGGGTGCCGCCGGTCCAGTTGGCGGAGAAGGACCAATTGGTATTGGCGGAGTTGGTTCCGGAGCCGTTCCAGGAGACCAGCGTCTGGGCGGGCAGGGTGACGGCGGTGAACAGGCCCGGGAGAATGACAGCGAGCCAGGCGAAGCTGCGGAGCATTGCCGAGGGGTGGGTTGCTTTGGTCATAAAAATAAATGATAGACAGGTTGTGTGGAGCTTCTGAATGGGTGGCAAAATAAATATACTATACATTTTCCCCGGGAAAAGGACTATTCGACCCAATAAAATATAGGGTCGCACTCGGAACCCGTGGAACCCGTGACCGGCCAACCCGCCTCCAAGACAGTTTGACGGGAAGCGGTTGTACTGTTAGAATACATCCGCCGGGTCGCCGGAGTGATCGGGCCGCCCGCCCAACGGGGCGGCGGACAGGAGTTCTTTGACAGGGGAAAGCAGGCACGAGGCGCGAGGGGGGGAGATAGTCTAACGTCCAAAGCCAGCGGACAGCGCGGATTACATGGGTAAAACCCGGTCCCGGTGCGGCCAAGACGGGAAGGAGGGGGAGGTGAGGAGTTTGCCAAACAAAGCCATTATTGATATTTTGTAAAATACTGTATTTGAATAAGATGTGATTTTTTTAGGCGGTTTTTTATTTTGAAAACAAAGCCACTAAAGCCACGTTTGGGTGCTGCCTGGATCATTTCTGTCAATGCCATAGCCCGGCCAAATCTTTCAGCTGCGATTTCGAAGTCAGCCGGCAAGTCGCGGGGGATGATTTGGTGACGGTATGGGTTTGCCGTCACTACTGCGAATGGGTGGCGGCAGCCGGGGTTGGGTTCGGGTTGGTGCCGGGTTGGCACCAGGGTCGGTGCCGCCACCCTAAGTTTTTTCTTCACAAGGTTCCGTCGGAAAAGTCCAGAGTTTGGCTGCAAAAGTGCAATGACAGATGAAGCGGGTTCGTTTACTTTCCCATCAATCCAAGATCATCACATGAATCACATGAATCACATCCCATTTAATACCGGCAGGAAATCATTCGCGGCGGGGTTGGGCCGGCTGCTGGCGGTGGCGGGTTTGGCCATGGCAGCGGCGGCCGGAGCGGCGGTGCCGGCCCCGTTGAGCTATCAGGCCGACTGGCGCTGGGTGAAGGGCGCGGTGTTCGTGCCGACAAAATATGTGAACGAGGCGCAGCAATGGGACGAATATGACCCGGCAATCAATGACCGGGAGCTGCATTACGCCTCGATCTACGGCATCAATTGCGTGCGGGTTTACCTGCATTTTGACATCTATCTGAAAAAGCGGGCGGCGCTGCTCGGGGAGATCGAAGATTTTCTGACGCGGGCGGACAAGTACGGCATCAAGACGGAGTTCGTGTTCTTCGACGATTGCTGGAATCAGCCGGATCCGGGCATTCTGCTGCCGGATTACCGGTATCCGGCGCCGATTCCCGGGGTGCATAACAGCCGCTGGCTGGTATCGCCGGGTGAAAACGTGCGCCAGCATTATGCCGACTATCAAGATCGCCTGCAGGCTTACGTGCAAGACATCGTCAACGCCCACAAGGATGACCGGCGGATCTGTTTTTGGGAGACTTACAACGAGCCTAACAAATCGGCGGAGACAAGGCGGCTGATGCAGGATGCCTACCAATGGATCCACGCGACGGGGACGACGATTCCCTGCACGGCGACGGGGTGGCAGCATGCCGGGGAGCCGTATTCCGATTTCAAATCGTGGCACGAATATGTGAATTACAATTACACGGGCCGGCCGGAGGAGTTGAACACGGAGTGCATGGACCGGAAGACGCAGTCGATCCCCGGGATTGTGGAGCATTTCACCGGGAAGACGGGGTTCATCTTCTGGGAGTTCGGGATCGGGCGGGATAACTGCCGGTTTGCCTGGAGCGAGAACCGGGCAACCCCGCGCCCGACGGAAGCGGTGACGCCGTTCCACGGCATGGTGTATCCGGACGGGCATCCGTGGTCGGTGGATGATGCGAAGGCGCTGCTGGGGGCGGAGAAATTTGCGGGCACGCCGTTCTTCACCGTGGAATATTTCAAGGATGCGAATTTCGGCGTACTGGCAAAGCAATCGGTGACCCCGTTCATCGACTTTGACTTGGGCACGGAGCGCGGCACGGGTTCGCCGGATGCCTCGGCGGGAGTGCCGGAGGAGAACTTTTCCGTGCGGTGGAAGGGAAATGTCCGGCCGCCGGCCGATGGAACCTATGTTTTTCAGGTGGACGGGGACAACCGGGTGAAGCTGTTTGTGAATGCGAAACTGGTGGTGAACAAGAAAAGCCCGGGCCGGGAGTTGCTGGCGAAAAAGGTGAAGCTGGCGGGAAATCAACCGGTAACGGTGAAAATTGAATACGCCCACGCCACGGGGGAGCCGAGTTTGCATGTGACGTGGTCGGGACCGGGGTTTGAGCGCCGTTTGCTGCTGCCGGAGGCGCCGGCGGGCCGGCCTTGACCGGCAGCGGGTTGCGCGGGGAAGGGGTTTCTTTTTCGGGCGCGGTGGTTTATTTTATCGCCGCGTGAAGACTGACATTTCCCTGCAAACTCCGGCGGCTGATCCGCAGCAATGGCTGATCGATCCGGCGGTGGTTTTTCTGAATCATGGCTCGTTCGGCGCCTGTCCGAAGCCGGTGCTGGAATTTCAAAGTGAGTGGCGGGTGCGGATGGAGCGGCAGCCGCTGCAGTTTCTCGGGCGCGAGCTGGAAACCCATTTGGATGGGGCGCGCGCCGCCTTGGCGCAATTCACGGGAGCGCAGGCGGACGACCTGGTGTTCGTTCCGAATGCGACGTCGGGGGTGAACACGGTTTTGCGTTCCCTGACGTTCCGGCCGGGCGATGAATTGCTGGTGACGAACCAGGAATACAATGCCTGCCGCAATGCCCTTGATTTTGTGGCGGCCGCTTCCGGGGCCAGGGTGGTGGTGGCGGAGATTCCCTTTCCCTTCCAGACGGCGGAGGAACTGGCCGCCGCGGTGCTGAAGCACGTGACGCCGCGCACGCGGCTGTTGCTGGTGGACCATGTGACAAGCCAGACGGGGATGATCCTGCCCATCGGACCGTTGGTGGCGGAACTGAACCAACGCGGGGTGGACACGCTGGTGGACGGGGCGCATGCGCCGGGCTTGATTCCGCTGGAACTGGACCGGCTGGGGGCGGCGTATTACACGGGGAATTGTCACAAATGGATTTGCGCGCCGAAAGGGGCGGCGCTGTTGCATGTGCGGCGGGACCGGCAGGCGCTGATCCGTCCGCTCACCATCAGCCACGGTGCGAACTCGGCGCGGAAAGACCGGTCGCGGTTTTTACTGGAGTTTGGGTGGCAGGGGACGTGGGATGCGACGGCGGCATTGAGCGTGCCGGAGGCGATCCGGTTCATCGGTTCCCGGTTGCCGGGCGGTTGGCCGGCGGTGATGGCGCGCAACCGCGCCTTGGCGCTGGCGGGGCGGAAAATCATTGGCGATGCCCTGGGGGTTGGCGCGGCGTGCCCGGAAGCGTTTATCGGTTCCATGGCGGTGGTGCTGCTGCCGGATGCGCCGGCCGACGCCTGGCCGCGGCTGCCGTTCAACGAATATCCGTTGCAGGATGCCTTGCGGCAGAAACACCGGATTGAAGTTCCGGTAGTGCCATGGCCGGCGGCTCCGAAGCGGATGGTGCGGATTTCGGCGCAGCTCTACAATTCCTTGCCGCAGTATGAAACGCTGGCGAAGGCGCTGGCGGAAGAATTGCGCGCGCTTTGATTTATTGGCGGATTATCAAGGGGCGCCGGGTTGGAGCCGGACGACAAAGCCGCCGCCGGAGAGCATTTTTAAGTTCAGGCGGCCGGCCGGGGTGACCGCTTCATGCCAGCCGCGAACGGCCAGCGGGGAATCGGCCCCATCCGCAATCACGGTGGCATCCCATTTCAGGCCGGCCAGAAAGGAGAGGTCCAGCGGATAGGCTCGTGCGGGGCCGCCGTTGACGGCACCCACAAACCATTCGCCGCCCCGCCGCCGGGCCAGGACGGCGAGGTCGCCGATTTTACTGCCGGGCAGCACGCGGGTTTCATCCCAGACGGAGGGCAAGGCTTCGAGGAATTCCGGGACTTCCTTGACCGGATGTTTCAGCACGTTGCTGGGAATCTCATTGAGCACGAAGAGGGGGGAGGTGAGGACCACGGCGGTGGCCAGTTGCTGGGCGATGCTGGTCCGGCCGAGATGGCCGGGCTGGAAGGTGACGGGGGTGTAATCGCCGGGACCGACCAGGTAGCGGGTGAAGGGCAGGGCGGCGTTGTGGCGCGGCGGCAGGGGGCCTTCGTCCATGAAGTTGAGTTCCAGCCCGCGCACCCCTTCGCGGGAAAGTTCGTTGGGATAGGTGCGGGATTCGCCGGTGGGCTTGGGGCAGCCATGGATGTCCGCCATGAGATGGCGGCGGGCGGTTTCGCGCAGCACGGCTTCCTCGCCGCGACGGGCGGCGAGGTCTTCGGAATTGAAAAAGTCCACTTTGACACCCGCCACCCCGGCGGCTTTCACCTGATCGAGCCAGGTGCGCAACTGGGCGTAGCCATCAGCGGGGTCCCGGAGTTCGGCCCATTTTTTCCAGACGAAGACGGAGACATGTTTGCCGGCGGCGTAGTGGCACAGGTTTTGCAAATCGGCCAGGGGATTGGGCCAGTCCCGTTCCCAGCCATCATCCACGAGCTGATAGGGATAACCGAGCCGGGCGGCGTCATCGGCGAAGCCCCGCTGGTCGGCGGGTGTGCCGACGCCCTGAAGTTGCCAGCGCCAGACGCAGTTGCCGGGCTGAATCCAGGCGGTGTCGGCGAAGAGCCGGGAATCAGGTGAAGGCGCCAGATTGGGGATGACGGTTTGGTTGACGAGGCCGTCGAGGCCGGATGACAGAATCACGGCGCGCCAAGGGGTGAGGATTTCGCCGGCGAGTTGAAAACCGTTGGTGCCTTCGGTGAAATCGGCCTGAAACCGGCGCTGACCGATGGCGCGCAACCGCATGCCGCTGTAATCGAATACGGCGGATTCGCTGATGGCGGCGTAGCCGCCGGACGGGAGTTCAATCACCAGGGGCGCGCCTTGCACGGGGCCCATTTTGGAAATGGAGGGCATTTCGTCGATGCCGGCGGACATCCATTCGCCGGCGTAGCTTTTGAGCTTCCAGTCGTTGTTGCGTTCGCCAAACCAAACCTGGCTGCCGGCGGGCAGGGTCCAGCTTGAGGTCTCGCCATTCACCCGGCGCAGGCCGTTGCCGGGGAGACGGTAACGCCAGGCGAACCCTTCGTCGAAACACCGGACTTCCAGCGTATACCGAAGTCCATCAGCCAGATGGACGACGGGGAAAATGGCGGTGGTGCAGCGGTTGGTGGCCAGGCTGTGGGCACCGCGGAGCGGATAGGTTTCATTCAGGGTTCCCTGCTCCGGCGAACCCAGGGTCACGCCTTGGCCGAGGTCGCTTCCCTCCACAGTAAGACCGAGGGGCGAAGGGAGAATGACGGGGCTGCCGTGAAAGGTGACGGAGTAGGCCAGCCGTCCGTCCGGCTGGATATCAATCCGGGCGGCGGTCACCCCGGCCGGGCTGGCGATGGTCAATGATTCCGCGCGGGCAGCGGGCAGGGCCAGCAGGCAGGTGGCGAGAACGGCGAGGAATTTGGGCATGGAGCGATTCTCCGGGAAGCGGCGGTTTTGTCAATCGGCATGGCGGAAGGGGCGAGGGCCGGCGGCCGGCAACCGACCCGGGTGAGCGGGATCGTGGTGATTCCGCAGAAAAGCAAAACCCATTGAGATTATTGCAATAATTGAGGTGCCGGCCGGCGGTGTTAATTCTAATATCACTCAAGACCTTGCCGCAAAAGTGCAATTCGTTTACGCAAATGTGCAATGACAGGAACCGGTCTTTAAACTAGTTTGTCCGAGTAAACCCTCTTTATAAATGCGAACAGCCATTGCCATGAAAACTTCTCTTCGTCTGAATTCCACCCTTTCCCACCTGCGAATCGGAACGTTATTGGTGGCCGGTCTGGCGGCCGGTGCCGGCGCGGCCCCGGCATCCACGTGGACAAATCTGGTGAGCGGGAATGCGAGCGGGCTGTGGGGGACGGCGGCGAACTGGTCGAACGGGATCCCCAATGCGACGGATGCGATCGCAGATTTCAGCCTGCTGACGATCACGGCGAACTCGACAGTGAGCAACAATGCGCCGCGGACGGCGGGAACGCTGCAGTTCGCGAACGGGTCGGGCAAGCTCTGGACGCTGGACGGGGGGACGACAAACCAGCTGACGCTGGCGACGAGCACGGGGCAGCCGGTGATCGGGGTGACGAACACGGAGGTCGTTTTCGGCGGGTTCAACGGGACGAACGGTTTCATCAAGAACGGGAGCGGGGTGCTGGGGCTGTACGGGAAGACGGATACGAACATCCTCTCGGGTCCGATCGTGGTGAACGGCGGTTTGCTGGGGATGCTTTACGGGAAAGTGTTTCAGAATGTCAGCGGAAATATCACGGTGAATTCCGGGGGCACGTTCCAGATCAATGCGAATTTTGACGGGACGGTGCTCACCAACAATATTTACCTGAACGGGCCGGGGGAGACGCCGGCCGGGTATATCAACAATGTGGCGACGCTGGACGGGACGTTTTACAGTGACTCAACTCCGTTCGGGGCGCTGGATATTTATGGCAATTCGATTGTGACGAGCCCGATTGTGCTGAACGGAAACACGACGATTTCGCATGGATACAACGGGGGCAACCTGAACGGGCCGATAACGGTGAACGGGGCGGGGGCAAACCTGACGCTGAACATCACGGTGAGCGGGCAAGGCCAGTTGGTGATGGGCGGGGGGATCAACCTGGGAACGGGGATGCTGATCGCGAGCGGGGTGACGGGCTCAGGGGGGGTGCAGCTGACGCAGTCAAACGCTTACGCCGGGGGAACGATTGTCAGCGGCACCCTTTTGCAGCTGGGGGCGCCGCATGCGCTGGATCCGACGGGGGCGCTGGCGATCACGAACGGGACTTTGGATTTGCGGACGAACAATCTGACGGTGCCGTCGCTGACGGGCAGCGTGGCGATCATCACGGATAATTCAGCGGTGGCGGGGACGACGGCCGTGACGGTGAACCAGAGCGGGGCGACCACTTTTGCCGGGGCGATCAACAATGGGGCGACGCGCACTTTGAGCCTGACCTTGGGCGGGACGGGGGCGCTGACGCTGACGGGGACCAGCACCTTCGGCGGGGGAGCGGCGGTCAATGCGGGTGAACTGGTGGGAACGACGGGCGGGGCGCTGGCGAACAGCGCGGTGACGGTGGCGGCCGGGGCGACGAACGGGGTGCAGGCGGTTTCGTTCGGGGCGCAGTGGTCCTGCGCGGGGCTGACCTATGGTTCCGGCACGAGCTATCTGGATGTGAATCTGACGGCCTTGCCGGTGAGCACGACGGTGGCCCCGCTGCAGGTGAACGGAAACCTGACGGCGAACGGGACGGTGGACATTCTGGTGCGGAACGGTTATTTCCCGGCGGCGGGGACGTATCCGCTGGTGAGCTACACGGGGACGCTGGGAGGCACGGGCAGCTTTGTGCTGACGACGTTGCCGGCGGGCGTGACGGCGACGCTGGTGAATAATACGGTGGCGAAACGGCTGGATTTGAGCGTGACGGCGGTGCCGACGGTGACGCAGCCGACGAGCGCGTGGACGAATCTGGTGAGCGGCAACGCGGGAGGCATCTGGGGTACGAATATCAACTGGTCGCCGAACACGGTGCCGAACGCGGCGAACGCAGTGGCGAATTTCAGCCCGGTGACGATCACGGTCAACTCCTTCGTGACGAACGACGCGCCGCATACGGCAGGGACGCTGTCGTTCGCGAACGGATCCGGCCACCAGTGGACGGTGGACGGGACGAACAACCAGCTGACGCTGGCGACGACGCTGGGGTTGGCGACGGTGAATGTGACGAACACGCAGGTGTTGCTGGGCGGGTTCAACGGGACGAGCGGTCTGATCAAGAACGGGAACGGCGTGCTGGCGATCTACGGGCAGAATTACAGCAACTCGCTGACGGGGCCGATCGTGGTGAACGGCGGGTTGCTGGGATCGGTGAACAGCGCGGCCTTCAAATACATCACGGGGCCGATCACGGTGGCGTCAGGGGCGTCGTTCGAGGCGAATGCCAACTATGGCAGCACGACGTTCGGGCAGACGATTTATCTGAGCGGATCAGGGGTGGCGCCGGCCGGCTATATCGGAAATTCGGCGTCGCCGGACGGAACGTACAACGGGGAGCCGTCGTTCGGGGCGATGGATCTGCACGGGAACGTGACTTACAGCGGGACGATCAATCTGAACGGCAGCGCGGTGATCACGCACGGATATAATAATGCGGCGATCACCGGGCCGATCGTGGCGAGCGGCACGGGGCAGAACCTGCAGCTGGGCATCACGGTGAGCGGGCAATATCCGGTCACGGTGGGCGGGGTAATCAGCCTGGGGAGCGGGGCGCTGACGGTCAACAGCGTGACGAACGGCGGGGCGGCGCAATCGCCGGCGGCGGCGGTGATCCTGAACGCGGCGAACAGCTACACCGGCGGGACGGTGGTGACGAACTTTGCGATCCTGCAATTGGGGAACGCGGGGGCGCTGGGCAGCGGCGGGCTGACGCTCTATGCGAACAGCAAAGTGAATCTGAACACGTACGGGGTTTCGGTCGCTTCGCTGGCCGGGACGGCTGGCAGCGTCATCACGGATCTGGGGGCGGCCGGAACCACGACGCTGACGGTGAACCAGTCGGCGGCGACGACCTTTGCGGGCAGCATCACGAACGGCCCCACGCGCACGGTGGCGCTGACCAAGCAGGGTGCGGGGACGCTCAGCCTGAGCGGTAACAGCACTTATACCGGCCTTACCACGGTGAGCGCGGGCACGCTGACCGGGGTGACGGGCGGCAGCCTTTCCAACAGCATTGTGACGCTGGCGAACAATGTGACCGCCGGCATCCAGGTGCTGCCTGCGGCCGGCCAGTGGATCTGCGCGGGGCTGACCAACAACGGCACGAACACCTTGAACTTTGACTTCACGAGCACGACCCCCAGCACCTCGGTGGCGCCGCTGCAGATCAACGGCAATGCCACCTTCAACGGCACGGTGAACATCAATTGCATCAATGGCACGGGCTTCGTGGCGGGCAACAATTATCCGCTGATCACCTGCTCTGGCTCGTTGATCGGCAACATCCCCGCCACGGTGGTGCTGCCGCCGCGGGTGGCGGCCACGCTGGTGAACAGCGGCGGCACGCTCTGGCTGGATGTTTCGGCCACGGGGGCGGAACCGCTGACGTGGGCGACGGGCAACGGTTTCTGGGACACGAACACCACGGATTGGGTGGATGCGAATGCGAGCCCGACAACCTACCAGCAGACGTCGATCGGTGACGCGGTGGTCTTCAATGACACGGCGAGCGGCGCCTCGCCGATCGCAGTCGTGCTGGACCAGACGGTCATTCCGGCCAGCGTGACGGTGAACAATTCTTCGATCAGCAACTATGTCATCTCGACGCTGGGCGGCGGGCAGATCGCCGGGGCGGGCAGCCTGACCAAGCTGGGGACGGGCACGCTGACGCTGAGCACGGCCAATTCCTATACGGGCGGCACGGTGGTGAGCAACGGCGTGCTGGTGCTGGGCAGCGGCGGCACTTTGGGTTCCACGTCCGGCTCGCTGTTCGTGGGCGGCGGCACGTTGAACTTGGGGGGCAGCAGCCAGACGGTGGGAGCGGCGGTCTTTGGGGGCGCGGTCACCAACGGAACGCTCACGGCTGCGGGTTTCACCGGGATCAACGGTACCATCAGCGCCAATTTGGCGGGGGCGACGGCGGCCTTGTCCATGATCGGCACGAACAAGACCTTGGTGCTGGCCGGGGCCAATACTTACGGCGGCGGGACGACGGTGAGCGCGGGCACGATCCAGCTGGGCCAGGACAACGCCTTGGGGACGGGACCGGTGACGGTGGCGAGCGGCCCGGGGACGCCGACCGTGTGGTTGAACCTGAACGGGCACACGCTGACCAACACCATCGCCAACACCGGCGGTGACTGCTATCTCTATAACAGCAACAGCACGCAGGCCACCTTGACGGGGCCGGTCGGCATCGGGGCTTACACGCGCATCGGGTATTACGGGCAAACCATTCCCGGGGTGGGCAATATCCTGATCTCGGGAGTTTACTCGGGCGGCTGGTATACCAAGTTGGGGGCCGGGGCGCTGATCCTTACGGCGACGAACACTTACACGGGAGCCACGTTGGTGAATGGCGGGGCGGTACGGGCGGCGGACGGCACCGGCATCACCACGGCCAATCTGGTCATGTCGGACACCTACGGAGTGGGGGCGGTGTTTGAATCGCCGGGGGGCAATATTATCCGCAGCCTGGGAACGGGGGCGAATCAGGTACAAATGACGAACGGGAATTGCGGCTTCTCCGCGTATGGCGCACCGGTGACGGTGGCGCTGGGCGGGCTGAGCACGCCGGCAACGCTGGTGTGGGGGACGACGAACTTCAACATCACCTCGCTGATCCTGAACTATAACACAGCGAACACCAACCTGACGCTGCTCAATTCGCTGGACCTGAACGGCACCAGCCAGCAGATCAATGTGGATGCGAGCGTGGCGAGCATCAACGGGCCGATCATTGACAGTCCGGCGGCAGGCGCGGGGCTGACCATCGGCGGGGCGGGCGGGACGCTGAACTTGAACGGCACGAACACGTTCACCGGCGGGACGACGGTCACGAACGGGACGCTGGGCGGGACCGGCAGCCTGGCGGGCTGGCTGCTGGTGAACAGCCCGGCGACGCTGGCCCCGGGCAAGGGCGCGGTCATCGGCACCTTCACGGTGGGCGGGACGGTGACGCTTTCCGGCGGCTTGACGGTGTCGCTCAACCGGACCAATGCGCAGAATGCGGACCGGCTGACGGCTTCGGGAATCTATCCGGCCGGACCGTTGACGGTGGCCAATATCGGTCCGGCTTTGCAGGCGGGTGACAGCTTCCAAATCATGAATGGTTCCATCGGCGGAGCATTTACGGTTACCAATCTGCCGGCACTGGGAACGGGGCTGTCTTGGGACACAAGCGCCTTGTACAGCAGTGGCGTCATTGCCGTGGCCAGTGCGACCGCGCCGGTGCCCACCATTCTGCCGGTCACGACGGATGGATCGGGTAATCTGGTCATTCAAACGGTGACGGTGGCCGGGCATAATTACCTGCTGGAATCCACGACGAATCTGAATCCGCCGATCGTGTGGGTCACCAACAGCACCACGGCGGGAACGGGCGGAACGATCACCAACTCGGTGACCATCAACCCGGCGCAGGCGGCGAGTTTCTTCCGCTATCAGGCGCAATAATTCGGGCAGAGGTTGGCGGGTGGCAGGCCAGAGTGGTCTGCCACCCGTTCTTGTTTTGGGCAGGGGGGAGCAGATGTCGAGCTGCGGGCCGGTGGGGACGCAGGTTTGATTTAATCGCCAGATTTTACAAAATGGTTAAACACAAATGCCACAGACGGCTAAGCACGAACCGGCGGCGGGTGGCCGTCTGGCGGTGTCTTTGGGTGCTGCTGTCGGCGGGGGCGTTGCTTTTTATCCGGACGGGCCGAGCCCAGGAACCGGCGGCCGGGCACAGCATGGCGGATTTGCGGCGGATGATCGGTGCGGCGGTGAATGGCAAGGAGGCCGAGGTGGTCATT
>Ga0316222_1003948_pt1 | contig 14013 bp, 10 predicted proteins | sample TBH18011metaG_FD_206008 | JGI IMG/M metagenome (GOLD analysis project Ga0316222, IMG submission 206008) | Freshwater microbial communities from Trout Bog Lake, Wisconsin, USA - TBH18011 | ecosystem: Environmental > Aquatic > Freshwater > Lake > Hypolimnion/Profundal zone | place: USA: Wisconsin...
CCGGGTTTGCCCAGACCGTCCGCGCCGTGGCAGATGCCGCATACTGCTTCATAAACCCGCTTGCCTTGCGCCGCAGCCGACGCGCCAGACCCGGGCTGGAACGAGGCCAATTGATCTGCGTCGTGGTAAGGCGCATAGACTTTGGCGTCGAACCAGCCGCCGTGGCTGTCCAGGTACAGCCCGCCGAAAAATAACAAACCAAGGGTCAGGACAATAATCCACATCGGCGCGGCCGAACGCGTAACGGTCGGCTCGGCGTTGGCAGCGTTGCCACAGGATTGATTTTCGTCGCTCATTTATTTGGCAGCGGTGACAGGGGTGAACGGCGCTTCGTACAGCGGCGCATTGGCTTTCAAGCTGGCCAGATAGGCCGCAAGCTGGCGGGCTTCAAGCGTCGGCACGACTTCAAGGCCCGCCGCCGGCGCAAATTCCGGCTTCAATGCCAGCGCGTCGGGTGCAGGTCGTCCGCCGGTTTTCTGGCGCACTTCAAACAAAAAGCGGAATGCCGGCATGGTGGAATCCGACACCTGCGAACGCGGTGCATACAGGTGCTGCAACTGCCAAGCCACATCCGGATGCCGAAGGCCAATGATCGTCAAGTCCGGGCCGGCGCGCAGGTTGCCGAGTTGCAGCGGTTCGTCGTACAAATAATCCGCCGCGACACTTTGGCGCACCCCCCAGCCGCGCGCGAGGTCCGCGCCCCTAGCCACGACCAGCGCCTCGGTCTTGACGCCCACCGGCTTGAGTTTGTCGGCCAAGGTGGAAACCACGCTGCTGTTGTCTCCGGAATAAAGGGTCACGGGCACATTGCCATTCCATCCTTCGAGGTTGCCCAAGATGGTGTTGGAATAATTCATGAGGGCCGGCACGACCATCAGCGACTTCAGAAAGTCCTTGAAATCCGCCGCTTTTTGCGTGCCGAGACTGGTCAGGGCCAGCTCATTGGCCACCCCGGTTTGGCGGACTTGTTCCGTATGGCAGGCCGCGCAACCATACTTGCGATAGACTTGCAAACCGAGCGTGGCCTCGCCGGTGCGCTGGGGCGGCCAATTCTCGGCGGCTTGCAGGGTCAGGGTCTGCTGCGCGCCGCCCAGTTGGTGAAGCGGCCCGCGCACCAAGCCGAACCAGGATGCGCCGAGCGCCACAAACGCGGCCAGAAAAACGGTACAACCAGTCTTCATGCTTTCACCTCCTTGTCGCGCCGTAGCGCAGCGGAGGCAGATTCAGCACCCCCCAGCGCAGCGGAGGCGGATTCCCGCTCCAGCGGCGCTTTGACGGCGTCGATGACAGTCTTGAGCAAGCCGAGTTTCCATTGGACGGTCAGAGTCAGAATATTCAGTAACAGGCACAGCGAGCCAGCCAGCAGGAGCACTTGACCTAGTGTGCTGACCCGTAGAAACAGCAACGTCACGCCGTTCGCACTGGCAAAAGCCACCTGCGGATCGCGCAGTTTCAACCCTTGCTCCACTCCGCCGATCAGCAGGGGAACCACGTAAAGCAAGACGCCCGGCGCGAAAAACAGGAAGAAACTCCATTTGACGAGGTTGGGATGCGGCAGCGCTTTTGCCATCACGCGTGGCAGGATTTCATAGATCGCGCCGCAGAGAATCATGCCCGCGAAGCCCAGCAACTGCCATTGCGTGACGCCAAAGCCAAACCAGGTGAAATCCAGCAAGCGGCTGTAGCGCGGACAAAACTCACTGAGATAGAGCAAGGCCGATAAAACAAAACTCAGCGTGCCGAACCGGATGAAGCAAAACGGGCCGCCGGCGCAAGCGCAATTTGCGCCTCGGATGGTGTGCCAGGCAACCAGGGCGAGCGCCAGGATGGGCAGGAGCGAAAGCATCGCGGCGAAGGCGCTGATGGCCGGCAGCCACGCCGGCACCGGCGCGCTTTGCGGAATGCCGCACCACGAACCAAAAAAGACCAGCGTGAGGAACGCGAACAGCGTGAAGCCGGAACTGGCCAGCGGCTGGCTGGCCAATTTGGGCAGGAAATAAAATGCGATGCCGATGCCCAAGAGCGCCAGGCCGACAAACAAAAGATTATTTGCAAACCACCACCCCATGGTGGCCTGCACCACGCCCCGCGGCGGATGGCCGGAAAGGAGAAATAAATTAGCGGTGGAATAAGCCCAGGCAAACCACAACAAGGCGGCGAATAAAAACCAGTGCGACGGATATAGCTCACGCTCTGCCCGAAGACCCAGCGTGGCTGCCGCGCTGACCGCAATCAGCACGAAGGCGGCGAAAATCAATGCTGCCGCCGCCCGGGGATATTCGAGCCACAGGTGGCCAGTGCTGTCGCCCACCAGAATGGCGGCGGTGCCGAGCAACACCCCCAAATGCCAGAGATTGGCCGCCACCACCGGGACGATGGGCAAGGCCAGCGGCGCCTGGCTCAAGCGGGCAAAAATCCAGAGCAGGACGCCCAGGGCGGCCGGCAGGGCAAAGCCATACAGCAACAAATCGTTCGCCGCCGCCTGGGCACGGCCAAAGCCTAGAAATGGACAATCGGCGAACAAATCCGGCTTGTGAAACGACATGGCCGCCACGAGGCCCAACAGCAGGCCCAGCACCAGCCACACCGCCGCACCGCCGAACAGCGCGAGCAACGGCACGCGGCACGAGGCGTCAATCCCGGCTAGGGAGCAGCTATTCGTTTCGTCGGTCTTCATTCAAATGCGCTGGGTTTTTCCGGTGTCTTCGGCAGCTCGGCTGCGGCTTTTTCCGCCCGCGCGGTCAAGTCGGTGCGGGCGGCAGCGGGGTTTTTCCACGCCTGCGCCGCCATTTGCATGGCCGCTTCGAGGGGCAGGCGCACGATGCCGCGCTGCGCGTCAATCACGGCGCTGGTGGTCAAGGCTTGTTCCTCGGCCGCGCGGATCTCCGCCAGCGCCTTGGCGCGTTCCGCGCCGCGATCGCCGTCAATCCCCGGCACCGGGTGCAATTTCAAGCTCAAGGTCAGCACGGCAAAGATTCCGGCAACCAGGAGAAAACCGACGGCGGCGGCGGAGCCGCGATTGATGCGCTCCAGCTTCATTTTTCTCCTCCGGCGTTGGCGTCCACCAAGTCGCTGACAATATGGGGATTGACGCCCATGGCCTCCAGCAAGCGCGGGTCGCGCTGGGGATACGGGGGATGGGCGTTGAATTTATTCATGAAAATCGTTCCCAGCAATCCGCCCATGAACAGCAGGGTGCCGGCGTACAGGAAGAACCATTTGAGGTGATGGCCGCGGGGATGCCAGTCCGGCAGGATGTTGAAGGCCAGGTCCGCATAGTGCATCACCGCAATGAGCAGACAGACGGGGACGAGCACCTTGAAATTGGTCTTGGTATGCACCGGGAGCAGCGCGAAAAAGGGCACGAAAAATTTGCCCAGAATCAAAATCATGCTCAGCGCCCACCAATTGCCATTTTCACGCATCAGATACCAGAACGTTTCTCCGGGCATATTGGCGTTCCAAACCACGAAGTATTGCGCAAATTCGGCATAAGAGGAGAGCAGGGTGAAGGCCAGCAGCAGCAGACCGATGAAATAAAAATAATTTCGCTTCAACACCGGAGACAGAATGCCCCGCCGCAGCAACGCCACGGCGATGACATAAATGACCGCGAGTCCGGCCCACACGCTGCTGGCGAAGAAATAGACGCCGTACATCGCGGAGAACCATTGGTATTGCACCGCCTGCATCCAGAGGACTCCGGAGAAGGTGAGCGTCAGCGCGAACGCCACGATGCCCCAGCCGGCATGAAAACGCATTTTGCGGGTGCATTCCGCCGCGCCGGTTCGGTCCTGCTCCAGGGAAAGCGAACATAACCGCGAGGATAGCAGCCACCAGACCCCGAAGAAAATCGCCGAGGTGATCCAGAAGCCGGGAATCGTGAACACCGGCTGCTTGGCCGCCACGAGATTGTTGGTGGCCGCATCCAGCCGCATCCAATAGTAAATCTTTGGCCCGCAGAGACCGACCGGCAGGAAGAGGATGAACAGCCAGGGAAACAGCAGGGAGGCAAGATGCTCGCAGAACCGGCGGATGCCCACCGACCAGCCGGCGTCGGTCAAGTGATGCAAGATCACCATGAACAGGGCGCCGAGCGCAATCGTGTAATAAAACATGAAGGCCAGCAGCCAGGCCAAGCCGAACTCATGCCCATCGTTGTGAAACAAGCTGGCCACCAGGCCAATGAGCATCAGCACCGTGCCCAAGGCCAGCATCACGCCAGGCAGCATGCTGTTCAGCGCGGGCATTGGTTGGTTGGAGGTTGGCGAAGTCATATCGTCATTCCATTATTTCTGCGCCGCCGATTGCGCGGGCGGCAAATCGTCCTTCGTTCCCAGCCAGCTCAGCTGCAGCGCGCGGAGATAGGCGATGATCGCCCAACGATCCGGCGTGGGCACCAGCGGGCCGGCGGCGCCCATGGTGCTCTTGCCCAACGTGATCGTGTTGAAAATCTCACCGTCGGTCAGCTCGACGATGCGCTTGTCGTGCAGGTTCGCCACGGTCGCCATGACGCCGATCTTTTTGGTGATGCCATTGCCGTCGCCGAGCCGTCCATGACACGGCGCGCAATAGATGTCGAAGCGTTCGTGCCCGCGCTGGAGGAGCGCCTCGTTGACGGGCAGCGGGTTCGTGGCGACAAAATTTGTGGTGCCGGTGATCCGCCCGGTGTTCACCGGCGAATCCTCGAATGCATAAACTTCGCCGGCCACAGTCTGCAGCGGCTGGCTGCGCGCCACCGTGCCGGCGGGCGGCAACTGCGAGCTGAGGCCATTCGCAAAGAACGCATTGGGTTCCTGCGGACGCAATTTCGGCTGGCGATCCATGCCGGGAAACAGCCGGTCCGAATAAACTTCCACGGGTGGCTGGCGCGAAATCCGTCCCGGCAGGCCGAGCATGCAGACCGCCGCCGCGCCCAGCGCCGCGCCGATCAAGGCGATGGAAATGAGAATGCGTGTCATTCCCGGTCCTCCACGATTTCAATGTGCGCGCCGCCGATGGTTTCGAGCAGCTTGCGGGTTTCGGTGGCGCAGAATTTTTTGTCGTTTGCGCCGATGACGATGACGAATTTGTCGTGCGTGGCCTGTTCAAAGCGTTGCTTGAACAGCAGCGGATGATGCAGGCGGGGAAGCTGGTTGATCCCGAGCATGCCCAGCAACGCGCCAAAGGCGGCACCCATGATCATCAAAATGTACGCCGGCACAAAGGTCATGGGCGGACTGAACATCGGCTTGCCGCCGACGATAAAACGGTTGTCATAGGCGTTGGTGTACCAGATGAGGCCGACGACGGACAAAAATGCCCCGCCGCCAAGTGCCAGGGAAACCCAGCCGACCAGTGAATTCTTGTAGCCCATCACCTGGTCCAAGCCGTGAATCGGAAACGGCGTGAAGACATCCCAGCGGCGATAGCCGGCCCCGCGGACTTTTTCGGCCGCGCGCAGCACCGCGCCGGGCGAATCGAATTCGGCCATCAGGCCATAGACTTTGTCACTCATGGCTTCCCTCCTTGGATCCGCCCAGCGGATGATGGGGATCGCCTTGCGGCAGGGCGCCCTTGACTTCGGAAATGGCGATCACCGGCAGGAATTTCACGAACAACAGATACAGCATGAAAAACGCGCCGAGCGTGCCGATAAACAGGCCCACGTCCCAGATTGTCGGACGATAAACGCCCCAGTTCGCCGGCAGAAAATCCTGGTACAACGAGCCGACGACGATGACAAAACGTTCGCTCCACATGCCGATATTGATGAGCAGGCCGATCACAAACAGTGCGGCCAGATTGGCGCGCACTTTTTTGAACCACAGCAGTTGCGTCACGCAAACGTTGATGCCGATGAGCATCCAGCCGAAAACCATGTAAGTGTGGCCGAAGAAACGGTGGCCGAACACCCAGCGTTCATACGGGTCGCCGCTGTACCACGCGATGAAGATCTCCATCAGGTAGATGTAGGCGATGCAGAGGCCGCTGACCAGGGTCAGCTTGGCCACCTTGTCCAAGTGGCTCTTGGTGATGATGTTTTCGAGACCGCACAATTTGCGGAGCGAAGTCAGCAGCACCAGCATCATGCCGAAGCCGCAAAACACCGCGCCGATGACGAAATAGAGCGGGAAAATCGTCGCATGCCAGCCGGCGATCTGCGCCGTGCAGAAGTCGAGGCCGACGATGGAACTGACGGTGAAAACCAGCAGCGTACACAAGCCGCACAGCACGACGTACGCCTTTTCGTAGTTGTGCCACTGCCAGGCCGAACCGGTCCAGCCCATCGCCAGGAAACTGAAAATGGCCCGGCGCATCCGCGTCCTGGAGCGGTCGCGCAGCACGGCGAAATCGGGAATCATCCCCATGAACCAGAACAAAGATGACACCATCAAATAAGTGTTCACTGCGAACACATCCCACATCAGCGGCGACTTGAACTGCGGCCACATGCCGTTGGAATTGGGAATCGGGAACATGAACCAGTCGAACCACGCGCGGCCCACGTGAATGGCCGGATAGAGTCCCGCCATCGCGACGGCGAACACCGTCATCGCCTCGGCCATGCGGCCAATGGTCGTGCGCCAGTGCTGGCGCGTCAAAAAGAGCATGGCGGAAATCAGCGTGCCGGCATGTGCCACGCCGACCCACCAGATGAAATTCACGATGTCCCAGCCCCACATATTCGGATGGTTGTTGCCCCAAACCCCGACCCCGGTGAAGACTTGATAAAACAGGCAGACCGGGAAAATCACGGTGGCTGCGAAGGCGGCGGGCAGGAACAGAATCCACCACCACAGCGGCACTTTGGCCTCGGCAAACGCGGACAGCTTGTCGGTCACCCAGCCCAGGCCCTGGTTGCCTTCGATCACCGGTGCACGGCGCAACTCCGCAGGCGGCGCGAGCCGTTTCAGTTCTTCGATGTTGGCGATTTCAGGCATTCGTCAGTTAAATTTTCCCCTTCGTTAACAGGGTGCTATCGTATTCTTCGGTGCTGAACGGCGCGTGGCTGTCGGGCATCGCGGGATTCGGATTGCGGACGCGCGCCAGATACGTCGTGCGCGGTTTGGTGAGCAAATCGCCCAGCACGGAATAATTCAGTGTGGACCGCTTCTGGAACGATACCAGACTGCCGGGGTCGCTGACATCGCCAAACACAATCGCGCCCGCCGGACAGGCCTGCTGGCAAGCGGTTTTCGGCACGGTGCCCGCGATTTCGGTCAGTCGCACATTGTCGCTGGCGCCGGCTTTGGCCTTTTGCGCGATCTTGGCCTGCTCGATGCGCTGCGTACAGTAGGTGCATTTTTCCATTACGCCGCGCATCCGCACCGTCACGTCGGGATTTTTCGACAGCTTGATCAAATCCCATTCGTCTTCCGTGCGCATGCCGCTGTTCGGCTCCTTCAGCCAGCGGAGCAAATCCCATTGGCCATCCGTCTTGTGCGTGAGCGTGGTGGAATACAGCGTGCCTTTCAACTCCGTCAACGGACGCTTGTTGTAATCCAGGAAATTGAACCGGCGGACCTTGTATGGGCAGTTGTTCGAGCAATAGCGCGTGCCAATGCAACGATTGTAAGCCATCACGTTCAGACCCTCCTGGTCGTGAACGGTCGCGGCCACGGGGCAGACATTTTCGCACGGGGCGGTTTCGCATTGCTGGCATAGCATCGGCTGGTTCACCGCCTGCACGTCGTCAATCCACTCCTCAAATTGCTGGTTTTCGTCGGTTTGGTTCATGTCCGCCGACGGATCGAAGCGGCTCGGATTATGTTTCCGCTTGGGATCGGCCGTGAAATAGCGGTCCACCCTCAGCCAGTGCATTTCGCGGCCGCGCAGCACCTGATCCTTGCCGACAATCGGAATGTTGTTTTCGCTCTGGCAGGCCACGATGCACGTGCCGCAGCCCACGCATGCGCCCAAATCAATCGTCATGCCCCACTGATGCAGCGCTGTGGCCTTCGCCTCGTCGAGCGGATTCGGGTACAGCGAGCCTACCACCGGCGGCTCAATCCCGCGGAATTTTTCCTCGGCCAGACTTTCCCGCTCCTGTTCATCGCCGGCTGCTGCCGCAGCTTGCATTTCTTTGGCCACGTCCGGCAGATTAAATTCGCGCACGGCCGGCCGGCCTTCCATGCTCCAATGATGCTGCGTGCAGGCTAGGATGTGCGTCTCGCCCGTCTTCTTAATCGTCGCGCCGGTCTCGATATATTTGCCGCTGAATATCTTGTACGCGTTGAAGCCGATGCCCGTGCCGACGCGACCGGCCTGTTCCCGTCCGTAACCCAGCGCGAGGCCAAGCGAATGATCCGCCATGCCCGGTTGCACCCAAATGGGGCCGGTGACGGTGCGGCCATTCAGCGAAATCTCCACCAGGTCGCCATTCTGCACGCCAAATTCATGCGCGGTGCCCCGGCTGATGAGTACGGCGTTATCCCATGTCATTTTGGTGATGGGGTCGGGCAATTCCTGCATCCAGCCGTTGTTCGCGTACCGGCCGTCGTCTACTTTCGCGTCGCGGAAAAAGATAACTTCGAGACTGGTTGCGGCAGGCGCCACTGGTTTGGCGGACGGAACGGTCTCGGAGAATTTTGCGTCGACCGGCTGCGTCGTCGAATCCGCCACGAATCCATTGAACAAAAACCGCTTCCATTGTTCTGCTTGTGCGGCCGCCAGTGTTTCCGGGTTGCCGGCGAGGGCGGGATTGAGCTTGGTCCGGAAATGTTCCTGCGCGATTTCATGCGGATTTGTAGTCGAGGCCCCAGCCAGCCGGGTCAGAAATTCCAACTCACTCAAGCCGCCGAACAAGGGCTGCAGCAAAGGTTGGATGGCTACGAAGGTTCCATCGCCCGACAAGGCATCTCCCCAGGACTCAAGATAGTGGGTCGCTGGATACACCCGGTCAGAGATGGCCCCGGTTTCATCGTCGTAATAGCCAAGTCGAACCACCGTCCGGGCTTTGCGTTGCGTCGCCGCCCAATTCAAATCAGCGGGTGCATTGTACCCCGGATTACCGCCCAGAATCACCAGGGACTCGACTTTGCCCGCGTTCAATTCGTTGGCGAGGTCAACGATGCCAGGACTGCTTTGGTCAATTCCGGCGTGCAAGGTTACCGTGTTGCCATGGGCGCCGAGCACGGCATTAAGCGCGTGCGCCAGCAGGTGAACTTCCATCGGCTGACGCTGACCGGCGACCACCAAAGCGTCTTTCCCCGCCGCCGCCAGATCTTTCGCACACTCGGCAATCCAAGACTCGAGGGAAGGCGCACCGCCTTTGATTTGCGACCGGATGGCGGACGCCACATGGACCACGTCTGAGGCCAGCAACCGCAGACGATGGTCCGCATTCGCACCCGTGAGCGTGAATAGCGATTCGACCGCGTAGAGCCGGCTCATCTCCGGTTTTATTTTGCGGCTGGCGGCGAATTTGCGGATGTGTTCGTGCGCCCCATCCTCGCCGCCGAGAAAATCGCAGTCCAGCGACAAAATGACCTTCGCTTTGTCAAAGTGGAAAACCGGATGCAGAGCTTGGCCAAAAGCTTCCTTCACGGCGCGGAGGTGAATGCCGGAATCAATGGCATCGTAAGTGAACCAGCGGGCCTTCGGAAATTTTTGCGCGAGGGACAATTGCGTCAGGTACCGGGATGGCGACTGGCTGCTTTCAGCGAGCAATGCCAAGCCTTCGCCCTGGTTCGTGGAGAATTTTTGCGACAATTCATCCAAGAACTTCAAAGCCTCGTCGCGGGAAATGATTTCCCGCTTGGCTTCCGTGCCGCGTTTGGTGAAATGCCGGGCGCGGTCGGGATCGTACAGGTCCAGGATGGAAGCCTGCGCATAGCGGTCGGTGCCGCCGTTGCCGCCGGGAAACAAGGCGTTCCCTTCGATCTTTACGGGCCGGCCTTCACAGGACTTGACCACCAGCGGAATGGCGCCAGTGCGCGTGGGCATGGCGGTGGCAAAATACTGCGCCTGGCCATAGACGTAGTTTTCCGGCTGTTTGCCGTAGGGTTCGAGATGCTCCTCGGGTCGGCGGCAGCCCGCGCCCAACGTGGCCACGCCCGCGAGGGCAAACGACGCGGACATGAGCTTCAGAAAATGGCGGCGGCTTTGCCCATCTTCCATTTCGCTGGCGCCCTGGGGGAATTCGCGGTGCAGCCACTCCGTGAACTCCGGCGTATCCGCGAGTTCATCCAGGCTGCGCCAGTAACGGCGGCCATTGGCCGAATTTGAATTGGTTGGCTGATCGGTCATGCGTGGGCGGCGGCAAATTTACGATTTACGATATGCGAATTACAAGCCGCAAAAGGACTCACGCAGGGCTCGGTTTGGAGCGCCCATCGTAAATCGCAAATCGTAAATCGTAAATTCATCATCATCGGTGGCACGCGGAACAGCTTTGTAACGACTCGACCTTCCAATCATGCACGAACTTCTGGCCATTCACCGCTTGCAGGCGGGCGGCTTCGGCGGCATTTGTACTCCATTGCCAGTCGAGCTTGGTGACTTTGTCTGGCGGGTGGATGGCGGCGGCCGGGTTGCGGTGGCAATCCAGGCAAAAGCTCATGCTCAACGGCTCGGCGTGGCGGACTTCCTCCATCTTGTCTATCCGGCCATGGCATTCGACGCAACTGAAGCCGCGGGTCACATGAACCGAGTGGTTAAAATAGACGTAATCAGGCATTTTGTGGATCTGCACCCAGGCAATCGGCGTGTTGTTCGTGGCGCTGTCGCGGACAATTTGCAGGCGCGGGTCGTCCTTCAACACCTGATTGTGGCAGTTCATGCAGGTGGACGCACCGGGGAGGTTGGCAAACCAGGATTGCTCCACGCCGTTGTGGCAATATCGGCAGTCCAAGCCAAGCTGGCCGGCATGAACCCGGTGCGAAAACGGCACGGGCTGCACCGGTTGGTAGCCGACGCGGTAGTACTTGGGCGTGAGATAAATCGTCACGCCCGCCGCCACGCCGGCGCCAGCCAGGCCGGCCAAGACGGCGAGCACCAGCGGCAAACTGTTTGTCCACTTTGGAAAAATCACTTCTTGCTAAAAATTAAATCAGCTACCGGTTAAAAGTTGTCGGCCTAACGGCAAAAGCGCGGGTGTTTTTTAGCAACTGGGGGGCGGCTTCGCAAGAAAAGTTTGTGAAATTTTTCACGACCCCGATGCGCGGGGAGCCAGCAGGCGCCGCCGCCAGTCAGAGTGTTGCATAGGCCTTTACATTGAAATGCTGGTCGGATTGGCAGGGATTAGCTGTTTTTTGGGGGCGGCGGTGGGGTTGCTTCCTAAATGCTGGTTCTTTGCAAGCAGCTCAAGTGCCAGGGCAGGCCAAGCGTGCGACCAAGCGGGTTCCGCCCTTTTTCCACCCTGCCCACTCACAACTACTCCGGATCAAATAGACGCCGCGACCGGTTTCTTGCAGCAATGCCGCACCTGATCTCGGATCCGGCAGCCGAAGCGGATCAAAGCCGCTTCCGGCGTCCTGGACGACCAAGGAACGGCCATTGTGCTGGCCCCAACGCACCTGGATCGGCAAGCTGGGGTTCTGCCGGTTTCCATGCTGCCAGGCGTTGGTCAGGGCTTCGTCGAGAAGCAACCGGAGCCGCCGGGACGAGTCCGGCGCAATTTGCCATTCCGACATGAGCCGCAAATAGGTTTGCTGAATGGCCAAATCCAGTTCGCAAAATCCAGCGGGATGAAACACCAATTCCTGAATGCCCGTATCCGGCTCCAGTTCCAAACCGAGGATGCTCACGTCATCCGGAGGAGGGCCAAGCGGAGGGTCGCCAGTCTGGCAGTTCGCCCTTTCCAAGAGCTTTTGGACCAGTTTTCGGACCGGGATGGCGGGTGATTGTTTTACCAAATCCTCGAGGGTCCGCCGAACCTCCTCGCTGGTCAATACGGTGCCCCGGGACAGCTTGCCCAATTCCAGCAAGCCGTCCGTGAAGAGCACCAAGCGGTCGCCGGAAAGCAGTTGCTGCTGGCCCGCCTCGAACGTAACGCCGGCCAGCGAGCCCAGTGGTAAATTCTGTCCCCTGCCAGTTTCCTCCGGCAGCGCAATGATCTCATTCTGCCGAATCAGGAACATGGGAGGATGGCCGCAGGAAACATAGCGCAGTTGGAGGCTGGCATGATCCAATTCCAGCGTCAAGCCGGTGAGAAAATCGTCCCCGGCAAACATGCCGGAAGAGCAGAGGCGATCATTGAGAAAGGCGATCTGGTCCTGCAGCGGCAGGCCGCGTTCCATGGCTTCCTTGTGAAATAGATCGGTGGCGATGCTGCGCAGGATGCAATTGACTTCGTGGCCGGATTGATCCCGCATTCCGATTAACGTCACCGGGCCGCGCTCACCTTGACCCGGAAAAGTGCGCGCCCAACAATGATCGCCGCTCGCGGGCTGGGGACTGGCTGAATAATGCGACAGGTGGAGCGTCAGTTCGTCATTGAGACCGATCCAAAGCGGCACACCGGCATTGGCAATGGCCAGGAGCCTGCGGGCTTGATCGAGATTTAGAAGCTGTTCGTTGTAGAGATTGACGGTCCGCAGGCCCACCTCCAAACGCGCCTTGAGCTCGGAGGGATCGAAGGGCTTGTGCAAAAAATCGTTGGCGCCCGCCTTCAACCCTTGGATAACATCCTGCTTTTCGGACCTGCCGGTCAGCAACAACAGATACACGGCGGGGCGCGGCGTCCGGGCGCGCATTCGGCGGCAGATCTCCGGCCCATCCAGACCGGGCATCATCCAATCCAACACTGCAATTTGCGGGGCATCAGGGTGCTGTAGCAGGCGCCAAGCCTCCAGCCCATCCGCTGCAGTGATGACCTCGTGCCCGGCCCGGCGAAGCACTTGACTAAGCGCTGTCCGGCTTACGACATCATCTTCAGCAACCAGTATCTTCACGACCTTGCCTTTCGAGCTTGGGTCGAAGCTGGCTACCGGACCAAACCAGTTTGCCCGGTCTGTTCGGAGCTGCCAGCGTGCGACTTCAGAACTGGACCGCGTGAAAACGGTGGCGCATGATTTGGCGTATGCTTGCCGGGGTTCGGGCTCTGGGTGGCAACGGGTGCGATGCTCGACCGGCGCCTGACCTTGACTCCGTGGACGATCCGGTCCAAACGATTGACAATGTCCTGCATGACCAAAGCTTGGGCGTTAAGTTCCTCGGATGCCGCGCCGGTTTCTTCTGAAATGGCCGCCACTCGTTGTGCGGCTTCGGCGTTTTGTTCCGCCGCCGTAGTAACCTGAGCCAATCCCATCGAGATGCTGCGGCCAGTGGCGGTAATCTGCTCAATTCTGTCACCCATCGCGGTGGCCGTCTCGACGATGGCCTCAAAATTGTCGTTGATGCCCTTGGTGGCAATGGCGCCTTCAGTGATGCGGCGCGCCATATTGTCCAAAAGAGTCTGCGTGCCCTTGGCGGCCTCGGCGCTGCGCCTGGCCAAGGCGCGCACCTCGTCCGCCACCACCGCAAACCCCGTGCCCGCGGCGCCAGCCCGCGCCGCCTCCACGGCAGCGTTGAGGGCCAGAAGATTGGTCTGAAAGGCGATGTCGTCAATGACCTTCATGATCTTGCGCATTTCGCCGCTGTCCGCCTGCATTTCGCTCATGCGCTGGTTGATCTGGACGATCGCTCGCAGGGAATCGCCGCTTTTCCGAAGATTCTCCTTCATCATGTCTGACGCGCCATCGGTCAAGCCGCTGCTCTTTTTGGCTTGATCGCGCATTTCATTGATGGTGGCGGCACTCTCCTCGGAGGCCGCAGCCTGTTCCGATGCCGTGCCGACCAAGCTGTTGCCGGCCGCGCCCAATTGAGCCGCCGCGGCGGACGTTTGCGTGGAAGCCGCTGAGAGATCCTCGGCCACATGCAGAATTGGGCGGGTGATGGAGCGGGTGACCAAATAGGCGATGCTGCCCGCGATGAGCAGACTCACGATCACGGCGGCCAGGCTGCTGAAAAACCCCGCCTCATCTACTTGTTTGGCGCCTTGCTGACATGCCTGCACCATGGCTGTCTTGGCTTCCGTGGAAAAGCGGCAGA
>Ga0316222_1003951_pt1 | contig 14003 bp, 13 predicted proteins | sample TBH18011metaG_FD_206008 | JGI IMG/M metagenome (GOLD analysis project Ga0316222, IMG submission 206008) | Freshwater microbial communities from Trout Bog Lake, Wisconsin, USA - TBH18011 | ecosystem: Environmental > Aquatic > Freshwater > Lake > Hypolimnion/Profundal zone | place: USA: Wisconsin...
GGTGGTGCTGTCGCAGTTGATCGGCATGGCCCATACCCTGGGGATCGACGTCATCGCCGTCGGGGTTGAAAACGGCCGCGAACTTACGGTGTGCCGCGAGCTGGGCCTGGACCTGATCCAGGGCAACTTCATCAGCCTCCCCCAGGAGGATCCGGCCCGGCTGACCAGCGATTATTCCCATGTGGAAGTGCTGGCGCGCGAGGATCGGCGCCAGCGCCAGATCGACCAGAAATGGGTGTTGCAGCAGATGGATCAGGTGCCTGCCATTCTGGTGGAGGCCCCGGTCAAGGAGATGTTCGACCGGTTCGCCCGTTCTCCCGACAATACCTATGTGCCGGTAGTGGATTCGGCGGGGCGGCCGGTGGGGATCGTCCGTGAAAGCGATATGAAGAACTACGCCTATTCCTCCTTCGGCAAGGACCTCATCGCCAACAAGGCGCTGGGGCGACAACTGCGCGAATTCGTAGTGCGCTGCCCCATCGCCGACATCGCCACGCCGCTGGATCGGATGCTGGCGATCTATTCCGCGGTGGAACAGGCCGACGGCATCCTGGTGAGCGAGCACATGGTCTATCGCGGCTTTCTCACCGCCCGGTCGCTGATCCGCGCCATGCACGAGAAGACCCTGGCGCGGGCGCGGGACGAGAACCCGCTGAGCAAGCTGCCCGGCAATGTGGTCATCAACGAATATGTGGCCGATTGCGTGGCGGGCGGCGAAGGCGTGGTGCTGGCTTATATCGACTTCGACAATTTCAAGCCGTTCAACGACACCTACGGCTTCCGCCAAGGCGACCGCGCCATCTTGCTGTTCGCCGAACTGTGCCGCAAGATCGCCGATCCCCAAACCTGGTTCCTGGGTCATATCGGCGGCGACGATTTCTTCGTGGGGATCAAGGCCATTTCCGAGGACGGGGCGATGCAGGCCATCGGTGACCTGATCCGCCGCTTCAGCTTCGATGCCGAAAGCTTCTATGACCAGGAGACCCGCCAGCGTGGCTATATCACCGCCCAGGATCGGGAGGGTCATCTGAAGTCGTTTCCGCTGCTGTCGGCCAGTGCCGTCTTGTTCGTGCTGCCGTCAGGATGCCGCGATGTCAGCGTCGATGACGTCTCGTCGGCCATCGCTGCCAAGAAGAAGGAGGCGAAATCAGCCCCCAACCGGCTGGCCGTCGTGGAGTTTCCCATGGCCCGAAGTTAATTGAACGTTAACAGCGGCTGGCCGCCACCGCGGTTATTGTGCAGTGCAAGAAAATTGGCCCGGAAGGGATGTCGGGGATGACCAAACGCTGTGACATGACGGCGCGGTATCTCGCCTTGGCGGGACTGGTCCTGGTGCTGTCCGTTGTCTGGCCTCGGGCCGGCCGGGCGGAGATGGAGGTGGGTGGGCCGCTTCGCTTCGCGCTGATATCCCCCCAGTCGCGGCAGGACATCGAGGCGATGTGGAAGCCGGTGCTGGATGCCCTTGGCCGAACCCTGGGGAGGGCGGTGGAGGCCGATATCGCCAGCGATTATGCCGGTGCCATTTGGGGCCTTCGCAGCGGTCGCGACCAGATGGCCTGGCTCGGCAACAAGAGCGCCATTGAGGCGGTGGACAATGCCGGTGCCGAGGTGTTCGCGCAGCAGACCTATCCGTCGGGCCTTGGCGGTTACTACACCTATTTGCTGGTGCCCAAGGCGTCGCCCCTGGGCAATGTGGACGAGATGATCGCCCGGGCCGGGGAACTGACCCTGGGGCGGGGTGATTCCAACTCCACCTCCGGCTTCCTGGTGCCGAACTATTACCTGTTCTTCCTGCGCCATACCGAGCCGCGCAAGATCTTCAAGCGGGTGATCCAGGCCAATCACGCGGATAACATCCTTGCCGTGGCCAAGGGACGGATCGATGTCGCCACCATCGCCAGTCAGGTCTATGATCAGGTCGCCCTGACCCATCCCGAGGTCATCGCCGCCACCCGTATTATCTGGCGCTCTCCCTTGATTCCGGGCGACCCGCTGGTCCGGCGCATGGATCTGCCGCCGAACCTCAAGGTGCGGATCGCCAGGTTCTTTCTTGATTACGGTGTCGCCGTCCCCGGCAAGACCGCCGCGGTGCTGGCCGAGGAGCGTACCGCCCTGGATCGGTTGAATATCCGGAGTTTCATCGCCTCGGACAACCGTCAACTGGAGGCCATGCGGCGCATCGAACGGGCGAAGATGCGCGCGAAGATCGAAATGGATATGTCCGCTTCACCGGTGGCGGAAAGTGCCCGGTCTTCCCCTCTCACGGCCGATTGAGGCAAGTGATGACCCTTCCTCCCCTTGTCGGCGTCCCCCGAGGAATTGGCGCCAAACTGCTGCTGGTGGTGCTGCCGTGCATGCTGCTGGGGGCGGTGGCCATGTTCACCCTGTTCGAGCAGTACAGCGTCCGCGACCGCATGTCGGCCTTGAAGGCGCGTCTGGACAGTTTCGCCGTCACCCAGGCCGCCTCCCTGGTCAAGCCGCTGTGGGAGTTCGACACCGCCACCGTCGATCGCCAGTTTCAATCCTATGCCGATGTCCCCGAACTGTTCAGCGCCCAGGTGTTCAACGCCGACGGAAACGTGGTGGCCATGGCCCAGGGGCGCGAGATCGAGGCCCATCAGAATGTGCTGCGCCGGGTGGTGCCGCTGGTCCAGAAGACCCCGGGAGGGGACTATTCCGTCGGCCGTCTGGAGGTCGCCTTTCACGACGGACGGGTGATCGGCGAGCTGAACGGACAGCGCGCGGGCGGGATGATGGTCATGTCGGGCGCCTTCCTGCTGCTGGCGGGGGTCTCGTTGCTGGCGGTTCGTCGTCTGGTGGCCGCCCCGTTGTCGCGGCTGAGGGATTCGCTGCAACACAATGCCTCGGTCATGGCGCGGGAACCGCTGGTCTGGGCCGGGCAGGACGAGGTGGGCGAGGTGGTCCGCGCCTATAATCTGCTGTTGTCGGAGATCGACCAGCGGACCGACGATATCCATCACCTGGCCTATCACGATCCCCTGACCGGCCTGCCCAATCGGCGGTTGCTGGAGGATCGCATCGGCCATGCCGTCGCCGTCGCCGAACGCCAGCATCGGACCATCGCCCTGCTCTTCGCCGATATCGACAACTTCAAGGTGGTCAACGATACCCTGGGCCACAAGCAGGGCGACGCGCTGCTGAAGATCGCCGCCGAGCGCATGTCGGGAATCATGCGGGGCATGGACACCATCGCCCGCTGGGGCGGCGACGAGTTCGTCATCGTCATCGAGAACCTGTCCTCGGCCGGCGAAGCCGCCAGTGTCGCCGAGAAGCTGATCGAAGCGGTGGGTATTCCCATCCATCTCGGCAGCAATCTGCTGCGGATCGGGGTCTCCATCGGAATCAGCCTTTATCCCCAGGACGGCGCCGACGTGACCACCCTGGTCAAGAACGCCGACATGGCGTTGTTCGAGGCCAAGGGGCGCGGGCGCAACACCCTGCATTTCTTCGATCAGGCCATGAACGCCCGCGCCATGCGGCGTCTGGACGTGGAAATGGCGCTGCGCCAGGCCATCACCCTGGGCCAGCTGGAACTGCACTACCAGCCAAAGATCGCCTCCGCCAGCGGCGCCATCACCGGAGTCGAGGCGCTGATCCGGTGGCGCCGTCCCGGCGAAGGACTGATCCAGCCCGATGAATTCATCCCGCTCGCCGAGGAAAGCGACCTGATCGTCGCGGTGGGCGATTGGGTGCTGAAGGAAGCCTGCCGCCAGATCCGGGACTGGCAGGTCAGGGGATTCGGCGATATCCATGTGGCGGTCAATCTGTCGCCGCGCCACTTCCGCCACGAGAAAGATCTCGACGCCATCATCGCCGTGGTCGATGCCGCCGGAGTCTTGCCTCGCCTCATTGAGGTCGAGGTGACCGAGACGACGCTGATGCACGAGCCGGAAAAGGTCATCGGCTTTCTCCAGCGCCTGCGCGACTGTGGCTTTGGCATCGCCATCGACGATTTCGGCAGCGGTTATTCCAACCTGTCCTATCTGCGGCGGCTGCCCATCACCACCCTCAAGATCGACCGCACTTTCGTGATGGATATCGAGCACAGCCGCGACAACGTGGAGATCATCCGGGCTATCATCGCCATGGCCAATGCACTGGGGCTGGGGCTGGTGGCGGAAGGGGTCGAGACCGAGCACCAATTCACCTTCCTGCGCAACGCGGATTGCGCGGTGTTACAGGGCTATTACTTCTCGCGCCCCTTGCCGCCGGACGATCTCGAGGCCCTGCTGCCCCGGACATCCTCCCCCATGGAGGCCGGTGCCCCGCTGTCCCTGCCGCTGGCGATTCGGCCGCCGCCGGCCCAACTGGACGGCCCCCTCGCCCTTCAGGCCACCTGCTGACTCTCCCCGGCATTTACAATTTGTTGACTTATGTGGTGGACGTCATACAGACTTGTGAAGTGCTGGTGCAGGATCGCGCACTCGTCATGAGTGCTTGGGGTGGGACATATGGTGAAGGTTTTCAAATCCGGTCTGGCTGTTCTGGCCATGGCCGGCGGTCTGGTGGTGGTTCATCCGGGGGCCGGTCGCGCCGATCTGCCGCCCCCCACCGCTCTCCAGGGTCGTGAATATTTTGGCATCGCCTCGTGGTACGGGCCGGGACTCAAGGGCCACCATACCGCCAATGGCGAGACCTTCAATCCCAAGGCCTTGACGGCGGCCCATCCGACCCTGCCCTTCGGCACCCTGGTCGAGGTGTCGCGTCCCGACCGCAAGACGTCGGTGGTGGTGTGCATCACCGATCGCGGTCCCTTCACCGGCCGGGCCATCGATCTGTCGCGGGCGGCGGCCCGCCGCCTGCACATGAGCAATCTCGGAACCGCGCAGGTCCGGATTCAGGTCATCGGCAGGGTGGAGTAGGCGGTTCCATCAGCGCTGGCCGCTTTCGACCCGGATGATCGTCCAGGGCAGGGCGGCGGCTTCCCGCAGCCAGGCGGCCCACCATTCCCGCGCCGGCCAGCCCTCGGGCAGGACCGCCGCCGGTCTGGCGCGAATCCCCAGGCGGTGGAAGACATACAGCGCGCGGGGAATGTGGCAGGCATCGGTCACCAGCAACAGCCGCTTCCATCCCCTTTGTGCGATGATGGGGCGTGACAGCCGGGCATTGCCGATGGTGTTGCGCGAGGCTTCCTCCGTCACCACCCGCTCCGGGGCCAGCCCGGCGGCCAGGGCCAAGTCGCGCATGACCCGTGCCTCCGGAGTGGAATGGCGAACCGCGCCGCCGCTCATCAGGAGATGGGCGACCACACCGGTTTGCGCCAGCCGCACCGCATGCCCCACCCGCCGGGCCAGGGCCGGACTGGGGCTGCCGTCCGGGCAGACCTGGGCGCCAAGGACGATGGCGGCATCGTAGGGCTCGACAGAGGTGGGGGTCATCACTTAAGCAAGAGGTAAAGTTCCTGGGAGAGTGTCATGGATAAGCGCCGCAACACCGATGTCATCGTGGAGACCCTGACGCTGGAAGGCAAGCGGGTGATCGACGTGGGCTGTGGCGACGGCGGACTGGTCCGCCGCCTGACCCGGCTGGGTGCCCATGTGCTGGGGGTCGAATGTAGCCCGCGCCAACTGGCCAGGGCCCATGCCGCCGACCGCGTCGGCGACGAAGACATCGTCGAGGGGGTGGGGCAGGCCCTGCCGGCCGACGACGAAAGCACCGATCTGGTGATCTTCTTCAACAGCCTGCATCACATTCCCATTGAGGTTCAGGCCAAGGCCATGGCCGAGGCGGCACGAGTGCTGAAGCCCGATGGCGAGGTCTACGTCAACGAGCCGCTGCCGTTCGGCGCCTTTTTCGAGGCGGCGCGGCCGATCGACGACGAGACCTGGGTGCGCGCCGCCGCCCTGGCCGCGGTGAAGGGGGCCTGGGTCCACGGCCTGGAAGAGGCGACCGAGTTCTCCTTCCTCCACCCCATGGTCATGGCCGGCTACGAGGACTTCCGCGACCGGATCATCTCCGCCAATGGCGAACGCGAAGCCCGGTTCGTCACCCTGGATGCCGAGATGCGCCAGCGCTTCGCCCGGCTGGCCCAGCCAGCCCCCGAAGGCGGCTTCCTGTTCGAGCAGCCCGTCCGGGTGAACCTGCTGCGGAAGGTGCCGGCCTGACGTTGCACCCGGCGGCCACTGCCGGCTGCGGTGCAGAGTACCGCCCTCCGGGGCTCCCGCCCCGGTCCCCGGTTGGAGGCACAGCCTCCAAGCCTCCCGTTTCTGAATAAATCGAAAGCGGGTTCGGGCGGCAGCCGATTCATCCCCAGTTGGCGACCTGGGCGGTGACGCGGCGGCAAGGCGGCGATTCCGGATTCGAGCCTTGCCACCACGGGCAGGCGGCCGAGACCGGCCATCAGCGCCTTCAGTCCCCGCCACAGATATTGCTCGAACAGCATCAGGGCGACGCCCAGCGAGACCAGCAGGACGAACGGGATGGAACGGCGGCGCTTGACGGGAGGAGGGGAGGGCGGATGGGTCATGGCAGCTCACACAGAACACGCAGGCCGATATTATAGCTCCAGACCCGGGCGTCGTTCCTGGCCCGGGCGGAGGCGCGCGACATGGCGGAGAAGTAATACCACGATCCGCCCTTGATGACCCGGTCGCGGCAGGTGGCTGGACTGTTGGGAAAGGCGGTGGCGGGGACGGCGCTGGCGTGGTTGGGGGTCCAACAATCGGCGGTCCATTCCCAGACATTGCCGTTCATGTCGTAGAGGCCCCAGGGATTGGGCTTGAAGCTGGCGGTCGGCTGCGAGCCATAGGGGGGCGGGCCGGCACCCTGGCAGTCGCGGCAATTGGCGTTGCCGGTGCCGGCGGCATTCCCCCACCAGAAGCCGGTGGTGGTTCCGGCGCGGGCGGCGTATTCCCACTCGGCCTCGCGGGGCAGCCGGCAGGTCAGGCCGGACCGCTTGCCCACCCAGGCGGCGAAGGCGGCGGCGTCGTCCCAGGTCACGTTGATCACCGGACGGCTGCCGCGCCCCCAGCCATGGTCGTCCTGGCCGCCGCGACAGGCGCCATCCTCGACGCAGGGCTGCCATTGATCGAAGCTGACCTCGGTGCGCCCCAGGGCGAAGGGATGCAAGATGGTAACGGCTATCTCGGGCTTCTCGGCTTCGGCATGGGCCTTGGCATCGCCCATGACGAAGCGGCCGGCCGGCACCACCACCATGGGCGGGCAGATGGGGCAGGGGATCAACGCCTCGCTTGCCTGGACGGGCAAGGCCAGGAGGAGGAAAACGGAGACCAGTCCGGTGCTTGCGGGGCGCACCAAAATACTCATGGTCCGGGGTTGACGCCCCAGCCAAAGCCGCATTCGCCGCCGGGCGCTTCGCCCGGCTGCAGGAAGAAGGGGCCGACGGCGGCCCAGGCGGTGGTCGAGGCGGCGGCGTGGTCGGGGAACTGGCCCATGGGCGAATGGATGGAGTGGGACAGATAGGGGCCGAGGTCTTCGCCGTCGCCCACCAGGAACACCACCTCGCCCTTGGGCATGGCGACGCGCCGGCGCGAGCCGACCTGAACACCGGCGAGGGTATTGGCCGGGTCGACGGGCAGCAGCATGAGGTTCATGAACCACGGCGTCACCAGCACTCCGGCCAGCCAGCCGTTCCAGGGGCGGAAGCCGACCGCTTCGACCTCAAGCGCCGAATTGTAGAGGCCGAGATCCTTCATCCGCTCCTCGCCGATGCGGCGAAACACCGTCACCGCCTGCTGGACGCGGCTTTGGTCGGCGAGGGGCAGGGGATCGCTCATGGGGTACTCCTGTTTCCGGGCGGGTCTGGAGCATGTTGCATTTTCATAGGCGGATCGGCTAACACATTCTTCGTCAAGCGGATGGGGAAAACCCCGACGCATCAAGGAGAGGGAAGACATGCCGTATCACAGAATTACCATGACCCATTTCCTCCTGCGGGAACAGCGGCGCCAGAAAGGCTCCGGGTCATTCACCGCCTTGATGACCGACATCATTTTTGCCTGCAAGATGATCGCCCACGAAGTCAATCGGGGCGCCCTGGCCGGCAATCACGGACTGGCCGGCTCGGAGAATATTCAGGGCGAGGACCAGAAGAAGCTGGATGTACTGGCCAACGACATCTTCATGCACATGAACGAATTGGGCGGCAATTACGCCGGCATGGCCTCGGAGGAGTTGGAGGATATCCACGCCGTCACCGGCGGTGCCGAGGGCAAGTATCTGCTGCTGTTCGATCCGCTGGACGGGTCGTCCAATATCGACGTCAATGTCTCGGTGGGCAGCATCTTCTCGATCCTGCGGCTGCCCGAGGGCGCCAATACCATCGAGGAGGCCGCCTTCCTGCGCAAGGGCGTCGAACAGGTGGCGGCGGGTTACGCCCTCTACGGCGCCTCGACCATGATGGTCATCACCACCGGCAACGGCGTCAACGGCTTCACCCTGGACAATAATGTCGGCATGTTCATGCTGACCCATCCCGATATGCGGATTCCCGCCGACACCCAGGAATTCGCCATCAATGCGTCACGGGCGCGCTTCTGGGAAGAGCCGGTGAAGCACTACGTGGACGAGTGCCTGGCCGGCAAGGACGGTCCCCGCGGCAAGAACTTCAACATGCGCTGGGTCGCCTCCATGGTGGCCGAGGTGCATCGCATCCTGATCCGCGGCGGCATCTTCATGTATCCCGCCGATTCCGAGAACATCGCCAAGGGCGGCAAGCTGCGCCTGATGTACGAGGCCAATCCCATGGCCTTCATCATCGAGCAGGCGGGCGGCGGCGCCAGCACCGGCCGCAGCCGCATCCTGGACCTGCCCCCGACCCATCTGCATCAGCGGGTGCCGGTGATCCTCGGTTCCAAGAACGAGGTCGAGCGCCTCGACGCCTACCACGCCGCGTTCGATAAAAAATAGGATCGAACCGGGCGCCGCCTTGGGGGAGGGCGGCGCGGCCGCAGTCACGTTCGACCGTGTCTCACATCGAGACACGGTATTAGCCCTGTCGCCATTGCTCGATCAGGGCGCGCGAGATGGAATCCCGGCTGGGCAGAAACAGTCCGGCGGGGCCGGGGGCGTCGCGCTCGCCGAACGCCGCCACCTGATCGCGGCTGAACCAGCGGACATCCTCGATCTCGTGATGGTCGGGGCGGGGGTCGCCGCCTTCGGCCAGGGCGGTGAACCCCACCATCAGCGACGACGGGAACGGCCAGGGCTGGTTGGCGACATAGGTGGCCGAAACCACCCGGACCCCGGCTTCCTCCCACACTTCGCGGGCCACCGCCTCTTCCAGGGTTTCACCGGGTTCGACGAAGCCGGCGAGGCAGGAATACATGCCGGGCGCCCAGCCCGGCTGGCGGCCCAGCAGGGCACGGCCCTGGGTGTCGGTCACCAGCATGATGATGGCGGGATCGGTGCGCGGGTAGTGAAGGGCGGCGCAGGCCGCATTGGTGCATTTGGCCGAATGGCCGGCATCGGCGATGGCCAGCGGCGCGCCGCAGGCGCTGCAGAAACGGGTTCGCTCGCGCCAGATCAGCATGCCGCGGGCATAGGCCAGCAGGGCCGCGTCCGATGGCGGAAGTCGGCCGCCGACCGCGCGGAGCGTCACCCATTGCCCCAGTTCCTGATGCTTCGCTCCCAGTCGAGGGCCGTCCTCTCCCCCCGGGAGGGTGGAGATGTCGAGTGCCAGCAGCGGTCCGTTCGCATCCTGTCCCAGCAACAGGCATGGCGCCCGGGTCGGATCGATCAGCGCCCCGATGCGGTCATGGCCGAGCCAGACCGCCGCCGGCGGTGCGCCGGCCACCAGTTGGAGGCCTTGCCAGTAGGGGGCAAAGCGGGCGGAGGGATGCATGCTCAGCCCGGCCAGGTCGGCATCGCGGCGCAGATGGTGACTGCGGTCCAGGGCGAGTCCAGAGTAGAGGATGGGGGATTTCATGATCTGACCTTGACATGGGCTGGTGGATCAAGACTACAACAGGATTGCGGTTCGCTCCGCGATGGGCAGAACAGGCGCCTAGGGTGGTTCATGAGTGATACACAAGCTCTGGTCGATAGTCTGCTGGAGAATATCCGGGATGCGGTGATTGTTGCCGCCGCCGATGGCCGGGTGGTGCGGATCAGCAAGGCGTTCGAGGTGGCGACCGGCCATGTGGGCAACGGCGGCGACCCGTCGGCCTTGGCGCTGGGCGAGTATCTCATGCGGGCGGCGATGGCTCCCGATGCCGGCGGGACCTGGCAGGGAGCCGCGCGGTGCGGCGACGGCACCGACCGCAGGTTCGAGGTGAGCGTGACCGCCATCGGCGGCCATGGCGGTTCGCCCCGCCTGCATCTCGGGGTGGTGCGGCCGGCGGCGCCCGCCATGGCGGGAGAGGGGGCGGCGGGGGATGGCGGCCGGCCCGGCTATGACGTGCTGACCGGCCTTCCCAACCGCGACCTGTTCATCGATCGTGTCGGCCAGACCGTGCTGCGGGCCAATCGGGCCGGCGGTTCGGTGGCGCTGATGATGATGGGGCTGGACCGCTTCACCCTGGTCAACGACGCCCTGGGCCACGCCGCCGGCGACCGTCTGCTGGTGGAGATCGCCCGGCGCCTCAAGACCTGCGTGCGCGAGACCGACACGGCGGTGCGGCTGGATGGTGATCGCTTCGCCCTGGTTCTGGCCATCGCCGATGTGGATGACAGCGTCATCGTCGCCGAGAAAGTGCTCAGCTCGGTCAAGGAGCCGTTCAACCTGGATGGGCAGGAGGTGGTGGTCACCTTCTCCATCGGCATCAGCGTTCTGCCGGTCGATGCCGATTCCGGCGCCAATCTGATCAAGCATGCCGAGCATGCCCTGCACTACGCCAAGTCGTCGGGCCGCAACCAGTACCAGTTCTTCTCCAAGGACATGAATCGCAAGGCCCGGTCCCGCCTTGAGCTGGAGACCCGCCTGCGGCGCGCCCTGACCAACGAGGAGTTCGTGGTCTATTACCAGCCCAAGGTTTCGGCCGATCGCGATGCCATCGTGGGGGCGGAGGCGCTGATTCGCTGGATGGATCCCGAGCGCGGCATGATCTCGCCCAGCGAATTCATCCCGGTCGCCGAGGAATCCGGCCAGATCGAACCCATCGGCAGTTGGGTTCTGCTGAAGTCGTGTCAGCAGAACAAGCTGTGGCAGGAGGCCGGGCTGGCCCCCATCAAGGTGTCGGTCAACGTCTCGGCTCGCCAGTTCCATTCCCGCGGCCTGCTCGACAAGGTGGTCGAGGTGCTGGCGGAGACCCGGCTCGACCCCAAATGGCTGGAGCTGGAGATTACCGAAAGCATGCTGATGAACGATGTGGACGGCGCGGTGCGTAAGATGAAGGCGCTGCGCGATCTCGGCATCGGTTTGTCCATCGACGATTTCGGCACCGGCTATTCATCGCTGTCCTATCTGGGGCGCTTTCCCATCACCACCTTGAAGATCGATCGGGCCTTCATCGCCGATGTGGATACCAACCTCAAGACCGCCGAAATCGCCCGGGCCATCATCGGCCTGTCGCGGGGCTTGAATCTCGAAGTGGTGGCGGAAGGGGCCGAGGTCCTGGCCCATATCGACTTTCTGCGCGACAACGGCTGCGACACGGTGCAGGGCTTCTACTACAGCCGGCCGGTGCCGGCCGCCGAGTTCGAGGCGATGATGCGGCAGAAGGTCATGGCCCATGTTTAGCCTTCTGAGCTGATCCGCGCCAGCCGGGACCGGAGGAAGGGCAGGGAGGTGTCGAAGTTCCCGGCCATGGGGGTCCGGGCGAAAGCGGCGAGAAAATCCTGCTCCTGGCTCAGGATCGCGCGGTAGTCGGCATCATCGCTAAAGGCGTGACGCGGCAGCCGGCAATCATCGAACGAAAGCTCCGTCAGGCCGGACTCTGAACGGATCTGGCGGGTGATCTGGTCGCGATAGGCGGCGGACTCATTCAGATGGTCGAGATCGACGACCATGTCCGCGTGCTGGACCGACAGCAACGTATCCAAGGCGAACACCCGCAGGAAAAACCGGAAGCGGTCGCCGATTCCGGCGGCGTGGCTGAACATTGGCATGTCCGGTGAAATCTCGGCCGGCGAGGGAATCGGCCCCAATCCGGTGAAGAACGGCGCCAATTCGGGATAGAGCGAGCCGAGATAGGCGACCAGCAGATAATGGATTTCAAAGAAGCTGATGCCGTGTTCGGTGAGCTGGCGATGGGTCGATACCCACTGGTCCCGTGGGTTTCGCCAGGTGACGATGTTCCAGCCATCGCAGAATCGGCGGAACCATTGGACCCGTCCGAGGGAGCAGCAGAAGCCCAGAACCGGGGTCTTGTCCATGCTCTGGGCATGTTCCACCAACATGGCCATATAGCGCGCGATCCCCTCGTCCGCGTCGGTTTTGAAGTAGGTTTCCAGGGCAAAGCGCGGATCGAACCGCCGCACCCCGCCATTGGGCGCCAGGAGCGGCTGGTATTCCATGCTGTAGGGTCGCGTCAATTGCGGGTGCCCGGACGGCCAGGAGTCCGGGCCATGACCCGCGATCGTCTCGGGGGTCATGGTTGCTTTCTTGACGTTGAACGGTTCGTAATAGGCATGGGTGCCGGGGCATTCCCGGAAACAGTTCCAGAACCAGGTGCTTCCCGACCGGTAGCCGCTGTGCAGAAAGATCGGCCGTCGCATGTTTCCGCCCGATTGGGTTGGAGTGCTAAAGGGAATAGTCGAAATGCTTCAGCCAATCGCCGGCCTTGTCGGTGAAGGCTTGTTCCGCCCGGGGGCTCAGGTGATTGCGCCAATCGCCGATGACGCCCTTGCGGAAAAACGATGCCCGGCTTTCCTCGCCGGAGCTGCGTCCGCCACTGAGGGCGGCGAATGATGCCGCCGCCGTGCAGTGCTCGATGTGGCGGCAGTCCGCTTCGACCCCGATGAACTGGCAAAGCCGGGTCAGTTCGGCGGCCGGGTCGGCGCTGAGATCCTCGTAGCGGACCGTCATGCTGCGCTCGGGAACCGTGTGGCCGAACTCCGAGGCGGTCTGGAGCACGCTGGCCCAGGTCTCGGCGAACTGAATGGCATAATCGTCGAGCGAGGCATAGGTTTCGATGGTTCGGTCATGGTCCAGGCGCAGATTGTGAAACCATCCCGAAACCGCGCAATCCCTGCCGTCACGCACCACATGGATGAACTTGGCCTTGGGAAACAGCAGGGCCAGGGTCGAAAGACCGGAGGCATTGTCGGGGGTCTTCTCGCCGACCGCCACCAGGGCCTTATCCCGGCCTTTCTCATCCAGCAGCAGGCAGATGCTGGTGGCCAGGATATGGAACAGATGGTCGGTGGTCACCTTCGGGATGGGGCTGATATCCCCGAACAGCATGGCGTTCTTGCCGTCGATGTAGTCATTGTATTGGTCGAAGGCATCGGCCAGATGACCCGACAATATATCCATGAAGTGACCTTCGCCGCTGCACGAGATATTGGGGTGGGCGTCAAGCAGCAACTGGACCCAAGTGGTGCCCGACTTCATCACCCCGCAGATGAAATAGATCTGGAGGGATCGCAGCCTGGATACCCTGTCATGAAGAGCGTCGAAGTCATAGACCGGGGACTGGTTCTGGGGCATGGCGATCGTCGCTCTCGGATCGGCTTGGGAAAACCGGAGGATGAGGCAAGCCGCGCGGAGTCAGCTTCCGGGCAGGCTACGCGGCCTTGGAGGGCCGTTCAAGCTGGAGTTCGACGGTGGTCGAATGTTCCCGCCTGATTGCTTCAAGGTTGATCTCGTTGACGCCAGTTTCTGGCTGTCGGGGGTTATCCTTAGGTCGTCAGCAGTGACCGTCAAGAGTCTGGCGGAGGGCAGCCCGTGGGTAAACGGGGCAGCGCATTTATGCGGTTGGCATATCCTACCCCTTGCCGGGCCATAAACTCACTGTAGATATGATGCTACATCAGCAGTTCTAATTATGGAACGAAAGGGGATTCCCAAGGCGGGAAAAGTCTGACTCAATAGGTTGTGTGGAGCGGCTCGATTCATACATAGCGGCATTGCGTGAGCGATG